>TARA_R110002051_G_scaffold316877_4_pt1 | contig 29756 bp, 28 predicted proteins | sample TARA_R110002051 | Tara Oceans TARA_R110002051 (sample SAMEA4397023) | marine metagenome | biome: Polar Biome; feature: [MES] marine water layer (ENVO:01000295) within the mesopelagic zone...; material: water (ENVO:00002006), including particulate matter (ENVO:01000060) such... | reverse complement strand
CCCCGCCGCCGGTGATCCAGTGCTTCTTGCCGTTCAGCACATAGGTATCGCCGCGCTTGTCGGCCCGGGTGGTCATCAGCGTCGCGGCGCTGCCGGCATCCGGCTCGGTGATGCAGATGGCCAGCTTGTCGCCGGACAGTACATGCTCGGCGCCAAGCTTCTTCTGCTCCTCTGTGCCATAGGTCATGATGGCGGAGATCGCGCCCATATTGCCCTCGACCGTGATCCGGCCGGTGACGCCGCAGGCCGCTGCCATTTCCTCGATCACCAGCACGGTATCGAGATAGGAACGGCCCGGCCCGCCATATTCCTTCGGCACGGTCATGCCCATGAAGCCGGCGTCTGTCAGCGCCTGAACATTGTCCCAGGGGTACTGCTCGCTGCGGTCCACCTCGGCGGCGCGCGGGGCGATCACATCCGCCGCAAGGGCGCGGGCGCGGGCCTGCAGGTCTTTCTGCTCCGGGGTCAGGTCGAAAAACATGGGCGGCTTCCTCACACGGGTGTTCTTGTTTTTCGTGGAGCGCGGATTTCACGCGCGTCTCACGGCTCCGTGAAGTGTGCGGTTGGGAATAACTTCAGGCAAGCGCATATTTCTGATATTTAAATTCAGAAATAGTGAAGAAAAGCCAATGTCTCTTCGCCGCCTGCAGATCTTTCTCGAAGTCGCCTCACGGGGCAGTTTCGCCGCCGCCGCGGATGGTCTCGCGCTGGCCCAATCCGCCGTCAGCATGCAGATGCGGACACTGGAGCAGGAATTGGGTGCGGATCTGTTCGACCGATCCCGCCGCCCGCCGGTACTGAATGACCGGGGCGCGGCACTGATCCCGCAGGCACGGGCGATCCTGACCCAGTACGAGGACCTGAAACAGTCGGTGCAGCCTGACGGGCATATCGCGGGCACGCTCCGGCTCGGTGTGATCCAGACCGCCAGCACCGGCATTCTTCCGGGCGCGCTGACAAGCCTGCATGAGAAATATCCGGATCTGCGGGTGCGGATTGAAAGCGGGCTTTCCGCGGGCCTGCTCGGGCGGGTCGCGCACGGGGAGCTTGATGCCGCTATCCTGACGGCGCCGGACCGGTTGCCGCCGGAGCTGAAGGAGTATCTGGTTTTCGAGGAGCCGTTATCCGTGATCGCGCCCCTGGCGCTGACCGGTGCGACGGATGCGGCGCTGCTGACCCGCCATCCCTTCATCCGTTTCAACCGGCGCACCGGAGTCGGCCGGATCATCGAGCATGGCTTGCGGGACCGCGCGCTTCAGGTGGATGAGGCGATGGAGCTGGATGCAATCGAGCCGATCATCGAGATGGTGAGCTGCGGGCTGGGCGTCGCCGTGGTGCCTGCCTATGCGCTCAGCCCCGGAACACGGGACGCACTCAGGGTCCTGCCGTTTGGCGATCCTGTCGCGACGCGCCGGGTCATTGTCGTCGAGCGGCACGCCTCGACCCGGTCCGCGCTTACCGCCGTGCTTGTGCGGGCATTAACCGGCTTGCTTTAATGTAATACTATAACATATCATAAATTATCATTCAAAATGATATTGCGAATTATTCGCAAATATATGAAAGTCCACCATTGCCCTCCGCAGTCGCTGCGGCGGGTGACCTTCTTCAAGGAGTGATCAATTGATCCAGTCTCTCAGACGTGGCGGCTTGCCGCTTGTGTTCGCCACCGCCGCGGCAGCCTGGGCGCCGACGGCCGATGCGGCGGAAAAACTGCATCTCGGCATTGAAGGCTACATGACCCAGTATTTCGGGTATGCCGACAATGACGATACCGGCACGGCCGATACGTCCGGCTTCGACGTCAAGTCCGACACGGAACTCGGCTTTGCCGGTGATTTCACGCTGGATAACGGTCTGCAGGTCGGCGTCGAAGTCGTGCTCAACGGCAATTCCGACGATGGCGAGCAGATCAAGGACAGCTACAGCTGGGCCGAGGCAAAGTTTGGCCGGCTGGAGCTTGGCAAACGCGATAACGCCGCCGCCCAGATGCATTATGCGGCACCGGATGTCGGTCTCGGCATCAATGACGGGGATATCGACGACTGGATCGACAATCCGACCGGCGGCGATTCCGATTCCGCTTTCAAGTCGACCTACCTGTTCCTCGGCGAGGACAAGGGCACCAAGCTGACCTATTACTCACCGCGGCTCATGGATCTGCAGCTCGGCGTGTCCTACATCCCGGAATTCGAGCGGGACAGCAACGCCCAGCCGGCAGGCGATCTCTACAAGGACGGCTTCGCCATCGGCGTGAACTATGTCCGCGATTTCGGCGAAGGCACCTCGCTTGCCCTCGCGGCCGGTTTCCTGACCGCGTTCGCACCGGATAACAGCACGGCTGACCGGGCCAAGGGGTACAGCTTCGGCTTCGAGATCGCCCATGCCGGCTTCACGGTCGGTGGCTCCTACGCCAACACGGACGGCAATGCCGGCAGCGGAACCGATACGGCGACCTCGCTCGACGGAGAGGGCTTCGATATCGGCGTCTCCTATGCCTTCGATCCGATAACCGTCAGCCTGTCCTATTACAAGGGCGAGTTCGAGGATCAGGTCGCTGTCGCAGGCGAAAGCGAGAACGATACGGATCATGCTGTCGGCGAATTACGAGATCGGCCCGGGCGTGGCCCTGCTCCGCAGTCTGTTCCACAGCGAGTTCAAGGACGAAACCGGCTCCAAGAACGAAGGCACGGCGGCTCTGGTCGGGATGACCATCGAGTTCTGACCGGGCGAGTTCTGACCGGGCGAATTCTGAGCAACGAATTCTGATCGGGTATCCCTTACCCGAGAGTGCGGATTGGCCGGGCCCTGTGCCCGGCCGGTTTGTTTCTGGGGATGCATGAGTGCCGCTCGGCCGTACCTGATGCGTCATCCCGTTGAAAAACGGGATCCAGGGGATGGCGGTCCGTGCTCCATGATCACTGGGCCCCGGCCTGCGCCGGGGTGACGGCGGTGTTTTGGCGCGATCAGCCCTGGCGGGTGCCTTCGAAGCAGAAATTCTGCAGCTCCTCGCCCCGGGCGAACCGGTCGAGATTGGCGGCGACGAAAGCCCAGCGGCGGTTGGCCATCTCGTTGCTCCAGGCCGAGTTGTGCGGCGACATGATGATGTTGTCGAGCTTCTGGAACGGGAATTTGGACGGCCAGGGATTGGGATCTTTCTTCGACGGGTAGGTGTACCAGACATCGATGATGCCGCCCCGGATCTGCTTGCTGGACAAGGCTTCGTAAAGCGCCGCCTCGTCGACCACCGCCCCGCGGCCGACATTGCAGATCACCGCGTCGGATTTCATTTTGCCGAAGGCTTCACTGTCGATCATGCTGCGGGTGTCGTCGTTCAGCGGTGCCGTGACGATGACGAAATCGCTCTCCGCCAGCAGCGTGTCCATATCGTCGAGAGTGCCGTACCAGTCGACCACACCCGGTTCGTCCCGTTTGGTGCGGGAGAGCGCCATGACCCGCATGTCGAAGGCCTTGCAGCGCTTGGCGACTTCCCGGCCGATATGCCCGTAGCCGACGATACCGACGGTGGCGCCACGCATCTCGCGGTGCATCGGGCCCTTCGAGATGTCCCGGCCGTTGAAGGATTTCTCCTTCATCACTGGATGGGTCTCGCGCATCAGGCCGGTCTGGAATTCCAGCATGCCGGCGAGCACGTGCTCGGCGATCGTGGTCTCGTGCTCGAAGGTGTTGCAGACCACTGTGCCCGCCGGGATCTTCTCCGGCCCGGTCCAGTCGAAACCGGTGAAGGGGATCTGGAACAGCTTCAGCGGAATGCCCTGGGGCAGATCCGGCACGCCGCCGCCGACCAGCACCTCCACGGTGGCAATCCGCTCGCGGAAGGCATCCTCGCCATCATCCTTCGACCAGGTCTCGATTTCCCAATCCGTTTCCAGGTTGTTCTTCAGCATCTCGTAGCGCGGGCTGCCTTTCGGCTGGGTCAGGAGCAGGCGATGGGTCTTCGACACGGGATATCTCTTTCTCGGCACGGATAATGGAACGGCGCGGGGCCAGGTTCCGACATAGACCGGCGGCGGATGACGGGCAAGAGCCGACGGTTGCACGATTGTCGGCGATCAGCGCGATCAATGCCGGAACGGGTATTCTGCATATCGCAATATTCGTGTGCAGGCCGGGCCGGAATGGATCACACTCGGGTGTTTTCACGTACGCATTCAGAGGGTGACATGGCCGAGCAGGAACCGACCTCCATGACATGGCAACAGGGCGCGGCGAAAGCCGGCGCGGCCGCATGCGGCAATGCCGACGCCAGCCGGGCGGCGCTGGATATCCTTGAGGCGGGCGGCAATGCCATCGATGCGGCGGTCGCGGCCGCCTATGTCATGGGTACGGTGGAGCCGCTTGATTCAGGCATCGGCGCCGGTGGCTTCATGATCATGCATGACGCCACTTCCGGGCAGACCGAAGCCATCGATTTCCTCGGCGTGGCCCCGATGGCGGCGCGCTACGAGCTCTATGCCTCAACGGATACCAACAACGAATACATCGTCCGGGTGAAGGGCCGCGAGAATGAGCGCGGCCATCGTTCGGTCGGGGTTCCGGGATCGGTGCGCGGACTTGGCGAAGCCCAGGCGAAATTTGGCAAGCTGGCGATGGCTGACGTGCTGGAGCCTGCGATCAGGCTGGCGGAAGGCGGCTTCCGGGTCGGGCACAAGGCGGCCTTGCGCATGGCCCGGACGGAAGAGCTGCTGAACCTCACCGAGGCGACGCGCAAACTTTTGCTGAAACCGGATGGCAGCCTCTACCGGGCCGGTGACGAGATGGCCAATCCGGAATATGGCCAGTCCCTGCGGATGATAGCGAAAGACGGGCCGGACTGTTTCTACAAGGGCGCGCTCGCGGATCTGCTGCTGGCGGAGATGGAGGCCCATGACGGCTTCCTCAGCCGCGCCGATCTGGAAAATTATGAAGCGATCTGGCGCGCCCCGGCGACAGCCCGGTTCAAGGGGCACGATGTCGCGACCATGCCGCCGCCGTCATCGGGCGGGCTGGTTTTCGCCGGGCTGGCGGCGCTGGAGCGGGAGAGCGTCACGGACGGCGCGCATTACGATCTGCTGGCAGGCGCGATGCTGGAGATGTTCCGGAAGCGGGCCGCCGGGTATGGCGACCCGGCCTTCGTGACGGTGGCGGCCGGGGAGTCGAGCGAGACCACGAGCCTCGCCGTGATCGACAAAGACGGCAATGCGGCCTGCATCACCTATTCCAACAACAATCATTCCGGTGTCGTGCTGCCGGGAACCGGTATCCTGCTGAACAACCAGATGATGCTGTTCAGCCCCTGGCCCGGCAACCCGAACGAGGTTGTCGGCGGCAAGCGCCCGGTCTCCAGCATGATGCCGAGCCTGATGTTCCGGGACGGCAAGGTGCGCATGGCCATCGGCGCATCCGGCTCGACCCGGATTCCGACATCGATCATGCAGGTGCTGTTCAACCGCCTGGTGCTTGGCGACAGCTTGCCGGACGCGGTCGGCCGTGCCCGGCTGCATGCGGAGACGGAGACGCTGCTGGCGGATGCCGAGCTTGAGGAGACCGTCGCCGGTATCGCCAAGGCGCGCAAGCTGCAGCTCAAGCTCAGCCCGGGCCGGGACCCGATGCTGGCTTCGGTGCAGGCGGTCGCGGTGAATGATGACGGCACGGTTGCCGCCGTCGGCGATCCCCGGGCGAAAGCCTCGGGGATGGTGTGCTAACGGGCGTTTAGCTGCCGCTGTTATCCGCCGCGAAATCGGCCTGCATGCGTTCTTCCAGCTTCAGGAGATCTTCCGGCGGCTGCAGGCCTTCGGCGCGCATGGTGTTGAGAATACGCTGGAGCTGTTCCCAGGCCTCGCGCAGGTCCGTGGTGTCTTCCTCAACGGATTCCAGAAGCAGCTGCGTGCTCATGGTCAGATCGTCCTGTGGCATGGTGTGCTCCTGTTTGCCGGGTGGGACCGGATATCGTCAAAGTGTACTCTGGTCCGTGCATGCGGAACAGGCGAATGAAGGACAGCCCTTATGACGCAAAGCAGCGGATCGGTGACCCTGATACTGGGTGGCGCCCGCTCGGGCAAGAGCCGCCATGCTGAAACTATCTGCCGCAAGACGGGCCGCGCATTGATCTATGTCGCCACGGCCGAAGCGCATGACGACGAGATGAAAGCCCGCATCGCGCAGCACCGGGCGGATCGTGCGGCGGATGGCTGGCGGACCGTCGAGGAGCCGAGGGATCTGGCGGCTGTATTGCTGCGGGAGGCGGGGCCGGACACCGTTCTGCTTGTCGACTGCCTGACGCTGTGGCTGACGAACCATCTGCTTGCGGACGCGGATATGGACGCGGAGATCGACCGGCTTTGTGCGGCTGTCAGTGCGGCGGCGGGAGATGTGGTGCTGGTCGCCAACGAGGTCGGGTTTGGTATCGTTCCGGAGAACAAGCTGGCCCGCGCTTTCCGCGATCATGCGGGGCGTCTCAATCAGCGCATCGCGGCGATAGCGGACAGGGTAACCCTGGTTGTTGCCGGACTTCCGGTTCAGGTAAAGGGAAGCTGACGGGGCAGGCGGCTCACTCAGAGGCCAGCCGGTCTAGAAAAATGTCCATTCACCGGACAGCCCGCGCACGCGCAGGACCGAAACCAGATAGATAGCGGCCAAAACGGCAATCACGGCGACAGCGGGAAGATCCAGCGTGCCGTGCGAGACAGCCTTGTGGCCCAGCCACAAAAGCAGACACGGCGCGGCAATCCACGTCGTGGTTTTGACCCAGAGGCGGCTTGCCTTTATGGCGTGCCGTCTGCGTGTGAAATAGCGCCGCCCCATCAGCAAACCTTTCAAACGTAAATGAAGAGACGATTTAACCAATTAAACGACATGTGTTTACGTGTTGTAAATTAAAATCGGAAGGCGTAGAATCGTATGTGGTGAGTCCCTTAGCCGAATTCTCCTTGTGAGAACTCACTTGAATCGAACGGCCCGGTCGTCATGACCGGGCCGCTTTTTTGTCTCCGATACGTCCTGCCGGTTGTCGCCCGCCGCACCGTCCGACGATAGAATTTGCTGGAAACAGCACCGGAAATGGTGTCAGTCGGCCGGACTCTGGCAACCGGCGGAAACGGGCGACATGATCGAAGCGGCATTGCAAAGCACGGCTGGCATTCTCTGCCTTGCACTGGTGCTCGATGCGCTGATCGGTGATCCCCCTGCATTGTGGAGGCGGCTGCCGCACCCCGTGGTTCTGTTCGGCGCCCTGATCGGCTGGGGCGAGGCGCGCTGGAACCGGGTTGATGCAGGCGATGCCGCCCGCCGTCAGGGCGGCGTCCTGCTGGTGGTTCTGTTGCTCCTCGCAGCGGCGCTGACTGGCTGGCTGCTGCATCGTCTCGTTTCCTTCGTGAGCTACGGCTGGTTGCTGGAAGCGGCGATCGCGTCCGTTTTTCTGGCCCAGAGAAGCCTGCATGATCACGTCATCGCGGTGGCGAAGGCATTCGAGGCGGATGGCTTGCCGGGCGCCCGCCGGGCTGTTTCCATGATCGTCGGACGGGATCCGGAGCAGCTGGACGAAGGCGGTGTCAGCCGGGCCGCCATCGAGACGGCGGCGGAGAATTTTTCCGACGGCGTGGTGGCACCGGCTTTCTGGTATCTGCTCGCCGGTCTGCCGGGGTTGCTTGCCTATAAAGCGTTGAACACCGCGGACAGCATGATCGGCCACAAGAATGCCCGGTATCAGGAATTCGGCTGGGCCGCTGCCCGGCTGGACGATCTGGCGAACCTGATCCCGGCCCGCTTCTCCGCAGCATTGATCTGGGCCGCTGCGTTCGTCACACCGCGCGGTCATGCCCGTTCATCATTCCGGGCCACCCTGCGGGATGCCCGGCTGCACCGCTCACCCAATGCGGGTTGGCCGGAAGCGGCAATGGCGGGCGCACTCGGCCTGCGCCTTGCCGGGCCGCGCGTCTATAGCGGCAAGAAGGTGGAGGATGCCTGGATGGGGGCCGGCGGCGCGGATGCAGGCATGGGCGATATCCGCCGGGCCCTCGTCCTGTTCCGGCTGGCCTGCGGCACGCTGATCCTGCTGACGGGCGTTCTGTCTCTCGCCGGATAGCCCGCCCCGCGCGGACGGCCTAGAATTCGTGCCGGTCGATCACCATCGGCTCGTTCTTGGCGTCTTCCGCCCAGGTTTTCATGGCGGGCAATTCCCAGACCGCTTCGGCATAGGCCGCGGCTTCGTCCGTCAGCTCGACGCCGTAGGTCCGGAAGCGGGAGACCACGGGGGCGAACATCGCGTCCGCTATGGTGAAATGGCCGAACAGGAACGGCCCGTCGGCGGGATCGGTGACCCGGCGGCGGTGATTGCGCCAGATCGCGGTGATCCGGTTGATGTCTTCCTGTACGCCTGGCCCGCGTCCCTGACCCGGGAAGCTGGAGCGGACATTCATCGGCATGTTCTGCCGAACGGCGCTGAAGCCGGAATGCATTTCGGCGGAAACCGACCGGGCCCGCGCGCGGGCAACCGGATCCTTCGGCCAGAGACCGGCTTCCGGATGTTTCTCCGCCAGATACTCGCCGATGGAGAGGCTGTCCCAGACCGTCAGCTCGCCGTCCTTCAGAACCGGAACCCGGCCCGACGGGGAGTGCCGCAGGATTTCCTGCCGCGTGTTCGGCGTATCGAGCGCGATCACGGTCTCTTCGAACGGGATGTCGCATGCAGTCATCATCAGCCATGGCCGCAACGACCAGGACGAATAATTCTTGTTTCCAATGATGAGGCTGTACGGCGCCATGACGGTTTCCTCCGGACTTTGTTGCCGCCATTTGAACCGGCCCGGCCCCGGCGCGCAACCTCTGTCATGCCGTGCGTGCAAGCTCTGTCGTGCCGTCACCGTCTGTTCCGGCGCCTCCCTGGCCCGTTGCGGCGCTTGAGCAGGCCCCTCCGGCGGGATAGAACGGGTGGATTGTCTCTTATCAGGAGCCTCCCATGCCGTTCCGCCTCGTTGCCAAAGCAACCCCGAAATCCATTCCGCTCACCCCTGTCAGCACGGCCACCCTGCCGGGCTGGCTGAAAGGATCGGACGCACGGATCGCACGCTGGATCGGCGAATCGGATTTCACGGCGGCACCCGGGACGACCTGCTTTCTGCCGGATGCGGATGGCGGGCTCGCGCGGGTGCTGTTCGGCGTCGAGGAGCAGGAAGAGCCGGGCGGCGGGCTCTGGGATCTGGCGCCTCTGCCGGCGGCTTTGCCGAAGGGCCGCTATTATCTCGATGCGGAGCTGAGCCCCGCAGCGGCAACCAGTGCCGCGACGGGATGGGCGCTGGCGCATTACCAGTTCGACAAGTTCAAGGAAAAGACGAGCTTCAAGGCGGAGCTGGTCTGGCCGGACGGTGCGGACCAGGACGAAGTGCGCCGGATTGCCGAGGCGACCGGGCTGGCCCGTGATCTGATCAACCGGCCGGCCAACGACCTCGGCCCGGAAGAGCTTGCGGATGCGGCGGCCGAGCTTGCCAAGGCCTATAAAGCGAAGATCGAGATCATCGAGGGCGAGGCGCTTCTGGCCGGGAATTTCCCGATGATCCACGCCGTCGGCCGAGCCGCAGACCGGGCGCCGCGGCTGATCGATATCCGCTGGGGCAAGAAGAGCCATCCGAAGGTGACGATTGTCGGCAAGGGCGTGATCTTTGACAGCGGCGGTCTGGATATCAAGCCTGCCTCGGGCATGCTGATGATGAAGAAGGATATGGGCGGGTCGGCCCATGCGCTGGGCCTCGCCAAGCTGGTCATGGATGCCGGCCTGCCGGTCCGGCTCCGGGTGCTGGTGCCGGCGGTGGAGAATGCGATCTCCGGCAACGCCTTCCGGCCGATGGATATCCTGCCGTCGCGCAAGGGGCTGACCGTCGAGGTCGGCAATACCGATGCCGAAGGCCGTCTGGTGCTGGCCGACGCGCTGACCGAAGCGGATAGCGAAGCGCCGGAGATGATCCTCGATTTCGCCACCCTGACCGGTGCCGCCCGGGTGGCGCTCGGCACCGATCTGCCGGCGCTGTTCTGCAACGATGACGACCTTGCCGCCGATCTTCTGGAAGGAGGGCTGGAGGCGCGGGATGCGCTCTGGCGGCTGCCGTTGCACAAGCCGTATCGGGACATGCTGAAATCGCCGAACGCGGATCTTTCCAGCACCGGATCCGGCGGGTATGGCGGCGCGATCACGGCCGCGCTTTTCCTCGAGCACTTCGTTTCGCCGGAGACACGATGGGCGCATGTCGACGTCATGGCCTGGAACCTGAAATCCCGGCCGGGCCGCCCCGAGGGCGGGGAAGCCATGGGTATGCGGGCTTTTTATAAAATGTTACGTAAACGTTATGGTTAACGGGCGGTTAATCCACGTTTTGCGAACGATCTTTCATTGCGCGGTGCGGTTGTTGCCTGTATTGTCAAATCGATTTCGTAACAAACTGGGTTATGCTGGTACCGGATATGGCCGCCGATTCGATACAAGCCCTTGGCATTTGGCGTAAAGCCCTGGTCGAAAGCGTCCGGCGCGATACGCCGGACCTGACCGCCCGGCAACTGGCGGTGCTGCTGACCGTCTATATCGAGAATCCGCCGCACACGGTGCGCGGTCTCGCCGCCACCCTGAACGTTTCGAAACCGGCCATTACCCGGGCGCTTGACCGTCTTGGAGAATATGGTTTCGTGCGCCGCCGCCCGGACGAGACGGACCGGCGCAGCGTGCTGGTGCAGCGGACCGTGAAGGGCTCCGTCTTCCTGACCGAGTTCGGCGACCTTGTCGTCAATGCCTCGAGCGGAACCCGGTTCGACCAGGCAGAAGCGGCCGACTGACGCCGGCCGCTCTTTCCCTCTCAGTCCCTAATACTGGACCTTCGGGTCAACCAGATTGTCCGGCGCCTCGCCCCGGAACACCTTGCCGATCGCATCGGCAACCTGGTCGGCCGCGCTGGTGGGGTTGGTCTGGGCCGAGACATGCGGCCAGAGATCGACCTTCGGATGCTCCCAGAACGGGCTGTCCTGCGGCAACGGTTCGGTACGGAACACATCGAGGGCAGCATGGGCGATATGCCCGCTGTCCAGCGCCGCCAGCAGATCCTCCTCGACCACATGACCGCCCCGGCCCGAATTGATCACGAAGGCGCCTTTCGGCAGGGCCGCGAGGGTCTGCGCATTGATCACACCCTCGGTCGCCTTGGTCAGCGGCAGCAGGCAGCAGAGGATTTCGGTCCGGGCCAGGAAGTCCGTCAGCTGGTCTTCGCCGTAATAACTCTTCACGCCGTCGATCTGTTTCTCCGTCCGGCTCCAGCCGGCGGTATCGAAGCCGAGCGCGGCGATCTTCGAGGCCGCATCCGCACCCAGCGCCCCAAGACCAAGAATGCCGACCTTGCGGCTCGCCGTATCTGGCGCCGGCAGGGATGTCCAGGTCTTGCTCTTCCGCAGCGCTTCATATTCCGGCGCCTGCCGGTGATAGCGCAGCACATGCAGCAACACCCACTCGCTCATCGCCTGGGACATCCAGGGATCGACCAGCCGCATGATCTGCGCGCCTTCCGGCAGGGTGGGATCGGCAAAGATATGGTCCACACCCTGACCGAGCGAACAGATGCATTTCACATTCGGCATGCCGTCCAGCGTGCCCTGCGGCATCTTCCAGGCGAGCACGAACTCGATATCGTCGGGATTGCCGACCTCGGGCCATGTACGGAAATCGAGATCGGGAATCCGCTGCTTGAGCATTTCATCCCAGGCGGGAGCGGAATCGCTGGTGGACCGGAATAAAACGGCTGGCATGGAAGTCTCCGGAAATCTGTTCATCAGGGCGGGGATTCGGTCCTAGCACGGAGTGGCGCCGGGGCAAAGCTGGACGGAGCGAGCGGCGTGGTTTCACCATGCTCAGATCGTCAGCACTCCTCATCGTTTTCCCGGCCGCAGAGCCGGGATCTGGCTGTCATAGAGCGCGCCCGTCATGATGAGGTCCCGGATCAAGTCCGGGAAACGGAAATCGGATCAGCCGTTCAGGATCTTCAGGGCGGCGTCGTGCACCCGTTTGTCTCCGGCGGCACAGATCCGGTTGGTCGAGCCCGGCGCCGGGCGCCTGCCTTCCCAGTCGGTGACGATGCCGCCTGCGGCCTCGATCACGGGGACCACAGCGAGGAAGTCATAATCCTGTAGCCCGGCTTCGACGCAGAGATCGACATGGCCGCCCGCCAGCGTCGCGAAATTGTGGCAGTCGCCGCCATAGACCTGATAGCGCGTTCCGGCGCAGAGCTTGGCATAGATCTCTTCGGTGCCCTCGAACATGGCTGGCGAGGTGGCGGCGAGGATGGCGTCGGAGAGCTGGGGGCAGGCGCGGACCTCGACCGGGGAGCCGTTCATCCGGGCCATGTAGTCCCGGCCGCCGATCCAGCGTTCGTCCAGGACCGGCATGTCGATCACGCCAAGCACCGGGGCGCCGTTCTCGACCAGGCCGATCAGGGTGCCGAAGCGGGGGCTGCCGGTGATGAAGGCCTTGGTGCCGTCGATCGGGTCGAGCGACCAGACGAATTCGGCATCCTCACGGAGCTTGCCATATTCCTCGCCGGCGATGCCGTGCTCCGGAAAGCGTTCCTCGATCAGCGCGCGCATGACGCGCTCCGCGCCACGGTCGGCCACGGTCACCGGGCTTTCGTCGGCCTTGGCTTCGATATTGACGCCGAAATTGTGGTAGCGGCGGATGACGCCGCGGGCGGCATCGGCGAGAGAGGCGGCGAAGCTGGCAAGCTCTGAGGTGGAAGGCCGTGTCACGTTTTATCTCCCAAAATGAAAAAGCCGGGCCACAGTGCGGCCCGGCTTGATTCATAAAATCAGTCGGTGATCAGCCGCCGGAAGCAGCTTTGAACGCGTCTTCCGCAGCCTGGATTTCCTCGGCCGTTGGCAGCGCTGCCGGGCTGTCCGCGAGCGTGCGCAGATAAGCGACGAGATCCGCGCGCTGGGAAGCCTTCTTGATACCGGCGAAGCCCATCTTCGTGCCCGGCGCATAATCCTTCGGCTTCTTCAGGAAATGGTTCAGCGATGAATAGGACCAGTGGTCGTTCTCGCCGGAGGACAGGAGAGCATCGGAATAGGAGAAGTCGGCATGGTGCCCCTTGGCGGCCATCACGACACCGTAGAGGTTTGGGCCGACCTTGTTCGGGCCGCCCTTGGTGAAGTCATGGCAGGCCGCGCATTTCTTCGCGATCTTCTGGCCGGAGGCCGGGTCGGCGCTGGCGAGGAGGCCGAGGATCGGCTCGATCGGAGCGGGGCCGGCCGGCGCGGCAGCAGCGGTGGCGCCGCCTTCGGGGAGTTCGACCGTATAGGCGTTGGTTTCAAGATGCTCGGGGTGCACCAGCACGCCCGCGAACTTGCCGACGCCCATCAGGAGCAATCCGCCACACAAAACGCCCGCGGCCAGCTTGTTGAATTCCAGAGAAGATGACATGCCGAACCTCGTTCCGCCTTTGTTTCCCGCCGCGTCAGCTCCCGGAAAGGCTCCGCGCGGCCCAGCTATCTCACATCAGACTGTTTCGCCAAATTAGGCAGGCGACAGCCCTTTAACAGTTTCCTATAAGGTTCCGCCCTCTAAGACGCAAGTCCGTACATTCGTTCGCGTGCGCAGAGGGCGGCCTGACCGCGCGACATTTCGCCGCAATAAATGGTAACAAATGCGACGTCCGGCCAGGAGTGGAATTTAGAAGTGCGAGTGTCACATGGCTGAAAACAAAGCGCCGTCTAACCCGATTGTCCTGATCCCCGCCCGCATGAAGTCGGAGCGGCTGCCGAACAAGCCGCTGGCCGAGATTGCCGGGTTGCCGATGATCGTGCAGGTGCTGCGCCGGGCGGAGGAGGCCGCTCTCGGCCGTGTCGCGATCGCCTGCGCCGAGCAGGAAATCGCCGACGCGGTACGCGATCATGGCGGGGAAGCGGTGCTGACCGACCCCGGCCACCCTTCCGGCTCCGACCGGATCTGGGAGGCGCTGCAGACGCTCGATCCCGGCGGCAAACACGACGCCATCGTCAATATCCAGGGCGATCTGCCGGTGCTCGATCCGGCGGTGCCGCGCGCGGCGCTGGCCATGCTGGACCGGGCGGAGGTGGATATCGGCGCGCCTGCGGCGCTGATCGTGGACGAGGACGACATCACCAATCCGAGCGTGACCAAGCCGGTGGTGGCCTGGGAGGCGGATGGCAGCCGGGGCCGGGCGCTGTATTTCAGCCGCGCCACGGTGCCTCATGGACCGGGACCGCTGTTCCATTTCATCGGCCTCTATGCCTATCGCCGCAGCGCGCTGGAGCGTTTTGTCGCGCTGCCGCCGTCGGCGCTGGAGTTGCGCGAGAAGCTGGAGCAGCTCCGGCCGCTGGAAGCGGGCATGCGGATCGACGTGGCCCGCGTTGACACGGTTCCGCTCGGTGTCGATACTCCGGCGGACTTGGAAAAAGCCCGCAAAATTCTTGAAAAATCCTGAACCCGAAAGTTTTCGACCCGTGTCCGAGCAAAAGCAGAAAATCGCCTTCCAGGGCGAACTAGGCGCCAACTCCCACATGGCCTGTCAGGCCGTCCGCCCCGACCTGGAGCCGCTGCCCTGCCCGAGCTTTGAGGACATGCTGGATGCGGTGAAGAATGGGGACGCGCTGTGCGCCATGGTGCCGGTGGAGAATTCCGTCGCGGGCCGTGTGGCGGACATTCACCATCTGCTGCCGGAATCCGGCCTCTACATCATCGGCGAGCATTACCAGCGCATCAATGCCATGCTGCTCGGCGTGCCCGGCACGAAAATCTCGGACGTGAAGGAGATCCGCTCCCATGTCCACGCGCTGGCCCAGTCCCGCAAACTGATGGCCGAACTCGGCGCCCGTCCGGTACAGCATTCCGATACCGCCGGTGCCGCCCGCTCCATCGCCGAGCTGGGCGACAAGACAATCGCCGCCATCGGCCCGAAACTGGCGGCCGAGATCTATGGTCTGGAAATCCTGCGCGAGGGCGTCGAGGACGCGGAGCACAACACCACCCGTTTCCTGGTCATGGCCCGCGAGAGCGAGGTGCCGCCGGCCAATAACGGTCCGTGCGTGACCACTGCGATTTTCCGGGTGCGCAGCGTGCCTGCCGCGCTCTACAAGGCGCTCGGCGGTTTCGCCACGAACGGCATCAACCTGACCAAGCTGGAATCCTATCTGGTCGATGGCAGCTTCTCGGCGGCGCAATTCTATGTCGACGCCGAAGGCCATCCCGAAGAGACCCCGCTGAAGCTGGCGCTGGAGGAATTGCAGTTCTTCTGCCCGAAAGGCGCGGTCAAGATCCTCGGCACCTATCCGGCCCATCCGTTCCGGCTGGAGCAGGCCAAGAACGGCAACTGACCTGCCGGAAACCAACACCGCAAGACAGCAAAACCGTAAACCAAGGGAGCATCACATGCCTTACGCCATCATCGCCCGGGACAAGCCCGGCGCCCTCGACAAGCGCATGGAACACCGTCCGGCGCATATCGAATATCTGAAGTCCAAGCTGGACTTGATCATGGCCGGCGGCGCCACCACCGGCGGGCCGGACGACAGCATGGATGGCAGCGTCCTGATCCTCGACACCGAGGACCGCGCCGTGGCCGAGGATTTCGCCAAGAATGATCCGTTTGCTCTGAACGGCGTTTTCGAGGCGGTCATCGTGACCCCGTGGCGCAAGACCATCTGGGACAAGGCGCTGCAGGGCTAAACTGCAGCTTGCACTGCCGTCACCACCATCACTTTCCACCGTTATCCCGGCGCAGGCCGGGGTAACGGTCCGAGCTGTGTTCCTAAATCGCCGCCGCCCGCGTTCCGCGCCAGACGATCCAGGTGAACAGGAACATGTTCGCGAACAGAGACGTCGAGAAAAGCGCCGCTATCGGATCCCCGAGTTCCGGGTTCGAGCCCGAATAGATCAGGTGCAAGCCGACGATCATGCCGATCAGGGCAATATGCGCCACCGCCGCATGGATCTTCGGCAGCAGGCCCTCGGCCGCGCCCGGCCAGAGTTTGTAGAACGCGGCATAGAGCATCATCCCGACCCAGCCGAACAACATGAGATGCGCGTGCGTCGGCATCTGCCCGTGATCCTGTGACGCTGCCATGTGAATGCCGAGGGCCATGCCGGCGATGGCATAGAGAACGGACGCCCGGACGAAATGGGCGGCAAGCCTGTCAGTCATGCGAATATCTCCCCAAGAGCCGGTGCGTTGACCGGCGGCCGCAAAATTTGTGCGTGATCAGATTTTGCGCCAAGGCACCGGGCTTGGCGAGAGACAAGTATGCGTTATGGTATTTATGTATTCAGCGCGCATTCCTTGTGGTTTCGGCCAGCAGGCCCCCGGTGTCAAACGCGGCCATGGACGGCGGCTTTCCGATCTCCGACACTGCAGGCTGGGCCATTGCCGTTCGGGCGCAGACGAGGAGGCCAGGGCATGCAAAAACTCAGGATCGCAATTGCCGGTGCGGGGGTGATCGGGCGGGAGCATTGCACGCTGATCACCGGCCATCCGGGTGCGGAGATCGCGGGCATCGCCGACCCGGCACCGGCCGCGCGGGCGCTTGCGGAGAGCCTCGGCGTGCCGCATTTCGGCGACCTCGACACAATGCTGGATGCGGTGAATCCGGACGGGGCGATCGTCGCCCTGCCGACCGGGCTGCATAAAGCCGCCGCTCTCGCCTGTATCGAGCGCGGCATCCCGAGCCTGATGGAAAAGCCGGTCGCGGCCACCCTCGCCGACGCCTTCGAGATGGCGCGGGCGAGCGAGGCTGCCGGTGTGCCCATTCTCGTCGGCCATCACCGCCGGCACAGCTCGGATATCAGGGAAGCCCGGCGGGTTGTGCAAAGCGGGAAACTTGGCCGGATCGTGACGGTCAGCGGCATGTCCTGGGTGGACAAGCCCGACAGCTATTTCGACATCGCCTGGCGGCGGGAGCCGGGTGGCGGCACGTTGCTGATCAACCTGATCCACGATGTCGATTGCATGCGCTTCATCCTGGGCGAGATCCGCCGGGTCGGCGCCTTTGTCTCGAACGATGTGCGCGGGCTCGATGTCGAGGACACGGCCAGCGTGTCCTTCGAGTTCGACAGCGGTGTGCTCGGCAGTTTCACCATCAGCGACGCGGTCGCCTCGCCCTATAGCTGGGAGCGGACCTCCGGCCAGGCGCTGTATTTCCCGCACCAGCCGGGGAACTATCTTTTCATCGGCGGCCGCGCCGGATCGTTCGAGGTTCCCGGCATGGCGCTCTGGTCGCACGGCCCGGAAGGTGGAGACTGGCAGGACAGGCTTGAGCGGGAGGTCCTGCCGCTCGACGGCACGCAGACCTATGAAAACCAGCTCACCCACTTCCTGAAGGTGATCACCGGGGACGAACTGCCGGTCATCGACGCGGCAGACGCCGCCCGGTCGCTCGCGGTCATCCTTGCCGTGAAGATTGCTGCCGGGGAAAAGCGGGTGGTGGATATCGCCGAGCTGCTGGAAGGGCTCTAGGATGCGGCTTCCACGCGTCGAAACACCACCCATCTCCGTCACCCCGACGCAGGTCGGGGTCCATAGGATCGTGGGGCTGTGTCCGTCATCCATGGATCCCGTCCTTCGACGGGATGACGGGCAGGGTTTGGATACGATACATTTGCGACCGGTAATTAGGGTGCGTGTCCTTTAATTTGTCGTGGATATCGCGGAGCGGCTGCAGGGATTGTAGGACAACGGCCTCCGCGTGCCCGTCATTTGCAGGGATATGGCCAGATCCGCTTCGCGCCCGCTGGCACCGGCGTGCCGTCCGTCTTCAGATACGCCACCGGCACGGCTTTCTCCGATGAGGGCAGCTCGGCGAGTTCCGCCGAAACGTAAGGCCCCTCCTGCCGGTAGAAGGCGATGGGGTCCATGAAGAAGCCGTCGGCGGGCACGAACACGCGGCCGTCATTGCTCCAGGACGGCGCGGCGCTGAACAGGACGGCGAAGTGCAGCGCGTCGCGCCGGATGTTTCTGCCCATCTTGCCAGAATTGCCGGTTTTCCCGATCTCGGCGCCCATCCGCACGGCGTCACCGATGGCAAGCGCCGGCATTTCGGACAGATGGGTGTATTGCGAGTAGGTCCAGAACGGCAGCCCGGTTTGTTCCGGTGTGTGCCTGAGGGCGATTTCGATGCCCTTGCGGTTTCCGTCATTCTCGAAAATTCCGATCACCGTGCCGTCGGCAATCGCCCGGATCGGTGTGCCGCGCGGTTGCGGGATATCGACACCCTTGTGCTGGGCCGGCCACGGACGTTTGCCGGTATAATTGATGGCCCACCCCTCGGTATCGATTCCGGGGCAGGTGCCATCCTCGATGAAGGCCGGTTTCAGGCCAGTCCTGACCACACCGCGCGCTTCCTGAATTTCGACGCTGCGGGCTTTGTCGCTCCGCCGGGCCTTGCCTACCATCAGGTAGAGATCCGGATTGATCGCATCAGGCGGCACAAATCCCTCGATCCCGGCGCAGGCAGTGCACGGCTCCGCCGCCATCAGGGGCGGGGCGAGCAGGAACAGGCAGGACACGAGAGCCGTCAGCGCAAGATTTTTAATCGGATCTTCTCCAATGGTGCACTCTGGATGGTGAGCCAATCTGTCCCGGTACGGGGAGGAGCATGCCTTGCTAGACTAGTGCCGTATGCGAGTGCAGGGAAACCGGATTCACAGCGATGAGGCGATCGGCATCGCTCGGACATGGATCAGTGGACGCCGGGATGCTGATATGCGGGTGGAGGCTGTAATGCAGAATGCCAAGGGGGATATCTGGCACGTATCGGCGGCTGAAGAGGTTCTTGCTGCCCTGGGCACGGATGCCGGCGGTCTTTCGCATGAAGAGGCAGCGGCGCGGCTTGAAAAACATGGCCCCAATCGCCTGCCGGAGCCGGCAAAGCGCGGTGCGTTCTTCCGCTTTATCCTGCATTTCCACAATATCCTGATCTACGTGCTGCTTGGCTCCGCCGTGATCACGGCGGCTCTCGGCCATCTCGTCGATACCCTTGTGATCCTCGCTGTTGTTTTCGCCAATGCGGTGATCGGCTTTGTACAGGAAGGCCGGGCGGAAAAGGCGATGGACGCCATCCGCACGATGCTTGCCCTGAAGGCGTCCGTGCTGCGCGGCGGAGAGCGCCGGGCGGTGGAGGGCGACAGTCTCGTCCCCGGTGACATTGTCCTGCTTGAGGCGGGGGACAGGGTGCCCGCTGATCTCCGCCTGTTGCAGGCAAGCGCGTTGCAGATCCAGGAAGCGATTCTGACCGGCGAGTCGGTCCCGGCGGAAAAACAGACAAGGCCGGTGGACCGGGAAGCGCCGCTGGGAGACCGGGTCTGCATGGCCTATAGCGGCACGCTGGTCAGCAGCGGACAGGGCAGAGGGCTGGTGGTCGCCACGGGAGCCGATACCGAGATCGGCAAGATCAGCGGCATGCTTTCCACCGTCGAAAGCCTGACCACGCCGCTGGTCCGGCAGATGAACGCGTTCGCCAGGTGGCTGACGGTTCTGATCCTGCTGATCGCCGCCGCCTTGCTGGTCTTCGGATATGCCGTCGGGCATGCCGGTTTTGCCGACCTGTTCATGGCGGTTGTCGGCCTGTCCGTGGCGGCGATACCGGAAGGCCTGCCCGCGGTTCTGACAATCACTCTCGCCGTCGGCGTGCAGGCCATGGCGCGGCGCAATGCCATTGTCCGCCGCCTGCCCGCGATCGAGACGCTCGGCTCCGTCTCGGTGATCTGCACGGACAAGACCGGGACCCTGACCCGGAACGAGATGATGGTCGCCTCCATCGCCACCAGCGCACACACCTTCTCGCTGGAGGGCACCGGATATGAGCCGCGCGGCGCGATCACGCTGAACAATGCCGCCGTCAGTATCGGCGAGCATCATGTGCTTGAGGAACTGGGCCGTTCCGCCGCGCTCTGCAACGACGCCTCCCTGCATGAGCGGGACGGCGTGTGGCATGTCGAGGGAGACCCGATGGAAGGCGCGCTGCTGGCGCTGTCCGGCAAGCTCGGCATCGACATGCGGGCCGAGCTTGCCGCCTGGACACGCACCGACGCGATCCCGTTCGACGCCCGGCACCGCTTCATGGGCACCCTGAACCATGACCACGACATGCACGCATTTGTGTCGGTCAAGGGCGCGCCGGAACGGATCCTGTCGATGTGCAGCACGCAGCGGAGCGCCTCGGGCGGCACCGAGCCGCTGGCCGCGGATGACTGGCATGCCCGGGCCGAGGCGATTGCCGCGGAGGGTCAGCGCGTGCTGGCTTTCGCCGTCCGTCCGGTCGATCCCGGACACACCGTGCTTGAATTTTCCGACGTTGAATCGGATCTGGTCCTGGTTGGTCTGGTCGGGCTGATCGACCCGCCCCGGCCGGAAGCCATCGAGGCCGTGAGCGCCTGCCAGGATGCCGGTATCCGGGTGAAGATGATCACCGGGGACCATCGCGGCACGGCGGCCGCGATCGGCCGTCAGATCGGCCTGCAGAACCCGGACAGGGTGCTGACCGGGGCGGATCTGGACGCCATGGACGACACCGCGCTGGCCGCCTGCATCCTCGAGACGGACATCTTCGCCCGCACCAGCCCGGAGCATAAATTACGGCTGGTGATGGCGCTGCAGGCGCACGGCCTGACCGTCGCCATGACCGGAGACGGCGTCAATGACGCCCCGGCCCTGAAGCGCGCCGATGCGGGCATCGCCATGGGGCTGAAGGGCAGCGAGGCGGCGAAGGAGGCGGCCGAGCTGGTTCTGGCGGACGACAATTTCGCCTCGATCGCGGCCGCCGTGCGCGAGGGCCGGACCGTCTATGACAACATCAAGAAAGTCATCAGCTGGACCCTGCCGACCAATGCTGGCGAGGCCATGACCATCGTCGTCGCCCTGCTGTTCGGCATGACGCTGCCGATCACGCCGGTGCAGATCCTCTGGGTCAACCTGATCACCGCCATCACGCTGGGCATGGCGCTGGCCTTCGAGCCGACCGAAGAGGACACCATGCGCCGCCCGCCCCGGCGCCGGGGCGAGCCGCTGCTGACCGGCGCGCTGGGCTGGCATATCCTCTTCGTCTCCACCCTGTTCCTCGGCGGCGTGTTCGGCATCTACACCTACGCCATCGATCGCGGCTACCCGGTCGATCTGGCCCGCACCATGGCCATGAACACCCTGGTGGTGATGGAGATCTTCCACCTGTTCTTCATCCGGAATATCTACGGCACCTCGTTCACTTGGAAAGCGGTGCGCGGCACAAAGGTCGTCTGGGCCACAATCCTCGCCGTCACGGCGGCACAGTTCATCATCACCTACGTCCCGCCGCTGCAAGGCGTCTTCGGCACGCAGCCCGTGCCGTTCCTGGACGGCGTGCTGATCGTCGCCATCGGCGTCGCGCTGTTCGCGATCATTGAAACGGAGAAACAACTCCGCCTGCGCATCTGGAAGCGCGGGTCGGAGTGAGCTGAGCGGCAACACCCACCGCCGGCCCCGGCTCACCTCACCCCGGTTCCCCTCGGCGCACGCCACCCCGGCACACACACCATCGTCATCCCTGCGCAGGCAGGGACCCAGAGATCGTAGAGCGCCACCCGCCATCCCTGGGTCCCCATTTTCATGGGGATGACGATCAGGGTTTGGGCGCGATGCGCTTGCGCCCGGTGGTTCGGGCGCGTGTCCCTTTAATTCCGGTATCCTTTTTCCAACGCCACCCACCACCGTCACCCCGGCGCAGGCCGGGGTCCATTGATCATGGAACGGCGCCCGTCATCCATGGATCCCGTCCTCCGACGGGATGACGGTGAGGGTATGGACACGGTACGATTACGACCGGCAATTAAGTCGGGTGTCCCCTTGGTTACGAAAAAACAAATGACAAAAATCGTTCAGCGAGGAAACATTCTCAAAACATAAGCTAGGATCGGTTTTAGAGATTGATTGAGGTCAATTGTGGCGGAACGTAAGGCGATCCCACCGGAGTTGCGTCAGGCAATTTGGGAAGGCAATGAGAAGAAATGTGTCTACACGTCAGAGGTTGTCACGCTGGATGAGCTGCAGATTGATCATTTAATTCCAGTAGATGAAGGCGAGAATTTAATTTCAGAGCTTAGAAGATTGAATATTATTGATGGTGAATTTGATTTAAACGGTCCGGAAAACCTAATTCCGACAAAATCAACAACAAATAGGCAAAAATCAAATAAGAAATTTGATTTGAGTGCGGTAATTTATTTTCTTCAGATAGCCAAAAGTAATAAAAATAAAGTAAATTCAATATATGAAAGTTTGGTGAATGGAACTGTAAAGATTAATGGTTATTTAAACATAAAAAATCAAGCAAGGAAAAATGATATTTCTACAGAGGAAATGTTTTCTTATTTTTTGCATCAGTACGAAGGAAAAGTGCCTCTGCGTTCTGGTTTAGGGATGTCTGGGAGAGATATTCAGGCAGCCAATAGTGTTATTGCGGATAGTTTAATGGATTATCCTTTTGCGTTAGGGGGAGGGGCTATAAAGAATGTTCGAATGATTTCAGACGATGGTGATGAAGTTGTTTGCGAAAATGCACGCGAATTCATCAGTGCAAAGGAAGAGAAAAAATTTTATCCGGTTACTCAATTTGACATGAATTGTTATGGTTTGGCTGATAATGCATCTGAGCCTTTAAATCAGATAAAAAAATCAAGGTGGGCTAAAAAATCTTTCATTAGAGATCCTCTAATAAGATTGGTTCATTTGGATAAGCTTCATGCTTCTTGGTCTGAAGGGATATTTTTTCAGAGAAGAGAGCTGTTGAATTATGAAGAAATGCCAACGATTCAAGATATGGTAGATAATGGAATATGCGATGTGGAGATTCATGATAATTGGAGCGTAACAATATTTGATATTGATCACGGGATGGGTGTAGGTATTCATGAGTTTTTTAGAGCAGATTTAGATGAAGATGATTATGAGGAAATACTTTTATTCTATAGTGTATTTGCGACAGGTGGAACATATCGATTCGGTAGGGTTGTCATGGGAAAGCCTAACGAAAATGGAATAATATACGAAATGGAATTTTCTTAGGAATTAAAGGGGGAATTAAAGGGACATTCAACTGAACTCGACCGCAATTTCTCAATGCTTTCGTGTGCCGGTCCACCCCTAAATCAGCTCCCGCTCCCGATCATCCGTCTCCCCAAACCGCTGCAATGACGGCTTCTTCAGCCCCTCATAGAGTTTGTCGATCCCGGCATTGATCTCGCGGTTGTTCCGTTCGAACAGCGAGTTCCCCGCATGGTCGCTTTCCACCAGCAGCGGGCCGAATTTTTCGACTTCCAGCACCCACATGGCCTGGGCGATGCCGAGCTCGTCGAGCCAGTGCGCCGCCTTCACCTGTCTGATGCCGCGCCCCAAGAGCGCGCCGGTGCCGTAGCCGACTGTGGTCAGGTAGACGGCGCCCGCGGGGACGAAGAGGGTCTTGTAATCCTCTTCCGACATGCCGCCCTTTCCGATCACCATCTTGGCGCCGGACGCCTTGAACCAGTCCTTCATCCATTTCGAGAAGCGGAAGCTGGCGGTGGCGGTGACGGCGCTGACCTTCAGGCTGCCGTCTTCCTGCTTTGCTGCGGCGGGGGAGCAGTGGAAATTGACGTTGGTGAGGCTGGCGAAATCGACCGGCGGGGCGGCGCCTTCTTCCAGGATCTTCTTATAGATACCCTCGCGGGCGGTGTAGATCAGCCCGTCGAGATAGACCACGTCGCCGAGTTCCAGTGTGGCCAGCGCCGCGTCGGTGACGGGGGTCTTCAGGCGGACTGTTTTGCGCTCTCGGGCATTTCCCATGAGACTGTCTCCCGTCGCATATAGGGGGTGAACCAGGTCGGATCGGTGCGGAATTCGGCCCGTCCGTCGGCGTGCAGGCGCACGGTGGCGCGGCGCGAGGAGAGGCAGAAGGCGTGCAGGCTCATCGGCATGCCGCCGGTGTGGGTGAAGCCGGCCTCGATATGGCAATCGACCACCATGCTCTTGCCGACGAACCCCATGGCGCCCATGCCGATGGAATTGCCGAGCTCCATCAGCTCCAGCTCCAGCTCGGCGATTTCCGGGTCCGGGTTGCGGTCGCCGACAATACGCAGGCAGGCGGCCTGCTTGCCGAGCACCATGCAGGTGTCCTTCGAGCCGCCGAGCCCGATGCCGACAATCGCCGGCTGGCAGGCGAGGCCCCGTTTGCCGAAGGCGATCATGCCGTCGAGAAAGAAGCGCTTGATGCCGTCGATGCCGTCGCCCGGAAACAGCATGCGGTAATCGGTGCCGAACAGCCCGCCCTTGTGCACGGTGGTGATGTCGACCCAGTCCGCGTCCGGCTCGAAGCTGTATTCGATCTCCGGCGCGTTGAGGCCGACATTGTTGTTGTGATCCGTGCGCCAGAGCGGATGCACCCGGTTCGGGCGGAGCGGAATGTCGTGGGTGGCGCGGGCGGTGGCGGAGCGCAGCGCCTGCTCAAGCGCGATGAAGCCGCCCTCGATCCTGGCCTCGTTCCCGGCCTTCACGTAATAGCGCGGCACGCCGGTATCGGCGCACATCGGCCGCCGGTCTTCCGTCGCGGCCTCGTAATTTTCCAGCATGGCCTCCAGCACGAAGGAGGACAGATCGCCGTCCTCGGCCGCCGCCATCTTTTTGATGCCCGCGAGATAATCGTCCGGGATATCGATCCCGGCCTTGAACATGATCTCGTAGGCAGCCTGTTCGGCTGCTTCTTTACTGATCACCAGCGTTTCTCCCTTTGTCAGGCGGCCCCTTGAAGCGGAGGCAGGGGCAGCCTGTCGGGAGAAAGCCTAGCCCCTTTGCCCGCGATTGGGGAAGGGGGAGGCCGGAACGGGTGCCGTTCCGGTATCAGTGGCCCGTCTCAGCGCCCAGTTACCGTCAGCGGACAGTGACGATTTCTCAGACGTCGCCGGGACGCAGGCAGGCGGTGCCGACCTGTTGCTCTTCGCTGCTGCCGACCGCGACACTGCGCCGGAACTCCCGGCAATGATCACCCGACGCAGGCACCGGCCCGGAGCGGACCTGCCAGGAGCCGTCCGCCTGCAGGCAGGCATTGCCATAGGCCGGAACGGCCGTGCCGCCGACGCTGATCGTGTCCTGATATTCGCGGCAATAAGCTGGCGTTACGGCTGGTGCCGGAGCGGGAACGGGCACGGGCATATAAGTCGGCATCCAGACCGCTTTCGGAGGCTGCGCCGGATAAACGGGCACGACCTTGTAGAGAGTGCGCTGCTGCTTCCGGGGCGTGACCCAGTGGCACTTGCCGCGCACGATCTCGTAATGCCCCGGTCCGCGCTGCCGGCCGCGATGGCGTTCGTTATCGTGCTTGTAAGTGGTCCGGCAATAGCTGTCGGGATAATTGCCGCGATCATGCCTGTCCGGGTTCTTCCAGGAGGCGGAGAAGGCCTCTCCGGCGGAAAAGGCGAGCAGCATGCCGATCAGACCAGCGGCGATGCGGAGCAGCAGAAGGCGGAAAGGCAAGATGGCGTGCGTGGGCATGGGAAATTCCGATCCCGGAAACGGTGTCTCGGAACAAGAACGGCCCGCGACAGGAAATCCGTCGGGGATGCAGTGTAAAATGCGTCAGGTGGCTGCTTCCCGTCCGGCTTCTTCAGCGCCCGCCGTCCGAAACCTTGAGAAGCTGGTCTGCGGTGTCAAACCCGGAGTGAACGCTCCAGGTGCTGGCGGCCGAATAGGCCGTCAGGCCCGGCCGGGTGGAGAGCGGTCGTTCGGATTTCTCGATTACTTATTCGGAAGTGGACCGTAAAATGGGGTGGAGCGCGGCGATCCGTGTTGATCTCTCGCCACCCGCGCAGAGTTAAGAAGTGAGTTTGGGGTGACGCTTCAATGGAGTGTTTTAGGATAGATGAGAGCGGATATACAGGCTTCGACCTTTTGAACGCCGACCAACGTTTTCAGGGTGCGGCAGCAATCGCAATTAGTGACGAGGACGCCGCCAACCTCATTAGAGAGTATTTCCCAAAGCTGCAGGCGCCGGAACTGAAATACCGTGCGCTGTCACGGCGTTCCGCCAATCACCCCCGTCTGCTCTCCCTGTTGCGTGATCTTCTCACTCACCACAAATGCGTCACCTATATCTGCGACAAGCGCTATCTGCTGATGTTGATGTTCTTGGATCATGCGGTCGAGCCATTTTATTACGAGCGCGGCATGGACTTCTACGAGGGTGGGCAGAACTACGCTATGGCGTCATTTCTGTTTGTCACAGGTCCAACCATGCTCGGCCAGCCGGCCTTCGATAGACTGTTACAGTCCTTCCAACAGGCGGTTAGGGAGAAGACACCCGGATCTTTGAGCGCACTTATATCGGCGACGCGAGCGACGAAGTGGGAAACATTTCCGGAGGCGCTCGGGCCGTTAGCCCAGTTCGAGGCACCTGAATGCCTGTCTGAAATAGCAAACCCTGGCGTGAACACTGACGCGGCCCCGGTGGTATTGCAGTCCCTGGTTAGCCGGATGGAGGTGATGGCCAATGGCCCGTATAGGGTCGAGCACGATCAATCTAAGAACCTGCTTGCCTATCACGATCTGCTGCAGCGTTTCATCGATCATGATCAGGAGATCGAGTTTCGACAAACCGAGATCACTAGCATCAAATTCCCGCTCAAGTTGGCCGAGGTCACACAAGTCGACTCGAAGGCAAGTTCAGCTGTGCAACTGGCCGACGTTATGATTGGAGCGGCTATTGAGGCCGTAAACAGGCGGGCAGGTCTGCGGTCTGGCGGTCTGGATCCTGACGCGGTGTCGTCGCTCTATACTGACAATCAATTCATCCATCTAACCCCGTCATTTGACCTCGAAGAGCAAAAGCGATTCCGACAAGGAACACAGGCTGGTGAACTAATCGACTATTTTGCAGAGAACTTCTATACGCCTCGTAGCACCTGAACGTGACCACTTGTCCATTTTTGGCCTAATTCGGGCGACAACCGCATTTTGCGGTAACATCTGCTCCTGTTGGCTTCCTACCGAATAAGTCATCAGGCTCTGTAGGCTGGAAGGCGGTCTTTCGCGGCGACGTGCGCTAAAGTCGGCTATAGCGGACAAAGTGAGCGCTCGCTTCTCAGATCTGAACGTCCGCTTTGGGGGGGCTCGAAAATCTGGACATGTGCTCTATTTCAGTTGTTCGGCTAGAGCTTCAAGACTTCTGTCTTTTTTCCATCGACGGTTACCCTGTGCAGGACGCCGTCAGCCTCGATTTCAAAAATGTGACAAACATATCCGAGATTGAGCGTCGGAACATTCTCTTGAATGCTGTCACTTCGAGGGATGTCGCCAATGCTTTCACCGTCACCAATGTGTCCTGCACGATAGCTCAAGAGCCGAACCGTTTTGGGTAAACCGCCCATTTCTTCGCAGACAGCTTCGACGGCAATCGCAGCTGCGCCGTTTCGCGCAAGTATAACTTGCCTTCCAAAAAATGACCGTACTTTGCTGCCGATCTCTGACCAAGCCGCAAGGTTCTCATTTATAGGTTTGCCCAGAAAAAAAGTGCCCAAGAGCACAGTCCAGAGTGGAACCGGCGTCGTTGCGAAGATCGTCAAGAACGCGGGTATGTCAGCACCAGGACCAATGTTCGCTTCCACGAATTCACAGTCAAATTCGCACTCAAGCCCCCGTCTAAACCGTTCACTGTCTTCTTCCCACGTTTCCTCATCACCGCCATAGGTTTCATCTACGATCAGGATGAAAATCTGAGATTTTTGTTCTTCGGGCTGCGGCATCGATTTCCTCACAATGGCTGGTCATCCAACAAGCCTATCGATTGGCCTACGTGAGTCTAGCTGGAGAAACGAACCTTCTTCTGCTCCCGGATCCATCGCACATGTTCTCGCCAGTCGAGAAATCAGGTGATCGCTGCTTTTGCCACTTCCTGCTCCATAAATTCTGACGCCATCAAATAGAGAAACTGTGTTGGCTGGTTGGAGAAGAATTCAAAAACGAATGGCCCGATAGGGCTTTTCAATATTTGCTCGAACTGCTCCGGTTTATAGCGTGTAATTGAACCAAAGTAGAAAGTTGCCAAATATATGGTCAGGAGTTGACTTAGCAGCGTCTGCGCAGGGCTGGGTATGTAGATGTAGTATTTACGGTATGGCGGGTAGGCCGTGACGCTCCGCCAAAGTTGCGACCGCGCATCATTGCTAATCTGCGACAAGACCTGCGATGGGCGGTGGCCGTAGCGAGTAGTTGCAATCGTCTCGGCTTCAATGATGCGTCTGCCATCAATGATCGTTGAACAATTTACGTTCCGCCACGCGCCCGCGGCACCGAGGTTTTTCGAAAGGTCATTGAGGCGATATCCGAGGCGGGTGAAGTCGTCGGCATAGGCCCGAACCCGAAGCCACGCTTCTTGCGCGGTCGCGTCTTGCATGTACTCAATGCGATCCAAGCTTATGAACCTCTCCTTGATAGTTTCAGCCTGACAGAAAATGCGATGTCCGATCAGAACCTGGCCGAGGAAGCCTTGTGACCTCATTCGAAAGTGTGTGCTTGGGGCGGCAGGTGTCGGAAGCGCTGCTCCGATAGCGTTCGCAAACATTACGAATGCGCTCACACTGGGATTTTGGAGAATATCGATTGAAACGTGGCCATGTATCGCCCCAGCAGTGACTGGCAACTGTTCCGATAGACCATGACGAACTGTGCTCAATGCCGTTCCGCTGCGCTTGACGATAAGGCATTTCGCAAGGTTCAGGAATGAATAATAAAGCAATAGGGGTTTCGCCGCGCTTACGTCTGAGTTTTGGGCAGCGGTGAAGAAATCGCGACTTTGAACGAGGAAGGCGAGCGCTTGCCGCTTTGCGTTTGCATCACTCAGTTTTTCGAGATTATTTTGGATAATATTCCAAGGCTCAGTCGCAAAGAGGATTGAGTGAACGCCTTCGCGCTTCGCGCCCTGATATGTCGGGAAGAACGAAAATGTTGCTGGCCTTCCTCGAATGTGAACTACTTCGCCTTCTCGAGCATCGAACCATTTCATCTACGCCTCCCGAACCTAGCTATTCGACAACTAAAGCCTGAAAAGCACGGGCGTTAAAGGGAGATTTCTATGCGCACTCGACCTCGCGCAGTCGATCGGTCACGTCGATGACGCCGGGGGCATCCCATATCGCATCGCGCAGCAGGAACTTGTGACTATTTGTGTGCTCGATGTAAGTCGAATGCTCGCGGACGACGGCAGCCGAGATCAATGCGGCCCGCATGATGCAGTAATCGTCATCGAACAGGACGGCGGCGAGGATGTCGAACCCGTCGAGATCACGGATTGCGGATAGCTGCCGCGACCTGTTCCGGCGATGGATGCGCCTCCCCTTGATCTGATAGCGCGTCCCGTCGTCGCCCGTCGCATCGAAGGCCTTGGCCGAGTTGTTTTCTTGCGCCCAACCGAAGGCCACGCAGAACACATACTCGGCAAGGTCACCGGTGGGGTTATTCGCTGATCGCAGCACGTCGCGCGCCCGCAACTCCTCCATGATGGCAGCATGCAGGGCGAGCAGATCGGCAATCGACTTGGTGCTAAGGCTGTCCATGCCCCTGTTATGCTTCGGCATCAGGACGATGGCAATGATCGCGCGCACTGGGCAAACATGGGTGAGAACGGCTCGCCTTACTGTGAATGCCAATAAAGCTGTACCTGCAAATGCCCGCTGTTTACCCAATTCGGCAGTTGGAAAAAAAATAGGAGACCGGTCGTTTTGCCCGCTT
>TARA_R110002051_G_scaffold167658_2_pt1 | contig 29759 bp, 31 predicted proteins | sample TARA_R110002051 | Tara Oceans TARA_R110002051 (sample SAMEA4397023) | marine metagenome | biome: Polar Biome; feature: [MES] marine water layer (ENVO:01000295) within the mesopelagic zone...; material: water (ENVO:00002006), including particulate matter (ENVO:01000060) such... | reverse complement strand
CGTTTCTACACCAAGCGCAAGGCCATTACCTCGCGCTGGCCGACCGGTATTCGCTCGGGTGCGGAGTTCAGCATTCCGACCATGAAGTAGTTTTTTCACCTTGTTCGCGGGGCCGCCGCTCCCACCAGGACCCCACCCCGATCCTGTGGGAGCGGCGGCTTTGTGGGAGCGGCGGCCTCGCCGCGAAAGCTATCTCAAGAGAACCCAGCATGCCGATCAAAGACATCATCGACTTCGCAATCGCCAGCACTCCGGCAGAACACTACCGCCCCGACCCGGCCAAAGTACTGGCTGGCGACCCGGCGCAAAGCGTGCAAAACTACTACAGCAGCCCCTGCGGCCAGTTCTCCACCGGCGTCTGGGCCTGCGAGCCCGGCCACTGGAGCATCAGTTACAGCGAGCACGAGTATTGCGAAATTCTCGAAGGCGAATCCATCCTGCATGATCAACAGGGCGGCAGTCGCAAGCTCAAGGCCGGTGACCGCTTCGTGATACCTGCGGGCTTTGTCGGCAGCTGGGAAGTGCTCAAGCCAACCCGCAAGGTCTACGTGATCTTCGAACAGTCCGGCAGCTAAACGGCGGCGCATAACTGACCCGCCGGGCTCACTGCAAAGTGAAATCGGCATGGTCTAAACGTGACCAAGCAGTTACAGTTCTCGTCAGCATAAGCAATCGAAGAACATACCAATGCTCAGCTTGGCAATAATGCCGGCGGAGCAGTTGGGCACTGCCAGGAGTCATGCGTTATGTCGCGTTTGCCGGTTATTGTCGGATTCGGTGGTTACAACGCCGCCGGCCGCAGTTCCTTTCACCACGGGTTTCGCCGCACCGTGATCGAGTCTCTGCCCAGCGCCGAGCGCCAGGAAACCCTGGCCGGACTGGCGGTTATGATGAAACTGGTACAGGTAGAAAACGACCAGTATGTCGACGCCGAAGGTCAGGTACTGAACCCGGCGGACATCGAGTCGCGCTTTGGTCCGCAGATTCTCGACGGCACCCTGGTGCGCCGCATCGAAAAGCGCTACCTGGATGTGGATGCCGCCCACTGGCAGAAAAACCTGACCATCACAGGTGAAGCCGGCAAGCCATTTTCCTTCATCACCCTGGCCAAACAACTGCCCGAGCCGCTGCCCACTGACTGGGTGATCGAGAACCTTAACGATACTGAAGTCATGGTTACCGTGTACGACGGTTGTGACATCAAGGTCGACAGTTATCGTTCGCTGCCGGTCAAGTCCGCCGGCCAGCTTCCCAGTGGCTTCGAGCCCGGTGAACAGTACGCCTCACGCTTCCATCCGCGCGGCCTGCAAATGACCATCGTCGCCGCCACCGATGCTCTGCGCTCCACCGGCATTGCCTGGGAGACCATCGTCAACTGTGTGCAGCCGGACGAGATCGCCGTGTTCGCCAGCAGCGCCATGAGCCAATTGGACGAAAACAGCTTTGGCGGCCTGATGCAGTCGCGCCTGAAGGGCAATCGGGTCAGCGCCAAGCAACTTGCGTTGGGCTTGAACAGCATGCCGGCGGACTTTATCAACGCCTACATCCTCGGCAGCGTCGGCACTACCGGCGCCATCAGCGGCGCCTGCGCCAGCTTCCTGTACAACTTGCAAAAAGCCACCGAAATGATCACCAGTGGCCGCGCCCGTGTGGTGCTGGTGGGTAATGGCGAAGCGCCGATTACCCAGGAATGTATCGAGGGTTATGGCGCCATGGGCGCGCTGGCAACCGAAGAAGGCCTGCGCAGCATCGAAGGCCAGGACGCCGTCGATTTCCGCCGCGCCAGCCGGCCGTTCAGTCAGAACTGCGGCTTTACCCTGGCCGAGTCCAGCCAATTTTTCATGCTGATGGACGACGAGCTGGCGCTGCAGCTAGGCGCGGATATTCATGGCGCGGTGCCCGACGTGTTCGTCAACGCCGACGGCTTCAAAAAGTCCATTTCCGCCCCTGGTCCGGGCAACTACCTGACCATGTCCAAGTCCATCCACAGCGCCATGCAGATTGTCGGTGAGGCCGCCGTCAAGCAACGCAGCTTCATCCACGCCCACGGCTCCAGCACGCCAGCCAACCGGACAACTGAATCGGAACTGCTGGACCGTGTGGCCGACGCCTTCGGCATACATGAGCTGCCGCTGACCGCGGTCAAGGCCTTTGTCGGCCACTCGCTGGCCAGCGCCAGCGCCGACCAACTGGCGTCAGCCTTGGGTTCCTTTAAGTACCAGATCGTACCCGGTATCAAGACCATCGATGCCGTTGCTGAAGACGTGTTTCAGCAAAACCTGCGCATCAATATACACGACGTCGACCGCGCGGATAACCCGCTGGAAGTCTGCTTTATCAACTCCAAGGGCTTTGGCGGCAACAACGCCAGCGCCGTGGTACTGGCGCCGAATGTGGTCGAAAGGATGCTGCGCAAGCGTTATGGCGAGGCCGCTTTTGCCGATTACCTGACACGCCGCGAACAAACCCGCAGCGCCGCCCAGGCCTATGACCAGCGCGCGTTGAAGGGCCAGTTGGATATCATCTACAACTTCGGGCAGAACATGATCGACGATAAACACATCGAGATCACCCGGGACCATATCCGAGTTCCCGGCTTCAACAAGCCGCTGGTGTTCCGCAAGGATGATCGCTTTGGGGACATGATTTAGGCGGCTCTGGTGTCAATCCGACGCGGGTGTGTGATTCCGGAATTTTCAATGAATTCCCGCGAAAGCGGGAATCCATTTTGACCTTTGGAACATTGCCGAAAACAGGTCCCTAGTCGCCGAAGCGAAAGTGCTACTTCTTACCAGCCCTGGCCGCCGCAATAAACGCGGCCATTTCGGCATTCTTGTCAGCTTCGACCTTCTGCACATTGGCATTCTCGCTGAGTTTTTTCAGCAGCGCCTGCGCTTGCGGCCAATCCGCCAGCAGGTCGGTGTCGAACAATTTGCGCGCCACCACGCTGGCCAGATCGATACTGTAGAGAAACATAAGATCAGCGATGCTCATCTCGCTGCCCGCCACATAGGGCGCAAATTTGCCGTGTCGCTTGAGCGCGCTGACACCGGCGAGCAAATCAGCCTTGGCCTTGTCCTTGATCGCCTGATCAACCTTACCGCCAAAAAACACTTCGGCATAACAACTACGCGCCGGCAACTCGATATACAGCTCAATCTCCTTGGTCAACGCCCGCACATTGGCACGTTCAAAGGCGTCCTCCGGCAACAGACGCTTGCCGCCGTGGGTTTCTTCGAGATATTCCAGAATCACGTTGGTTTCGCTGATAAAACCGTACTCGGTTTCCAGGCTCGGCACTTTGCCGCGCGGGCTGATGGCGAGAAACTCGGGGTCCTGGCTGGGATGAACAACCCTGACCTCAAAATCCAGGCCCTTCTCGAGCAGCGCGAGCTTGACCATGTTGAAATAATTACTGACGGCAAAACCATGAAGCTTAAGCATGAAAGGAACTCTCCGAGGCGGGTTATTCTTGTGTACTGTTGTTGTAGCGCTGCGCCGGAAAAATTTCCAGCGGCATAAGCCCGCTGAATGCCCAGCCCACTAATACAAATAGACGAGAAACCCTATGCTTTTGCGCCGGGTTTAGCGCTAGACTGCGAGAACAACACCCGAAAAAGGAACTGCCCACTATGCTGAAACCGGAAGAAATTGCCGAAATCAACCTGTTGAACCAGTTCAACCTGGCCAGCTCACTGGAAGGACTGAAGATTCATCAGCACGAGGCGTCTGCGGACGTCGTTGCAGCCGCGGGTCGATTGCATGAACGTGGATTGACTACCTTGCCAGATGGTGGCTACCTGACCAGCCTGGGCCTGGATGCGGCTGAACACAGCCAGGCGCTGCTAACTATCTTGCGCGCCGAGTGAGGATGAAATAGCCGTTTATGACCCAGCGTGGGGAAATTCAGTTACAGCTTGACGAAGGCATTGACCGCAAAGCGCTGACAACCCTGCGCAAACGCTTTATGGGGATCAATCAGAGCCGCCTGCAACGCGTGTTGCAAGCGCTGCCCCCGCGCCAGTACAACGTGCTGCAGTTGATCCCTTTGCTGTTTGATGTGAACCACCCGTTGCTCCCGGGTTATGTCGCACGGGACACACCGCACGGCCTACCCGGATATATCCCCGGCCCGCCAACGCTGCTCGGCGCCCAGGCGCTGACTCGCAGCTTCAGCTATCGGCGCCACCCCGCCGGCTTTACCCCTGGCATACAGGCGCTATACCTGATGGGCAGCGGCGGCACTATTGGCCAATCGGACCAGAGTGACCTGGATATCTGGGTCTGTCATTCCCCCGACCTGAACGCCCAGGCCATCGCGGAGCTGTCCAGCAAATGCCAACTGATTACCGACTGGGCCGCCACGCAGGGCAATGAGGCGCATTTTCACCTGGTTAACCCCGAGACGTTTAGCCTCGGTTACCGTAACAATGCACTGTCCATTGAAGATTGCGGCAGCACCCAACATTACCTGCTGCTCGACGAGTTCTACCGCACGGCGATATTGATCGGTGGCCGCTTCCCGCTCTGGTGGCTGGTGCCTGCCAGCGAAGAGAAGAACTACCCCAGCTACACTCGACACTTGATCGACAGACGCTTTATTCGCCAACAGGAAAGCCTCGACCTGGGACACATGGCGTGCATTCCGGCCGGGGAGTATGTCGGCGCCGGACTTTGGCAACTGTTCAAAGGCATCGAATCGCCATACAAGTCAGTACTCAAGCTGCTACTGACCGAGGTATACGCAAGCGAGCACCCTGGCGTGCAATGCCTGAGCCTGGATTTCAAGCGTAAGGTCTACGCCAACTATCTGAACCTTGATGAGCTTGACCCCTACGTCATGCTCTACCGACGCATCGAAGCCTATCTGCTCAAACGCGAGGAGCATGAACGGCTGGAGCTGGTGCGCCGCTGTCTGTATATCAAGGCCGATGTGCGCTTGAGCCGGCGCACAGGGACTCTCGGCTGGAAGCGCAGCCTGATGGAAAAGCTGGTGCAAGAATGGCAGTGGGATACCCGCCAGTTGCAGCAAATGGACAATCGCCAGTTCTGGCGCGTGCGCGAAGTGGCGCAGGAACGCCTGCAACTGGTCAGCGAATTGACCCACAGCTACCGTTTTTTGTCGCAATTCGGCCGCAGTCAGAATGTGATCAATCAGGTCAACAGTCGCGACCTGTCATTGCTGGGACGGCGGCTCTACGCCGCCTTCGAACGCAAGGCGGGCAAGGTAGAGGTGGTCAATCCGGGCATCGCGCCCGATCTGAGCGAGGCCCTGCTGACGCTGGCGCAACGCCCAGGGGCAGACGGCCGCCAGGCGCACTGGAGCCTGTACCGTGGCACACTCAACCAACAGGATCTCGGCGATCACCCTCCGCTCAAACGCAGCCGCCAACTGATCGAGCTGCTGGCATGGGCGCACCGCAACGGCCTGATCGACGCCGCAACACGGATAGCCCTGCACCCTGGCGACAGCGCCCTGAATGAGTTCGAATTAGGCAATCTGCTGTCGACCATTCAACAGAACTTTCCCCTGCCGCTGCCGGCGCTCACCGAGGATGCCCTGTCACGCGCCAGCCAGCCTTGCCACAACCTGCTACTCATCAACGTTGGCCTGGACCCCCTGCCGGCCAGCAGCCAGAAAAACCTGCATCTGATCAGTAGCCACACCGATGCACTGGGCTACTCGGGGCTGCGCGAGAATCTTATTCTGAGCATCGACCAGGTCACGCTGAACAGCTGGAATGAGCTGCTGGTCACTCGCTTCGAAGGCGAGCAGGCCTGCATTCAAGCGCTCTGCGACTATCTGAACAAAGGGCATGAACATCAACGACTGGCTGAGCTAAGTGTTGCATGCTTTTGCCGTAACCGCTCCAGCGCCATAACCGAGCGCGTTGAGCGTCTGTTCCGCGATGCCACACGCGAGCTGCTCTGCGATCCGCCAGCGCGCTTTCTGTTGCAGGTGCAAAATAGCTATCAGGTATTGGAGCGCAAGGGTAATCAGATCGATGTCACTCAAATCGCCGACCGTGAACGGCTGGCCCACTACCTGGGTACCAATCGGGCTGATTACAGCGCGCTGATCCTCGACCGTTACGCGCTGCAGGGCCAGGATCTAGCGCTGATTTTGCAACAGGCGCAGGCCGAGCGTATCCAGGTGTTTTACCGCCTGCTGCCCCAGTTTCAAGCCGACATTACCGTGCTCGACGAGCTCGGCTCGGCGTGGACTCACCGCCAGGCTTATCGCGACGAGACAACGCTGCTGCTGCCACTGCTACGCTTTCTGCATAGCGTGCGGTTGCGCCGGCAAGTCAATCTGAGCCTGGAAAGTAGCCTGCGCGAAGAGCCCATCCAACTGACCACGATCCTGCCAGTCAGTGAAGGCAAAAACCTGCGATTGGAGCGGCAAAAGCTGCCGGCACAAGGCGTCGAGGCAGATTACTATGCTGTCCAGGCGATCGCCGAACCGGGCGCCGGCCAGCGGCTGCAGGTCAGTATCTTCTGTGATCAGCGAGAGTTTTCCGAACTGGAATACGGAACCAGACTGTATGCCGAAGTAGCCCGCCATATTCTGCACAAGCGCCGCAGCAACGAGCACTACCCCTGCTACATTACCGATCTGGATCTGTCCGCTATCGATCCGGCTGGCGTCCTGCAGACAGTGCAGTACCTACGCTACCGGCAGCAACTGGAAGACGCACTGAACGCCGCGATGCAGGCCATTAGCGACTGACCCAAGGCTGCTGGCGTTGCTCCCGCCGCTGACGGGCGGCGGCGACAATCTGCAACTGCCGCTGATTGCTGGCGGCAGACCATTCGAGGATCTCTGCCATCAGGCGCCCGCAGCCCACACATTCGTCATCGTCCAGGCAGCACTTACGCACACAGGGCGACGGCTGCCTGCCGGGCAGCGATTGGTTACTCCGCGTCAAGGTCCAGCTCCAGCTCTACTTCCTCGCCGGTGAGGTCTTGCAGTATGCCCGCCAGCACCAAGGCCAGTGGCCCATCGTCGCTATCATGCAACCAGCCTTCGCCGGGGTGGTAACCGAAATGCCGGGTACTGTCAGGTGCGGCCAACCAGATTTCGCGTGAGGCTGGCTGGCGCCCGATAACCAGCCGCGATCCTTCCGCGAGCATCAGCACCAGCGAGCCTTCCTTCTGCTCCATATCCAGGTCCAGCCCACTGGCATCCATTGCGTGCTCGATCTGGTCCTGCACCTGATCGGCCTGTCTGTGAAACTCGTCTTCGCTCAGTTCATGCATGCGTGCTTCTCTTCTGTCTGATACTGACGTCGGTCGGGTGCGCCAAGGCGGGCGGCTGGGTATACTGCCGTATATTGCTCGTTTTTCAATAAGGATTTCACCATGAAGCTTTCCGCAGCGTTGATCTTTGCTTTGCTGGTATTAACTGGTTGTGGTCAGAAAGGCCCGTTATACATGCCTGAAGGGACCTCTGGACAACCGGAAGACCCGGCCCGTGAGGAAATGACCCAGCAACCTACGGAAAACTGAAAGCACCAATGACAGCCTTCGAATACCAGAACGGCGAATTGCACGCCGAAGCACTGCCATTATCCGCGATTGCCGATCAGTATGGCACCCCCTGTTTCGTCTACTCGCGTCAGGCCATCGAACAAGCCTGGCTGGCCTGGGATCAGGCCCTGGCCGGCACTCCCCATTTGGTCTGCTATGCGGTCAAGGCCAATTCCAATCTGGCGGTGCTGAACCTGCTAGCGCGCCTGGGGGCGGGCTTCGATATCGTCTCCATGGGGGAGCTTGAGCGGGTACTGGCCGCTGGCGGCGAACCCTCGCGCATCGTTTTTTCCGGCTTGGGTAAAACCGCCGATGAAATGCGCCGCGCGCTGGAAGTAGGCATTCACTGTTTCAACGTCGAGTCCAACGCCGAGCTTGAGCGCCTGCAAACGGTCGCCGCCGAGATGAACCTCATGGCGCCGATATCGCTGCGGGTCAATCCCGATGTGGATGCCATGACCCATCCTTACATCTCCACCGGGCTGAAGGAAAACAAGTTCGGTATCGATATCGCCAAGGCGCCCGAGGTTTACCGGCGCGCCGCACAGATGCCGAACATCCGCGTCTGCGGTGTGGATTGCCATATCGGCTCGCAGTTGACCGACGACACGCCGCTGATCGATGCGCTGGATCGGCTGCTGGCGCTGATCGACCAGATGGCCGCAGAAGGCATCCATATCGGCCACCTGGATCTGGGTGGCGGACTGGGCGTGACCTACCGCGATGAAGTACCGCCAACCCCTGCCGCGTATCTGGGCAAGGTGCAGAAGCAACTGGCCGACCGCGATCTGACCGTACTGGTTGAGCCCGGCCGGTCGATTGTCGCCAACGCCGGCGTGCTGCTGACCCGGGTCAATCTGCTCAAGCCAACTGAGCACAAGAACTTCGCAATTATTGACGCGGCAATGAACGATCTTATCCGCCCGGCGCTCTACAGTGCCTGGATGGGCATTGACGCCGTAACCCCGCGTAGTGATGTTGCGCCTTTGCCGTGGGATATCGTCGGCCCGGTCTGCGAAACCGGTGATTTCCTCGGCAAGGACCGCGAACTGGCGCTAGCCGAGGGCGATCTGCTGGCCGTGCGCTCTGCAGGGGCTTACGGTTTTGTCATGAGTTCGAATTACAACACCCGTGTGCGCGCTGCCGAGGTCATAGTCGATGGTCAACACAGCCATCTGGTGCGCCGCCGTGAAACCATCAGCGAGCTTTTTGCTGGCGAATCCCTGTTACCCGAGGTCTGAGATGTTGCTGCGATTTAGCAAAATGCATGGGTTGGGCAATGACTTTATGGTCATCGACCTGGTGACTCAGCATGCGCAGCTGTCAGCCAAACTGATCCGCCAATGGAGCGACCGGCACACCGGTATTGGTTTTGACCAATTGCTGGTAGTCGAGCCGCCGGGCAATCCGGACATGGACTTTCGCTACCGTATATTCAATGCCGATGGCAGCGAAGTGGAGCAGTGCGGCAACGGCGCGCGCTGCTTTGCGCGCTTCGTGCAGGACAAGCGCCTGACCGCCAAATCCGAGATCAAGGTGGAAACCGCCGGTGGCCCGATCGTCCTCACCGTCAACGCCGATGGCCAGGTAACCGTTGATATGGGCGCACCGCGTTTTGCCCCGGCGCAGATCCCGTTTCAAGCCGATACTGAAGCGCTAACCTATTCGCTGGAAGCTGGCGACCAGCAACTGCAGGTGTCCACGGTATCCATGGGTAACCCGCACTGCGTAACGCTGGTGGATGATCTGGACAACTACCCAGTCCTGTCCGTTGGCCCGCTGATCGAAAAACACCCGCGCTTCGGCCAAGGGGTAAATGCTGGTTTTATGCAATTGATCGACCGGCATAACGCCCGCCTGCGCGTCTACGAACGCGGTGCTGGTGAAACCCTGGCCTGCGGCACCGGTGCCTGCGCCGCTGCCGTCGCCGGCATCCGCCTCGGCCACTTGGCGTCGCCGGTGAGCATTCAGCTACCCGGTGGAGCGCTGCACATTGAATGGGCCGGCCCCGGCCAGCCGGTGCTGATGACCGGCCCCGCCACTCGGGTTTATGAAGGACAAATACGCGTATGAGCGACAAACCGAGCCAGCCCGCTGTTGAACTGGATGCCCTCCAGGTGGCGGAATACCTGCGCCAGCACCCGGCGTTTTTTGCCGAATACGATGAGCTGCTGCCGGAATTGATCATTCCGCATCAATCCGGCCAAGCGGTCTCGCTGGTCGAGCGCCAGGTCAAGCTGCTGCGCGAACGCAATATCGATGTGCGCCATCGCCTCGGGCAACTGATGGACGTGGCTCGCGAGAACGATCGCTTATTTGAAAAAAGTCGGCGGCTGGTCCTCAATCTGCTTGAGGCACAGAGCCTGGAACAGGTGATTGCCAGCATCGAAGACAGTCTGCGCGATGACTTTCAGGTGCCTTATGTCAGCCTGATCCTGTTCAGCGAAACACCGCGTTTCAGTAACGCCCGCTGCGTGACTCACAGCGCCGCACGCGACGCCATCGGTCACTTGCTCGACAGCGGCAAGACCCTCAGCGGCGTACTGCGCCCCCACGAACTGGCCTTCCTGTTTGGCGAGTCAGCCGCCCAGGTCGCTTCCACCGCGATTTCGCCAATCCAGCATCAGGGCATGCATGGGGTTATTGCGCTGGGCAGCCGCGACGCCAATCACTACCGCAATGCGACCGGCACCCTGTTTCTTGGCTATATCGCCGACGCCCTGGCGCGCGTGCTATTGCGCCAGCGGCCGCTGGCAGACGAGGGTCGGGGCTGAGCATGCCCGCCGAACTGCTGCAGAAAGAACTGGATGCCTTTTACCGGCACCTGCGCAACGAACGGCAACTATCTCCCCGCACGCTTGAGGCTTACCGGCATGATCTGGAGGGGCTGCGCGACTTTCTCGTCGAGCGCAAGATTGGCCGCTGGCAGGCGCTGGACAGCCCACAACTGCGCCTATTCGTCGCCCAGCGGCACCAGTCAGGCCTTTCCGGCCGCAGCTTGCAGCGGCTGCTCAGTGCCGTGCGCAGCCTCTATAGCTATCTGATCCGCGAACGGCTGTGCAAGCACAACCCGGCGGTTGACCTGCGCGCGCCCAAATCACCGCGCAAACTGCCTAAGGCGTTGGACGCCGACCTGACCTCGCAATTACTCAATGACAACAGCGATGACGATTGGCTGGCCGTGCGCGACCACGCCATGCTCGAGCTGTTCTATTCCTCTGGGCTACGCCTGTCCGAACTGGCAAGTCTGGATGTGCACGCGCTGGATAGCGCCCAGGGCGAAGTCCGGGTGCTCGGCAAAGGCAACAAGACACGTCTGGTCCCGGTCGGACGTCTGGCTTTGGCGGCGCTGGCACGCTGGCTGCGAGTACGCACGCTGGTCGCTGGCGACAACCCCGCGCTCTTTGTCGGCAAACAGGGGCGGCGCCTTAGCGCCCGGGCAATTCAACTGCGCGTGCGCGCCTGGGGCGTGCAGCACATTGGCCAGAACCTGCACCCGCACATGCTGCGGCATTCCTTTGCCAGCCATATGCTGGAATCCTCCGGCGACCTACGCGCGGTACAGGAGCTGCTCGGCCATGCCGACATCAGCACGACACAAATCTACACACACCTGGATTTCCAGCATCTGGCCCAGGTGTATGATCAGGCCCATCCCCGAGCCAAACGCAAGAACGAGACTTGAATGATTCGCCTGCTGACCTTTGATCTGGACAATACCCTGTGGGAAACCGAATCGGTGGTCGCTGCCGCCGAGCAGACCCTGATGACTTGGTATGCCGAGCATGCCCCACAGTTTGCCGAGCGTCTGGACAGCGACGCGCGCAAGGCGTTGCGGCATGAGGTGCTTGCCAACGACCCACTGCTCAGGCACCGGGTCACCGACTTCCGCATCGCGGTAATGGCGCTAGGGCTGACGCGGGCGGGGTATGCCGAAGAGCAGGTGCAGGAGCTCACGCAGAAGGGCTTTGAAGTCTTTCTCGAAGCACGCCATGCACTGACACTGTTCCCGCACGCCGAGGCGCTGCTTGAGCAGCTATCGACCCGATACACCCTGGCAACCATCTCCAACGGCAACGCGGATGTACGCAGGCTGGGCCTGGCCAAATACTTCAGCGTGATTGTCTCGGCGGACGAAGTCGGTATTAGCAAACCGGATCCCGCGCCCTTTCTGACAGCCCTTGAGCGCGCTGGAGTAGAACCTGCGCATGCGCTGCATATCGGTGACCATCCGGTAGACGATATGCAGGGTGCCCGCGAGTCAGGCCTGCATACGCTGTGGTTCAACCGCATGGGCGCGGCGTGGCCGGATGCAGTACGACCTGATGGGGAAGTGCGGTGCCTCAGCCAGATACCAGCCTGGCTGGATGGCTATACCGCGAAATTAACCGGATTGCGCACATAATCCACATACAATGCCAGCCGTTCAAAGCGGGCTGTTCCGAGCCGTTGTTCAGACCAGCACAGACCGCCGCCGAGCGTCTGCCTTGAAACCAGCCAATGTGCACGGCACTTTGCACCTTGGCCGAGCACACTGTGCCAGTCAGCTTAGATAGGCCGGCTGCCGTATTTGCTGTCAGGCTTTCTTGGCGGGTCCCCAACCACGTTAGGATCCACTTCCTGGATCTTTCCGCCCCTGGCCATGAACTCCTCCATCTGCCGCGCGAGCATTTCCCGCTCCCGCGCTTTGGCCTCAATTGACAGCCCTTCGAGCAGCTCTTCGGCGGTAGCCGCCTTCTTGCGTTTTTTAGCTGCGGGTTCATCACCCTCAGCACCACCGTCGTCCTCTACTTCCGGCAGATCATCCGAATCACCATCATCATCCGCGGCGTTCAGGTCATCCTCATCAATATCATCGTCACTCATTCAAGCCCCTCCCAAGGAAAACACGCTATTTATAGCTCAATGGGAGAATTTGGCTAGTACTGGCGACAATTTTTTTCTGTCAGCTTAACGCGCCAGCCCCTTTTGTCAGTCGCGCCAGTTGGTCCAGATCAGTCTGCACCCCGGAGGTTTCGCGAATACGCGTGAGAATTTCGCGCTTGAGTTCGATGAACGCCGGTTCAAGCTTCATGTCCTGATGCCGCTCGGCGGGCAGCGGCACATCATAAATACTGTCGATGCGGCCCGGTCTTGGCGCCATCAGCACGATCCGGCTTCCCAGATAGATAGCCTCCTCGACGTCATGCGTAACGAACAAAATGGTGCTCTTCTCCAACCGATGCACGTGACGAATCAGATCATGCATGACCTCGCGGGTTTGCGCGTCCAACGCCCCGAAAGGCTCATCCATTAACAGAATATCCGGCCGCGGCATCAGCGCCCTGGCAATAGCCACCCGCTGCTGCATGCCGCCGGACAACTGGCTGGGATAAGCGTCGGCAAAGGCCTTGAGACCCATCAGGCTGAGCAGCGCATCGGCCCGACCACTGGCCGTTTCCACATCCGACTGGCTGTAAACAGTATCCGATATGACTTTCAACTGCCGGCAGAAGCGGATGTTCTGCATCACCGTCAGCCAGGGGTAAAGGCTGTAATGCTGGAAAACCATCGCGCGGTCTACGCCTGGCCCGTCGATGGGCTGGTCATGCAGCAGAATCTCGCCATGGGAATGGGTCTCCAGGCCGGCGAGGATTCTCAGCAGAGTGGATTTGCCGCAACCGGAGGCCCCAACGAAGGTAATAAATTCGTTCGGCCGCACGTCCAGATTGACGCTGGTCAAGGCTTGAATGTCTTGCTCCCGGGTGTGGAATACCTTGCCGACGTCCCGGATGGCGATACAGGGCTGCTCCATGAATTACCTCTTCTGCCAGTGAAAGGCCCGACGACCGATCCAGCGGAACGCCTGATCGGTCAGTAGACCAATCAGGCCAATCAGCAGGATGCCGGCAAAAATCTTGTCGGTGTGCATGTAACGCTGGGCGCGCAGTATGGCGTAGCCCAGCCCGGAGTTGGACGCCACCAACTCGGCGACCACCAGATATGTCCAGGCCCAGCCACAGGTAATGCGCAAGGTGTCGAGCAATGCCGGGCGAGCAGAGGGCAATATCACCAGGCGAATGATCTCGCTGCGGCTGGCGCCCATCGTCTGCGCTGCTTCGATCTGCGTCATGGGCACCCGGCGCACGTCTTCGGCCGCCATCAACGCCATCTGGAAAAAAGTACCGATGAAAATGATCAGAATTTTCGAGCTCTCGCCGATCCCCACCCAGAGCATAACCAGCGGGATAAACGCGACTGCTGGCATATAGCGGATGAAGTCGATCAACGGCTCCAGCGTCGCTTGCACCGGGCGATAGGTGCCCAGATACAAGCCCAGCGGCAAGGCAATCAAGGCCGAGACCAGAAACCCGACCATAACCCGGTAGACGCTGATCGCGGTATCGTTCAGCAGTCCTTCGGTGGCCCACCAGCGCCAGAAGCGTTCAGCTACCGCGCCGGGGCCGGGCATGAATAGCGGATCGGCAAAGCCCAACAGCGTGTACAGCCACCAGGCCAGAAAGGGCGCGGCAAGACCTATGGCTGCCAGCACAGCGGTAGTGCGGCCACTCATGTCGCCGCGAATGACCCACCAGCGCGGACGGCTGACGCGAGCAGCAGCCACTGGCTTCTGTTCCGGAATCGGGACTTTTGCATTCATGGGGTCACCTCTTCTACGGGCAGATTCAATAGGGGGAGCGGCGCGCGTTGCCAACCGGTCGGCGGCGGGTAACCGCCCAAGGTCGCCAGACTCTCGACCGGCCATTGCTCAAGGCTGGTTTCAGGCGGGTCGAGTAACAGGCAGCGCCCGGCTCGTCCGGGAACCGTCGAAAGCGTTATTTCCCAAGGCACCTTCGCGCCAGCGATGCGGCCAAAGGAGAATTCACAGCTCATCATGAGCTCGGCCTGATCAGCGCTCAGACCATTGATCTGCGCCGCGAGCGACAACCCTTTGCGTGCCGGCGTTGGCCGGTCAGCAACAAACATAAAGCAATCCCCGGCCAGCAGCAGGCAGCCCTGACGCGGGGCATCGCCCGCTGCCGCAAGCCAGATGGCCTGAGTAGAGCCAATAGACTCAGGTAGGCGCTGCCAGATTTCCACATAGCTACCATCCGGCGCCGTCTCCTGCACTTCATCCGGAGTAATAAATGTCATCAGGCCTACGTCCGTGCCGCTATCGGGATGGAAGTCCACCAGCCGGTGCCACTGGCAGCGATCCCCCTGCACCTCGGTAAGTCCAGCGAAGCCAGCCTGGCTGATGCGCTGGGTAATGCTCGTGGGCGCAGGATCAGGCAAACGCACATCAGCATGCAACGCGGGTGTCTGCAGCCAGAAAACGCGGGTGACGCGATCTTCGATACCATCGGCAGTGCGCAGCAGGGTGCGCTGCCAAACGCCTAAATAGGCGTCTGGTACATTATTCATGCGTAATACTCCGGAAAGCGTTTAAGACCCCGCCAGCAGGCCATATAGTGGTTGGGCCACAAGTGAGCGGTGGTGTCGCGGTGGGCAACGGCCATAGCTGCAATACCTCGGTCATGCGCAGGCCTCCAACCGCTCTATCAGCTCTGCGCTGGTGCACTGCTCACCGAAAATGCCTCCCTCTACGCCGATCATCCGCAGCGCGGCGCGGTGCAGGTCTGGATCTGGCGAAGCGCAAGCGTCGCTGACCGTCAGGCACCAGAACCCCAGATCGATCGCGGCGCGGAGGGTCGAGCTGACGCAGACCTCAGTGGTGACCCCGGCGAGCAGCAGGCAACTGATGCCACGATTGCGCAGTAGCAATTCGAGGTCGGTATGGGCGAAGGCACTGTATCCTGGCTTATCGATGACCGGCTCATACTCAAGTGGCTGCAGTTCGTCGATCAAACCGTGCCCGTACTCGCCGCGGATCAACAACCGGCCCATTGGGCCCTGCTGCCCAATCGGCGCTCCGCTGCGCTCTGCGCGCAGACGCTTCCACTCCGGCAGATCGGTCAGATCCGGACGGTGCCCCTCACGGGTGTGTACTACCAGCATGCCCGCCCGGCGTGCCGCCGATAACAACGCCTGCTGGGCTGCGATAGGCGCACGCAGGCATTGAATATCAAGGCCAGCCTGGCTGGCGTAACCACCGGTCGCGCAGAAGTCACGCTGCATATCGATCAACAGCAGCGCGCAGTGGGCGGGGTGCAGTCCGCTGCGCATATTCATGGCGCCAGAGCAAATTCGTGACGCACGGCGGCGGCGATACCCTCGACGATGTCACCGGCCAGGCGCGCACCCTTTTCCGCCGTGGAACCTTTGGCCGACGACAGCACGCCCGAAGGCGGCACCCAGTCCACGCGAGACGGATACATATCGTAGGGCGGAAAGTCCGCTGGCGGGTCATTTGGAATGCTATCCAGAGCGACCATCTGCGGGTGGTAGTGCAGCATCAACGAGGTTTCGATCACCGCAGCGTGCTCCAGCGCAAAACCCGGAAAACCATCGGGGAAGATATCGACCAAGGTTTGCTCGCGGCAGAAGTCCCAATGTTCTAGACGCATCACTTCCAGATCGCAGTCGCGGCCCAGCTCACGCAGGGCAAGCTGGATGCCTTCGGCCACAAACCATTGATTCTCATAATGACCCAACACCAATACCAGGCGCTTCACGCCGTGGCGGGAAAATTCGCGCACGGCGTCCTGTACTAGCGCGGTCAGGGTGGCGCCATCCAGACTGGTGGTGCCACAAAAATGCTGACCACCTCCGCACTTGGGCTGGGATTTGTAACCGTACGCCAGCGCCGGCGCTACGATGCCACCGACCAGGGCTGCCACATCCGCACTGAGCGCGGTGGACAACAGCGCATCGGTGCCCAGCGGCAGGTGAGGGCCGTGCTGCTCAGTGGCTCCGCAGGGCAAAAACACCACTGCGCCAGCCTCGACGCGCCGCTGGTATTCCACCCAGCTAATCTGATCCATATACAGGTTGTTCATCAGGCCGTGCTCCTCGTCAATATGGGTTCAGGGCGTAGCATTAGCCGCCCATCCAAGAGCCACCATTGGGGCCCAGTATCTGTCCGGTAAAAAAACTCGCTGTGGGCGACAACAGAAAAGCCACGGCGGCGGCCACCTCTTCCGGTTTGCCGAAGCGCTGCGCCGGAATGGCAAGCTCTTTGGCCAGCCAGTCCGCGCTCATGTTTTCCGCTGTCAGCATTGGTGTTTCGATAGGCCCCGGCGCCACCGCGTTTATACGGATATGCGGCGCGAACTCACGTGCCAGCGAACGGGTCAAGCCGATAACCCCGGCCTTGGCGGTGCAATAGGCAACGTAATGCTCGCGGCCGAGAAAACCGAGATCAGAGCTGACGTTGACGATGCTGCCGGTCCCCGCCGCCTGCATACTCTTGAGGCCATGCCGGCAGCAGCGGTAAACCCCATCCAGATCTACCGCCATAACTCGCTGCCAATCCTGTTCGTCGGTGTTCAGAAAAGGTTTTTCCAGAATGATGCCGGCATTGTTCACCAGCCCCTGGAGTGGACCATCCGCGCAGACCTGCGCAAACATCACCTTCACCGCATCAGCCTGGGTTACATCGGCCTCGACAGCCCAGGCCTGGCCGCCGTCGGCGCGAATACGCTCGACGAGCCCGGCCGCCTGCTCGGTTTGTTCATGGTGGTTGATCCACACCTGCGCGCCACTTGCGGCGAGCAGGTGGGCGCAAGCCCGGCCAATCCCGGTGGTCGCTCCGGTAATCAGGATGCGCTGGTTATCAAGCCGGTAATCAATCATCAGTGCATCACCTCGCCATGACTGACTACCAGCGCCTGGCCGGTGATCGCCTGTGACAGTGGGCTGCCAAGAAACAGGAAGGTGCCGGCTAGTTGCGCTGGCGTCAGCAGCTCGGGAATCACCTGCCCGGCAAGAACCTGTGCCAGCTCCTGCTCCTCGCTGCGGCCGCTGGCCTGTGCCATTACCCGCAGCGAGGCCATGGCTGCGTCGGTGCCGACCCAACCTGGGCAAACCGCGTTAACGCGTATACGCCGACTGCCTAATTCCCAGGCCAGGGAACGGGTAAGGCCGATTACCGCGTGCTTGCTCGCGCAATAGGCCGAGAACCCCGCCACCGCGCTAAGCCCCCAGATCGAGGCCTGATTGATGACACTGCCGCCATCGCGCAGCAGCGGTAACAGAGCACGCGTAAGGCGAACCATGCTCACCACATTGTTGTCGAGCTGGGCCTGCCAGCGCTGATTGGCCATAGGCTGGTCGTCGATCAGCGGCGTAGGCAATTCCATTCCGGCGTTGTTGATCAAGACGTCCACGGGCATACCGTCTGCGTGCAACCAATCGGCACAGCGCAATACCTCGGCATCATCGGCAAGATCCACACAGAAAGACCTGATCCGGTTAGCCGCTGCGCTGCTGTGCTCAGCAAGCTGACGGGCAACCACCTGCAGAGCTTCCGCGTTGCGATCGAGCAGCACCAGATCTGCGCCCTGGCTGGCAAACGCCTGAGCCAGGCCCTTGCCGATACCGCTGGCGGCACCGCTTATCACCACGCACTGGTTGCTGTAATTGAGGGTCTGCATGGTCAGACCGCCGTCAGAAACGACACGCCCACGGCGCCGTAAAAGCCTTGGGCGCGCTGGGGCCCTTCGCCGAAGTGACCGTAGTCGTCATCGGTGACCCGGCGCAGCCGGTGCCGGTGAAAGCTGCTGACCAGCTCCTTCATCGGCACGACCTGCCGGTAGCCGTCGCTGTAAAGCTGCGCGTGCAAGGCGGGCAAGCGATACCAGGGCGCCACCGGCTTCTCGTGGTGCGCATTGTGATAACTGAAGTTGAGCACCAGTAGATTCAGTACCGGCCAGCGCAATGACACCAGATTGCTGAAGGTGTTCTGCTGCTCGTAGGCCCGGTCACGCAACTTGTCAGCCGGGATGTCCCCTTCCTCAAGCACTGCGAACGCGTCGTAGGTGTGCTGATAGGCATCGGTAAAGCGCAGTACGGTAATCATGATCAACCAGGCCACCGCGTAAAGCACCAGCGCCACCGGGGACAGCCAGCCAAGCAGCGCAAAAGCCGCAAGCCGAACCGCCATCGTCAAGGCGACAGCGGGACGACGGGCGCGTTGCTTGTCGCTCTTGCTGATGAACGGCAACAGAATCACGTAGCCATGCAGCAGCAACTCGACGGCGGGAATGTAGGCCCACTCCAAGGCCAATATCGCCTTGCGCACCCACGCCGGCAAAGCGTTGATGAAGCGCTTGCTGTCAAAGGTGAGCACATCGGCACGGTCGACATGATGGCGCATATGCTTGCGCCGCAGATCCTGGAATGCGGCATAACAGCCACCGGTCATCCAGCTGAACACCACGCCGGCCCGAGCGTTGTGCGCCGGCACGCTGAATATGGTGCCGTGGGCGAATTCGTGTATCAAGTAAGCGCCGATGACCATCGCATGAGCAAGCAGCAGTGTGCCGCCCGCCTTCAGCAGCCAGGCGTCGGCAAGCAACAGACCTATACCCACAACATACCCGGCCAAGCTGTAGGTCATGGCTAGCATATTGGGCAGGGTGCCGTCGGCATAACGGAACAGAGGTTTTCGCTTGGAAGCGGGCTTGGACGTAGACATAGCTCCTCCGGTTGGCAGCTTTAAGGATGCGGCCCAGGTTATTTGTTCAGGGCTTCAACGAGGCTGGCATCAAAGGTATCGGCGAAGTCAGGTGCTGCACTGATCTGCTGGTTCTTGATCAGAATATCGGCAATGACCGCGCCACTACCGAAGAACGACATCGTCGACTCGGACTCTTCAAAATTCCGCGCCATTTCGCTCAATGGAATGTTGTAAACACCCTCCATCTGCTCGATCGCTTCTTCGCCGCTGACACCCAGCACTTCACCAATGATGACGGCGGACTCCTCGGGGTTTGCGGCCATGTATTCCAGCCCTGCCTGATAGCCTTTGATCATCGCGGTAATGGCAGCGCTGTTGTTGGCAATGACTTTCTCGTCGAACACCAGTACGTCGGTGATCAGGCCAGGCGCCTCCTTCGAGGAATAGACCACATGGAAACGTTCACCCTGACCCATCCCCACGATCTGCGACACGTTGGGCTCGTAGGTCACACCCACAGGCAGATTACCCGAGGCCATGGCACTGGGGATGGCCTCTGGAGTCATGTTGACCGGACGAATATCCACTTCACTCATACCATTGACCTGCAGCGCATAGGCAAGCAGGAAGTCGGAAGGCGACAGCGGGTTGTAGCCCACTTGCTTACCCTTGAAGTCGGCAACAGAAGTGATGGATTTGTCCGCCACGATCGCGTCCCCGCCATCGGAAAAATCGATCGGCATCACCACCCGGTGCTTGAGCCCCTTTGCGACCGAGCCTACGACCTGGTCATAGGTCAGCATGCCGCCGTCCACCGCCCGGCTAGCCATAGCCGAGGGAATTAAGGCCGGATCGTTGAAAAACTGCAGATTCACATCCAGGCCGAACTGTTCATACAAGTCCAGCTTGTCGGCAACATAGAAGGGACCATAACCGGCCCAAACCACGGTACCTATGGTCAGCGAATCATCTGCCTGCGCAGCAAGGGGAGACATCAATGCGGCGGCAGCCAGACTGGCGCCAACCAGGGTCTTGCGGATAGAACGGATCAGTGGGGCGGTCATGGTCCAACTCCTACTCGGTGAGAAAAAGGCACGGGGACGCGTCGTCATGACGATCTCCCGGGCTTTTATCCCGCCGTGTAGCTCTCATCCTGAGAACCGGAAAACTCTCGGACCAGACATCTGACTGCGTCAGACCGGAACCCTAGTTCGCCTAGGTACCACTCCTATTGTGTGATGCGTCATGAGTCATGCCGACTCATCCCGTTTCACAGAATACTAATGCACGCTTGGTGCCAGCTTTCCACACCAAGGGATTATCTTTAACAATTTCAGCATGTTATTGGCATAACTTGCCTGGATAAGGCCTCGACCTACCGCTCAGCAAAAGAATAGCGCCCGATCTGAGTGCAGCCTCTCCCTGCAACGGTGCAGGATTGCAGCTCTCAAACGAAACATACTGGGCGCGGTTTCTTTCTAAAACAAAGCGCAGCAATCACATCGCCCGCACGCTATCAATCTGCTTGGCTAGAAGCAGCGTTTCATGCTCTTCCAGCGCCAACAATTCTTCCATCAACTCGCGCACCTCAGGGGTTGGAGCGCGCCCTGCAGCAGAACGGTAAAGCTCTATCAACTGGTTGTGGATAGCAAAAATCTCTTCGCTGATCTCCTCAAAACCCAGGCCAACAAAAGACAGCGTCTGACGCTTGTCGGCTGGCAGCTTTTCACTCAGATGTTCGTACAACCAGGTGTGCAGTGCGCCAGCATCCCCGTGCTGCTTGATCTTGCTCACCACATCATTGAGTTTGCGCTCATGATCAGCCAGATACTCGAGCAACCATTTGGCCTTTTCACCTGACTCCCCGGTCATGCCTTGCTCCAGACGTTCAGCCAGATTGCGGTGCAGTGCACCGGTCCACTCAATCAGTTCCTCGTAGGTTTCTGCCTGCATTTTCTTATCCACCATATTCAGCTCCATTCCACATGAGGTTGCGTTACCGCTAAGACCCCATGCCCTCTGGTTAGTTTAGCCTGAGTTAAGGCTAGCTCGTGAGAGCATCGCGCCAGGTTACCCGCTGAAACGAAACAGGGCGCCTGAAGGCGCCCTGTTGGGTACTGCATGAGTAGTCTCAGTCAGCGTTATTTCTTGCTGCTGGTGAACTCGGGGTAGGCTTCCATACCGCACTCAGAAAGATCCACACCGCCGTACTCTTCCTCTTCGGTAACCCGGATGCCCATGACCGCCTTGAGAATGATCCAGAGAATCAGGCTGGTGATGAACACCCAAAGGAAGATGGAGATGATGCCCAGCAGCTGGCCGCCGATGGTGGCATCACTGTTGGTCAGCAGAACCGCCAGCACACCCCAGATACCCACCACACCGTGGACGGAGATCGCACCGACCGGATCGTCGATCTTGATCTTGTCGAAGCCGAGAATGGAGAACACCACCAGCACACCACCGACCGCACCGATCAGAGTAGCCTGGAAGCCACCAGGAGACAGTGGATCAGCTGTAATAGCAACCAGACCAGCCAGAGCACCGTTCAGCGCCATGGTCAGGTCAGCCTTGCCAAACAGAATACGAGCGACAATCAGGGCGGCGATCAGACCACCGGCAGCAGAGGCGTTAGTGTTGACGAACACCTGAGCCACTGCGTTAGCGTCTTCGATGTTGGACACGATCAACTGCGAACCACCGTTGAAGCCGAACCAGCCCAGCCACAGGATGAAAGTACCCAGAGTGGCCAGCGGCAGGTTGGCGCCGGGGATCGCATTGATCTGACCGTTGGAGCCGTACTTGCCCTTACGTGGCCCGAGGATGATCACGCCAGCCAGAGCCGCAGAGGCGCCTGCCAAGTGAACGATACCGGAACCGGCGAAGTCACTGAAACCAGCTTCCGACAGGAACCCGCCGCCCCAGCTCCAGTAACCCTGGATCGGGTAAATAAAGCCCGTCATGATCACAGCAAAGGTCAGGAAGGCGAATAGCTTCATGCGCTCAGCTACCGCACCGGAAACGATCGACATCGCCGTGGCAACAAACACCACCTGGAAGAAGAAGTCAGCACGAGCCGAGTAGTAGGGGGCGTCATCGCCGCCTGCCAGCACGTCTTCGACCGCATTTTCGCTACCGATCAGCAGACCCAGGTTCGGCATGATGCCGCCCTCGTCGCCGGAGTACATGATGTAGTAACCGACCAACAGGTACATCACGCTGGCAATGGCATACAGCGTGATGTTCTTGGTAAGAATTTCAGTGGTGTTCTTGGCGCGAACCAGACCGGACTCGAGCATGGCAAAACCCGCTGCCATCCACATGACCAGTGCACCACAGATCAGAAAGTAGAACGTATCAAGCGCGTACTTGATTTGGACGATATCTTCCATAATAAGCCCCCCATGTAGGCTTAGTTACTGCATTCAGTGAACGAGGTGACTGCTCAGACTGCGTCTGTGCCCGTCTCGCCGGTACGGATTCGGACAGCCTGTTCCAGGTTGACCACGAAGATTTTGCCATCGCCGATCTTGCCGGTGTTGGCCGCCTTGGTAATGGATTCAATGACGCGATCCAGCATGTCGTCACCAATGGCCACGTCGATCTTCACCTTGGGCAGAAAATCCACTACATACTCTGCGCCGCGATACAGCTCGGTGTGACCCTTCTGCCGGCCAAAACCCTTGACCTCTGTCACGGTGATGCCCTGAACGCCGATTTCGGAGAGTGCTTCACGCACGTCGTCCAATTTAAAAGGCTTGATAACAGCCGTTACTAATTTCATTTTGTTTCTCCCGATTGATGGACTGCCCTGGGGGACAGGACCAGTCTATGCCGAGTTAGAGGCTTTTAGAAACGGACAATGCACAGATGTTGTTGCAGTCGTCCGCACCGGCAGCACACTCCGGCAGGGCAACGGCTGTCATAGCCTTTATCAACTGCTTCATCTTCTTATGCTCCTTGGATGGCTTTTTGCAAAGTCATGCTGCTCAGAGGCGGAATGCGCGAAAAGGTTACTCCGCCCAATTCAGCTGTAAAGTGCGTTGCAGAAAGCCTGCCAGTTTTCATTTATCGCTATATTTCAATCAGTTAAGCCTGAAACCCATGCCATACCCTGGCCATTCGCTTTTATCAGCGCACCGTATTGGTGCGCCTAGCTTTTGCGACGTCCTTATATCGGGCATAAATCCAAGGCGCGCGGAAATGGCACGCGAAGACACCGGGATGTTAGACTCAGCAATCACAAACCGGACCGCTCCTGGAGCGGCCTCATCGCCAGCTAACAGGTTGTACAGTCATGTTGCATAAAGTCTTGATTGGTGCGGTAAGCAGCCAGGCCACACGCCTGCTGATGAGCGAAAAAGGCTTGCCTGCGCCGGACATGGAAAAACACCTCAAAAGCCTTCTGCAAAGTGCTCTGGCGAAACTCGACGTGGTCAGCCGCGATGAGTTCGAGACCCAGCAAGTGGTACTGCAACGCACCCGCGAAAGGCTCGAGGCACTGGAAAAGCGCGTCGCCGAAATGGAGCAACGCGCTCAACCCCCGTCCGTCTGAGCTACCAAGACGGGCTGATCAAGGAGCGATCATGTCTCTGGCTATTGTTCACAGCCGCGCCAAACTGGGTATACAAGCGCCAGCCGTTACCGTTGAAGTGCATCTGGCCAATGGCATGCCCAGCCTGACACTGGTCGGCCTGCCGGAGACCGCCGTCAAGGAAAGCAAGGACCGTGTACGCAGTGCGCTGCAGAACGCCAACCTGGATTTTCCCAGCCTCAAACGCATCACCATCAACCTCGCCCCCGCCGATCTGCCCAAAGAGGGCGGACGCTTTGATCTGGCCATAGCACTGGGGCTCCTGGCCGCCAGCGGGCAAATACCCGCCGATAGCCTGGAACACTGCGAATGCCTTGGCGAGTTGGCGCTGTCCGGCGAACTGCGCCCGGTGCAGGGCGTGTTACCCGCCGCGCTGGCCTGCCGTGAACAGCAAAGAACGCTACTGCTGCCCCGCGCCAATGCTGCCGAAGCGGCGCTGGTGCGCGGGGTGCGCATTATCGCTGCGGATCACTTGTTGCAACTGTGCGAACATTTACGCGGGGAACGCCAGTTGCAACCGGTTCCGACTGACAGCCAGCCCCAGGCGGCTACCGGGCTCGCTGATCTGATCGATGTGCAGGGCCAGGCTCAGGCCAAACGCGCGCTGATCGTCGCCGCCAGCGGCAATCACAATCTGCTGCTTTTTGGTCCGCCCGGCACCGGCAAAACGCTGCTGGCCAGCCGCCTGCCGGGCATCTTGCCGGCGCTGACCGAACATGAAGCCTTGGAAGTTGCCGCCATTCAATCGGTCTGTGGCAGCGAGCCGCTGCAAGCCTGGCCAGTGCGGCCGTTTCGCTCGCCCCATCATGGTGCATCCGCTGCCGCATTGGTTGGCGGCGGCAGCCAACCCCGGCCCGGCGAGATAAGCCAGGCGCATCAGGGCGTACTGTTTCTGGATGAACTACCGGAATTCGACCGCAAGGTATTGGAGATGCTGCGCGAGCCGATGGAATCCGGGGTGATTCATATCGCCAGAGCGCGCGAGCAGTTGAGTTTTCCCGCACGCTTTCAATTAATAGCCGCAATGAACCCCTGCCCATGCGGTTACCAGGGTGACGCATCCGGGCGTTGCCGCTGTTCGCCAGAGCAGGTGCAACGCTACCGCAGCAAACTCTCCGGCCCCTTGCTCGACCGTATAGACCTGCACCTGGCCATGCATAACGAACCTTTCAGCCTCGCCGGCCAGACCCAGGGCGACCTCGATAGCAGCAGCGCAGCAAAGCAGGTAAGCATGGCAAGAGCACGTCAACTGGCCCGCCAGACCTGCCTGAACGCGCATCTGGATCTGGCCGGTTTGCGAGACCACTGCCAACTGAGCGACGCAGATGGGCAATGGCTGGAGCAGGCTATCGAGCGTCTGGGGCTGTCACGCAGGGCCAGTCACAAAGTGCTGAAGGTGGGTCGCACACTGGCGGATCTGGCCGGAGAGAGCTCGATCAGCCGTCAGCACTTGGCAGAGGCGCTACAATATCGGCAGTTGGACCGGCGCTTATTGGGTTGAGCAGACCAACTACACAGATCAGAGGTTTCCGCTAATGACCTTCTGGTCTTCTCGGCCCATGCGGTAGGCATCGAGGAAGTAGCAGAGCTCTTCGAACGGCATTGCAGGGCTGATAAAGAAGCCCTGCACCTGATCACAACCCATCTGCCGCAGCGCGTTAAGCTGCTGACGCTGCTCGACACCCTCCGCGACCACTTCCAGGTCCAGGCTATGGCCCAGGTCGATCATGGCATTGACCAACTGGCGGTCAGAGCCCGCCGCATCAATGCCTTTAACAAAGCTGCGATCGATCTTCAACAGATCAATCGGCAAACGCTGCAAATGCATAAAAGAGGAAAAGCCGGTACCGAAATCATCCAGCGAGAAACGCACACCCAAGCCTGCCATACCCTGCATGGTCATCAGGACCTGATCGGGATTTTGCATCACCGCTGTCTCGGTCAGCTCAAACTCCAGCCAGCGCGGATCGATACTGGTTTTTTCCAGCAGCCGTTTGACCGTAGGTAACAGTTGGCTGTCCTGGAACTGCCGAAAAGACACATTTACCGCGATGTGAATCGGCGGCATCTTGCGCCGCTGCAGTTGAGCCAGGTCGTGACAGGCGCGGGCAATTACCCAGTAACCCATCGGCACGATTAACCCGGTTTCCTCCGCCAGCGGAATAAATTCGTTGGGGCCCAGCAAGCCGCGCTCAGGATGCCGCCAGCGGATCAGCCCTTCCAGCCCGACGATCTTGCCAGTGCTCAAGTTGACCCGTGGTTGATAATGCAGCTCGAACTGGTTACGCCGCAGCGCCTGGCGCAGCGCCGTTTCGAACTCGATCAGGTTATTGGCCTGCAGATTGATGCGGTCATCGTAAAAATGGTAGTTACAGCCGCGCTGCCCCTTGGCCTGCAACATCGCCATATTGGCGTGCAGCATCAGGCTATCAACGGTTTGCCCAGCCTCTGGGTAAGTAGCGATGCCGATACTGCAGCCCAGCAGCAAACTCTCGCTTTCAACAAAAAACGGCTCAGCCATTTCACTGGTCAGTTTTTGCGCAATCTGTAACAGATTGCTGGCGCGGGCGTAATCCTCGACGATCACTGCGAATTCATCGCCGCCCATGCGCCCGACGGTGTCGGTATTGCGCAAAACCCGGCGCAGCCGGGTAACCACTTCCTGTATGATGACGTCGCCGGCACCGTGACCCAGCGTATCGTTAACATGGCGGAAGTTATCCAGATCGATAAACAGCACTGCCAGCGGCTGGTTGGTGCGTAGAGCGCGGCGCATACCCAGTGTAAGCCGGTCCTGCACCATTTGCCGGTTGCAGACGCCGGTCAGGGCATCGTAACTGGAGGCATGGTTGATAGCCGTTTGCAGATCATGCCGCTCGATAGCGTATTTAAGGCAGCGGATCAGTTCGCCGGCACTGGCCTGGTCCCAGATACTGTCATCTACCTGATGCAGGTTCTGATCAAATTCTGGCTCGCTGGCCAAATGAATCACCGGCACCGGCGCTTCCCAGTCCTGAAGCAGGAAGGCGGGGCGCGCCAATATGGCTTTGACGTCGCCCTCAGCCAGCAGTTGCCGAGCCGCAGACCAGCTATCGGCCCGAACCAGCTCGTACGGATTGGATCTGAGCGACATGAGACGACGGCACAGCTGCACCGACGCGCCAGGATCGGTGTCAAGCAGCACAATACGCAGCAATTGACGCTCAGAAGCCAAACTCGTTTCTCCGAATGATCCATATAAATTAGCTATATAGATCGTATTTATAAAGTAGGTTATATCTAAAAAATGAGCAATAACCAAGGCGCTTTTTAGCCAAATATCCTATATGCAGTCCGATTTAACGTCATTTAGCCCCACAATCGAGGAGAAAACCGCCGGTGGCCAGCCTTAACCCGCGTCAGCAGGAAGCCGTCAATGACATCAGTGGGCCGCTGCTAGTGCTCGCCGGTGCCGGCAGTGGCAAGACCAGCGTGATCACCCGCAAGATCGCCTATCTGGTGCGCGAATGCGGCTTCAAGGCGCAGAACATCGTCGCGGTGACCTTCACCAATAAAGCCGCACGCGAGATGAAAGAGCGTGTCAGCATGCTAATCAAAGGCAAAGACGCGCGCGGCCTGACAGTCTCGACCTTCCACAATCTGGGGCTGAACATCATCCGCAAGGAACACCAGCGCCTTGGGTACAAGCCAGGCTTCTCAATCTTCGATCAGCAAGATGCGCAAGCGCTGATTACCGACTTGATGCACCGCGACTATGGCGCCGACGACGGCACCGAGGGCATCCAGTCACAGATTTCCAGCTGGAAGAACGACCTGATCATGCCCGACCAGGCGCTGGCCCAGGCCAAGACGCCGCAGGAACAAACTGCGGCCAGCGTGTATATGCACTACAACCGCACGCTCAAAGCCTACAACGCGGTGGATTTCGACGACCTGATCCTGGTTCCGGTAACCCTGTTCCGCGAGCATCCCGATATCCTGGAAAAATGGCAGTTCCGCATCCGCTACATGCTGGTAGACGAATACCAGGACACTAACGCCAGCCAATATCTGCTGGTCAAGATGCTGGTAGGCAATCAGGCGCGCTTTACCGTGGTCGGCGATGACGATCAGTCGATCTACGCCTGGCGTGGCGCCCGCCCGGAGAACCTGGCACAGCTCAAGGAAGACTTTCCGGCGCTGAAAGTGGTCATGCTCGAACAGAATTACCGCTCGACCAGCCGTATCCTCAAGGCCGCCAATACCCTGATCGCCAACAATCCGCACGTGTTCGAGAAGCAATTGTGGAGTGAACTGGGCTACGGCGAACCGATTCGCGTGATCCGCTGCCGCAATGAAGAAATGGAATGCGAACGGGTCGCTACCGACATTCAGACCCAACACTTGAAGCACAAGCGTGACTGGAAGGACTTTGCCATTCTCTACCGCGGCAACCATCAATCCCGCCTGCTCGAGCTCAAGCTGCAGCATCATCAGATCCCCTATCACCTGTCCGGCGGCACCAGCTTCTTCGCCCGCCAGGAGGTCAAGGATGTGATGGCTTACTTCCGATTGCTGGTCAATCCGGACGACGACAACGCCCTGCTGCGGGTGATCAACGTGCCGCGCCGGGAAATTGGCCCAGCCACGCTGGAAAAACTCGGCACCTACGCCACCACCCGGCAGATCAGCCTATATAAAGCCTGTAGCGAACTAGGCCTGGCCGAGCAGTTGGAGCCACGCTACTGCGAACGCCTGCAGCGCTTTGGCCACTGGCTCGACAATGTGCGTAAACAGTGTACCCAGGGCGACCCCATTGAGGCCGTGCGCAGCATGGTCACCGATCTGGACTACGAAAACTGGCTACGCCAGAACTGCTCCAGCGATGACGTCGCCGCAAAGCGCATGGGCAATGTCTGGTTTCTGGTTGAAGCGTTGAAAAACACCATAGAGCGCGATGAAACCGGCAAGACCGATATCGAAGACGCCATCGCCAAACTGGTGCTGCGCGACATGCTCGAGCGCCACGAGGAAGAGGAAGACACCGACCGCGTGCAGCTCATGACCATGCACGCATCCAAGGGCCTGGAATACCCGCACGTATTTATCATCGGTATGGAAGAAGAGATTCTCCCGCACCGCTCGAGCATCGAAGCCGACAGCGTAGAAGAGGAACGGCGGCTGGCCTATGTTGGCATCACCCGCGCCAAACGAACGCTGACCTTCACCTACGCAGCGCGGCGCCGGCAGTTTGGCGAAGTGATTGACTGCCTGCCCAGCCGCTTTCTTGACGAGCTGCCCAGCGAAGACCTGGAATGGGAAGGCACCGACGATGCGCCGCCAGAGCAGAAACAGGCCAGGGGCAATTCGGCGTTATCAGACATTCGCGGCATGCTCGGCCCAAAAAGCTGAATCCCGCCCACAAAAAAGCCACCCTCGGGTGGCTTTTTCATGCAGCGCTGAGGTTATTCCAGGCCAGACATATGCTGAATGGAAGCCAGAATTTCTTCATCGGTGCAATCAGCACAGGTACCTTTGGGTGGCATCGCACCAACGCCAGCAATAGCTGACTGGGTCAAGGCATCCAGGCTACCGGCAGCGGCCAAACGCGCTTCCCAGGCAGCGGCATCACCGGTTTTAGGCGCTTGCAGAATGCCTGAGCCGTGGCAAGCCGTGCAGTATTGACCATAAACCGCCTCACCCGAACGCGCTCCACCTTCACCACCGGCAGAAGCCACAACACCTACTTCTTCAGCACAGGGATCACCCGCCATGCAAACAGTACCGACCGGCTTGAGACGCTCAGCAATGGCGTCATGGATCGTATTTGCAAACGCACCGCCAGCCACCAGAACAAGCGTAGCTGCACAGGCAACCAGGATTCTTTTCGCAGTCATCACTTAAACATCCTCATCATGGCTAATCCGTCGGGCTTGATGGCTATACCCGTATAGTGCGAGCGAGTATACCGGTAAACCCGCAGCCAACAAAATAGCAACTGTAACCGGCGACATCAGGTCGCAGCCCCAGAAATACTCCCACCTGCACGCAGGGCATGGACGCCGACCCAATCAATGCGTATTATTGCGCCCCTGT
>TARA_R110002051_G_scaffold43231_9_pt1 | contig 29817 bp, 30 predicted proteins | sample TARA_R110002051 | Tara Oceans TARA_R110002051 (sample SAMEA4397023) | marine metagenome | biome: Polar Biome; feature: [MES] marine water layer (ENVO:01000295) within the mesopelagic zone...; material: water (ENVO:00002006), including particulate matter (ENVO:01000060) such as...... | reverse complement strand
ACTCTCTCAAAAAGAATGGTCTCCGGCAAACCCGGCGCGGTTCAGATGGAGTTTTTGGCGCTTCCTCACCTTCGCGGGCTGGCTTCGCCGAGGTGATTCATTGGTGTAATCGGGGGGCATGTTTCCCCACGCGCAAGTGCACATCCATCCTGTTGTGGCGGTCGACGGCTATTCATTGGTCGAGAGGCCATGCAACAGTTCCTGATGCTCTCGCCTCGCGTCAGCGGTGATTGCATTGCTAAGCCATACGGAGAACAAACCTCAGCATGGCACACCTCCTTCCTTATGCGTTATGACGCCGTCGGTTTCGCGATTTCGGCGAGTGCATACGCCAATACGAGCGGAGGACGAGCCGACACGCTGAGATGAAGACGGAGCATGTCATGAGTTTGACCGAATTGGGCAGCAAGGGATGCCTCTGAAATGAATATCGATGGTTTGGACGCGAAAACTTGCCCGATTTCGATGTCATCCCAGAAAAGGGAATCTCCAATCCCGGTGCCGAGCGCTTTGGCGATCGCTTCCTTCGCCGAGAATATACCAGCGTAGGCAATGACAGGATTGGCGGCGCGCTCTGCCCAAGCAAGTTCATTAGGACGGCAAAACTGATTTGTGAAGTCGCGGCCAAATTCTTTTACGGACGCAGAGAGTCGGGGAATGAGACATATGTCATGTCCGACTCCAAAGATCATGGCGTGACATCGCAGCTACTTGTGCCTGAGCTGACGACTTTCCGGTTTGTTGATTTATCGGGGCGGTTTGATGCTCCCGCCGACAAGAATGCAGTAACGCGCATTTCGAGATTCCAATCGGCGGGAAAGGTCGGGTAGGGGATCGGTTCATGGTCCAGGTGGTATTTCTGCTTAATACGCGTCCGGTTTGCGGTCCCCACGATTTCGGGATGGGCAACGCGAGCATATTTGGAAATCTCACAGAATAGGTTCTGGCAATCTATGGGCTGCAGTCGCCGACCAAACAACGAAGGGGGCGAGAGCCTGTAGGCGCCAGCAAGCTGCTCCTGATTTTGATGGACGTGCATGATCACCTGTTCCGGTGTCATGCCATCCAGTTCAGAAAAGCACTTGGCAATTCCGTCAATCGCCCCTGGGCCTGCAACAACGAGATCGGATTCGTCGAAGTGCAGCATTGATGAATAATTGAGGTCGATCGTGAACTGGAAGGCAAGAAACCGTCCGAGACCCGGCCACTCCAAGAGGGACTCATACACGTTGGCAAGGCTAGGCAGTTGCGCGAGGCGTTCGGGTAGTCGCGCCTCCATCATCCGGAAGAGAAGCTCGAGGTGATTGGCGTGCTTTCTTCTGTGCCCGAAGGGGGGGGCGGGAATTATGTAGGCGGCGGAATAAATGCGCTTTCCCTCAGCAAGAAGTTGATCGAACAGCTGAGAGGTCTGCTCATAGTCGAAATCTGTGGATACGATGGGTCCCAGTTCTCTTTCCAGAAATTCCCAAGTTTCGATCTTGTTGAAGAGCTTAAACAGAATGGTCCTGAAGAACACCTCCCGAGGGGATTGCGGCCGGTCCTGTCCTAGTTGGACCTCGGCGATCAGATACTGTGAAACACGGTCGGCCGCGCGAAATGCGTTCGTGAAGCGATAGGTATTCAGAATGGGGTCATTGGACCAAGGGCCGGCGGGCGCGCGAAGGCGGCGCTCATATATGGACTGGCGCTCCCAGGCAAAGCGCCAGTAGGATTCAAAGACCGGTGTCGGCTTCATTGCGGAACCGGTCGATCTTGCGGTGTTGCGTCTGCAGGATCCTTGCCAGTCATATCTATCTCTTTTGCGGTATCCATCACCGGCTGGCGGCTGATGTTTTCGGCCTCCTGTATTGTGTCCGGAGCTGGCAGCCAGCGCGGTATGAGTGCCGCAAGGAGGGCGACGAGAAGTGCGACAAATAGGGTTATCAGGACCGTTCCGATTGTCCTGAGCTGGTCCTGTGTTCGTTCGATTGCTTCGGCTCGTTGATGGTAACGCTTTTCTGAATCCTGGATCTGCGTTGAAAGGCTCTCGAAGGAATGCAGTTGCGGTCCGAGGTCATTGATTATGGTGGAGTCGATCCTTGCATAACCGCGGCGGGTGGCCTCCTCATGAGGCTGGTCAACGTCCGCATACCAGATGTGAAAACACTTTTCACCGCGGGCCAGCGTGATGTCTGAAGGGCCCGCATTGAATACGGCGAACACCAGCCGTCCCTCAAAGCCCGGATCGACATGAAAACCCGACACATTCACAAGGCCCCGGAATTTAAACCGGGCACGGATCGAAATAAAGGCAATGGCATTTGCCGGAACCCTGATGGATTCCTCGGTCAGGAGGAATGCGAACTGCCCAGCGGGAATCCGGAATGTCTGGTCCGGGCCTAGTTGAATCTTTGTCTGGTCGGTCGGGCCGTCAGGTTTCCGGCTGGGGCTCACATATATTTCAGGACCGACGCTGAGAGTGTAATTGGCGCGCTGAATATTGGCCGCGTCATAGAGGTCAATGAGTTGCGGTAGCCGTTCGCGAAGGGTCGAGGCGCTCCAGAACATGGACGGGCTACTCCAGGAGAAGGCTGCGCGGCGAATTTGACTCAATGTCTTTGAGCCGTTGCATGTAGAGATGCGCGAAATCCAGCTTGCGCACTGCTGCCGTCTCGACCAGCAGGCCGAACATGTTTTCATTGGCTGCAAGCAGGGCTTTTCTGAACGGAAAATCCTCTACATGATCGAAGGATTCGCAAGCCTTTGCCATTGCGCCCGCCTGCTCACTATATCGCCTGACAAACCGCAGATCAGTCTTCGGCGTATGCGCGACCACTTGCCCAAGTTCCATAAGGGTGCTGCTCTTTTCGGCCCGGCCTTGAAAGCCGTGCCGGAGGTCCTGAGCGAAGATATTTGCAGTCGCGACCGAAATAATTGCTGCATCCGTGAAGGTGCGTTCGAACAGAACATCGTCGCCGTCTTCTTCAGCCCCAAGAAAGCGCGCCGTATATTTGGCGTGGTGCAGAGCCATGTGCTTCATCCGGCTCGCCGTATCAAGGAACAGGATGTCCGGATGGTAGCCGGCATCATGCCGGTTCTGCTCCCGCTGCAACTGGAGGATCTGGTTGGCGGCGTTCATCTCCATCTCGTCCTAGACGTAGGTCATTTCCCGGGTTTCAGTTGCGTAGATGGATTCGCAGCGAGCTAGGAGGGCGTCGATGTCGCGATACCCCCAACTGCTTTCGCCGCGCCCATCGCTACCTGTATCCAGCTTGGCATAGGTTGCATTGATGGTCAGGGGCCCCACGCCTGCGCCCGCCTCGTGGGCGACAAAGAAGAGGAGGCGGCCGAGGCCGATAAAATTGCCGAGAGCGCGCTGCATGTAGTGGTGCGCGCGATAGGTTGCGTTGAGGCGGACCTGATCGTTTCTCTTGTCATACTTTATGCTTACATGGCTGAGACACGGAAGGTGACCCCGGTAGACCTTGCGGTCCGTTGCGGGGTCATAAATTGGAATGTCTCCGTCAAGGGCAGGACCTTCTTCTTCCGTTTCATGCAACGGGCGACCACGTCCGAGCTCATAGCATGCCTTGTAGTTCCGTCTTTCCACCTTGTTCAGCAGGTCCTTGAGCGGGTTGAACGATTTCCCTGTGAGGTCAGTCTGCCGGAGAATTCTCATGGCATAGCACCCCCACTGGCGGTCCGGGTGGGCCTCATGAATTCTTTGCATGCGCTCTGGATAGGTCTCGAATACCGCATCGCGTCCACCTCGAATGTAATCGGCATTCGGGAAAATCGTCTCGGCGACAGTGTCGAGGCTCAAACCGCCGAAACTCGTCAGAAACGCGTCGACTTCATTGTAAACGGAACGGTCCGCCGCGGAAAGGACGGTCGGTTCTGCAATCTGAATAAACAGATCAAAGGTTTCGTTGTCATGGCACTCCCGGCGGAGAAAGCGAGTTGCTTCAAACCAGGCTTCGGGCGCCGTGCGCGTCTGGATCAGGCTCATCTATTTGGTTTCCTTGGAAATCACGATTGCTGCTTCCGCCAGTTGGCGGGACAAATAGGATGGAGGCAACCAGCCATGCCCCTGGTCGCCCCAACTGGAGCCCCAGCTATTGCGGATCAGGATATGTTGTCCATCGCTGCCCCCGTAGCCCACTGCGAGGACAGCATGGGCGGCACGCGGCGGATCTGGCGCCAAGTCAGGGATGTTGCCCTGATGATCGCACATGTAAAAGGCGTCCGTAACGACAAGACCCAGGAGAACTGGGCCAGCGGTACGGATCAGCGTGGCGATGTCTTTCGGCGAGGTCTTCGTTGTATCCAACCGCGCGAAATGCAGCTCATTCTTGCATGACGGTGGGTGCCAGTCTGCCGGAGCCGGCTGATCGGTCAGATACGGCCAGGCTGACTCAGGTGGCTGGCCATTGTCGAAGAGCGCCTTTGAAATCGCCGTCAGGCTGGTGCCGCGGGAGGGATCTGCTTCGGGCATATTCTGCACTGCATGATAGAAGAGATATTCGGCGGAGAGAGCTTCCGCAGACGAGATTACATGCGCGTGGGCGTCACTCGCCGCACAGGCGAGGCAGGACATCCTTGCTCCCTGAAATCTGACCGGGCGAAAGGCTGCGCGCAAATCTAGATCGCTGGTCATGGCGTCAGGGCACCGCGCTTCAATCGTGTGGCCCGGGATACTCCACCTCGCTCCTTGCCCTCGAGATTCATCCGGATATCAAGTGTGCCGCTTCCGGGCGCGCCATTGGTCCAGGGCTGGCGTTCTTCCAGCGATATATCGGTCATGGCTGTGTCGGGAGGGCGTGCAATGATGGTGCGCATGGTTTGCGCACCATAGTTCATGGGGGATGTGTCGATGGCATTATGATCGGCCAGAATTTCAAACCCGGCATCTTTCAGGTCGCCGATATTCCATTGGAAGCCCGCGCCGGACGCTTCGGCAAGGTCGAGCCTCAACAGGTCCTCACGGCTGCCGCGCAGAAGCGCGCCGTGATCCCTTTGGGATATTTTCCACGCATCGGCCCAGCTGGTTGCGGGTCTGTGACCTTCCCCGATCTGAGATTTGAGGGCTGCCACTTTCGTATCAACAAGGGTCTGTGCCGCGGTTTGCGAAATCACATTGTGCGAGACCAGCCCCCAGCAGGTTGCCTCGAAGCTGGCCCCCATGCGGAGCGCGAGCTGGTAGACAGTCGCTGGGTCCTGAAGGTGCCCCTGCACCGTCCAGCCTTGTTTCTGTATATGGTATTTGTAGAGCCAGCGCGGGAGGAGGAATTCTGCTGCGAAAGCGTCGGCGGCGATTTCCTGGAGATCGTGCAGGTCGGCTGCAAAGCCGGACCGGTAGTTGAGCGTGCGATCGATGCTGCCGGAATGGTCGAGGACCGCATGGCCGAGTTCGTGAGCGGCGGTGAAGCGTTGAATTGAAAGCACGCGCTCCGTTGTGATGATAATTCCGCGCAGCGGTGAGGGCAGACACAGTCCCAGGGCCGATGTGAGCGGCTTGAAGACCAGCGTGATGCCAAGCGATTCAATCGCCCCGAACACATCAATCTGACCTTCCCCGAGTTCGAGCCGGGCGCGGGATTCAAGATCGAGGTGCAGTGCTTTTGCCGCCGCCACTGCCTCAAGCCGGGCCGTATTTGCCGGACTACGTGCCACCGCCGCCTCCAGACTGTTTGGACTGAAGGAAGCGCGCGAAAGATAGCAATTGTTGGCGATCATCGTCCGACAATTTCGTCGCTGCGCGCGCAAGCGCCTCAACGCTCTCCGGAAGAGGCGGGACGTCGTGCGATCCGGTGAAGGATTCCACTGACTGGGAATAGAGTTGCGAGAATCGGGAAAGTTCGACGGCGTTGACCTTGCGTTTTCCGTTCTCGATGAGAGAAATTCCTGACCGGGTAATGCCAAGAGCGCTTGCCGCTTCGTCCTGGCTGATTTCGAGATATTCACGCGCGGCTCTCAGGCGAGCACCGATCTGCGCCCACTCCGGATTTGTCTTGGTCATTTTCCTATCCCTGAACTGCGGTCATCTTTTTGGAGTGACTGCGCTCTTTCACCTTCCTTTCGCCCGAGTAAACAGAGCGCAGCTGCGGCAAGAGTTCGTCGAACAGCTCATTCTTCGATTTGTAGCCACCCCGTTTGATGATTTCCGGCGGAATGTCGATGCCGAGGATGCGTCGCGTGATCGCACTCGCATCAAGCACGCGCTTCGAGTCGATTGCCGGACCGATGCCGACAATCGAGCCACCTGTGCCAGCTGGAGCGCTTGATACAATGTCGGCATCAATCGCAGAGGATTCTTCATCGTACCAGTCCGAGAGCGCGGCACGCAGGGATTTCACCTGCGCATCGAATGCCTTCTCTCGGTCTGCGCGGGACGGTGTTGGGTCGGTCACAGTCTTCACCAATGTTCGAATTTCGAACAATATGACTACTCATGTGTGAAATGTCAACTATTGTTCGTGTTAAGTTCTCCGCGGTTGTGACATGGTCTTCTTATGATGATAATTATCCAACAAAGTGCGATCAGCTGCGTAGAATCTTGAAAATGAAACCTTCATAGCGCATATTGGGCGCTATATGCTCAACGAAGGTATCAAATCATGCCCACACCTCATGCTCCGCCGCTCACGGTTCGCCGGACATTGGCGAAACTGGGCGACGATATCTATGATGCCCGCAAGCGGCGGAAATTGTCGGCACAGGTAATTGCCGAACGGGCCCACACTTCGCGCAATACACTAAAGCGGATCGAGGATGGCGATCCGGCTGTAAGCATGGGGATCTATGCATCGGTGCTCAATGCGCTGGGCCTCCTGGAGGGCGTGGCGGATCTTGCCGATCCGGCGCGGGACCGCCTGGGGATTGAATTGTCGAGCCCGTCAACGAACCGGCGGGCAAATAAACAGCGCAAGGGATCGCGCTGATGGCCGGGCCTGTCGAGGTTCATGTCAGCTTGCCGGGCGGCACGTTCAGGGTCGGAACGCTCCACCGGACGCCGTCGCGCGACCGCGAAACAGTCAGCTTTGAGTACCACGAGGACTGGCTTGAGCAAAAGGAACGGTTTGCGCTCGAGCCTGCGCTGGCTGTCGGCAGAGGTCGCTTTTATCCAGACCAGGAACGGGAAATGTTCGGGGCGATAGGGGACTCCGCGCCGGATACGTGGGGGCGGCAATTGATGCGACGAAGGGAGCGCCGCCGGGCAGAGGCAGAGGGCCGAGCCGCCCGAACCTTGCATGAAACGGACTTCCTTCTGGGGGTCGCAGATGTATCGAGGCTCGGTGCCTTGCGTTTGAAGCAAGAGAATGACGATGCGTTCCAGGCACCAAATGGGGCAGGTGTACCGGGGTTCATCATGCTTGGGAGATTGTTGGAGAGTGCTGAACGGATCGAGCGCGGTGAAGAAACCGACGAAGATCTTCAGATGATCTTCGCTCCTGGGTCCTCCCTTGGCGGGGCACGTCCAAAAGCGTCCGTGCAGGACAACCAGGGCCGCCTTGCCATTGCCAAGTTTCCCAAAGAGAGCGACGAATACTGCGTCGAAGCTTGGGAGCACATAGCGCTGACACTGGCGCAACAGGCCGGCATTAGGTGTCCCGATCACGATCTCACGCATGTTGGCCAACGGCCCGTCCTGCTATCCTGGCGGTTCGACCGGGAAGGTGACGGACGCATCCCGTTTCTGTCAGCTTTGTCGATGCTGCAATTGAAGGATGGCGACCGGTCCAGCTATCCGGAAATCATGGACGAACTGACTCGTATGGGAGCTGGCGCAAAAAGGGATGCAACAGAGTTGTTCCGCCGAATGGTCTTCAACATCCTGATCTCGAATGTTGATGATCATCTGCGCAATCACGGATTCCTGTTTCAAGGGAAGTCGGGATGGGTGTTGTCGCCAGCCTATGATCTTAATCCGACACCTCAGGACGTGAAGCCGCGCGTGCTGACGACCATGATTAGCCCGGAGGACGGAACCTGCTCCATCGATCTTGCGATCGAACAGGCGCCATATTTCGGGCTGAACAAAGATCAGGCCGCTGCCATTGTTGTCGAGATTGGCGCCGCAGTCAGCCAATGGCGAGATGTTGCACAGTGTGTCGGCCAGACGCGGGCCCAGATAAACCGGATGGAGAGTGCATTCGAGCACGCCGACTGGGCCCGCGCAAAGGCCATGGCATCCTGATCTGGCTGAAGCCTGCGTGCTGACGAAGCTGGATGTATCAGACAAATCATGATGGCAAAGCAAATGGCGCTGATAGGCAGCGTCGAACTCAGAAGTCAGGAAAGGGGTTCACTATCGTATATTGGCAGAGGCAAGAGCCACAATCGTGTCTGCGCTGAGGTGCGTGTATCGCTTCAACATCTTCCAGTCCTTGTGGCCAGTGACCAGGGCGACCTGTTGAATTTTCAACCCTGCTTCGAAGAGCCTGCTTGTGCCTTCGTGGCGCAGGTCGTGGAAGTGCAGGTCCTCGATATTGAGGTCGGCGCATGCGCGTCTGAAGGCGGTTCCGATTGAGCGTGGGTTGTGAGGGAATACCCGACCGGTACTGTTGCTGGCCCGGCGTTGTTCATTGATGAGCTCCCAGGCGTCATAGCCCGTGAGATTTACAAGCGGCACTTTCTGATGATTGCCATCTTTTTGTCTGGGGTCTTTCCGGTCACGGACCGTAACGATGCGCCGCCGCATATCCACGTCATCCCACTGTATTGAACAGATCTCTGACTGGCGCATGGCCGTCGCGATCGCGAAACGAACAATCCGGCTCATCGGAGCGCGGTAGCGCTCATTGGCGTCGAAGAATTCGAACAGGTCATCGAGCTCTTCTTGCGAAGGTCGGCGGTCCCGTTCGCGACTCTTCCCGATCAGGCCAAGACGGTTGAGCGCAACGCGTGCAAGATTGATCTCTTCAACAGGTGTATGGACGCCGTGCACGGCTTTTGCATGCAGAAGGATTGTCTTCAGATAGGATATGTCCATCGCGATCGTCGGAGGCCCGGCGCCTTCATGAGATCGATTGCGCCCGAATTCGACGACGGTCTCGCGATCAATCTGATCGATGCGCATGTGGCCGATATCGAGTTTCAGCTTGTTGAGTGAGTAGGACTTCGATCGGCGCAGGGGCTTGCGGGATTCATGCATGTCCGCGATGTGGAGGTCGACGAGATCAGAAAGTGTATTGAGATGTTTAGGACGGGCTTTGGAGACACTTTCGCCGCGGTCGATGCGGCGTTCCATGTCCACGGCCCATCCGTCTGCGTCGCGACGACGCTTGAAGGTCTTCGAGACATACCGCCCGTTGCGTCGCACCTGGGCCCGCCAGCTTCCGGAGGGAAGTTTTACAATCGTCGCCATTTCGTGTGCGCTCCGTGTGCACAGACAGATCAAAACCGGTACAAGCGTGTGCAAATTGGTCCAAAAAAGTGCACACGTTCTTGTTTTAGCCCTTTGAAACTACTTAAAAAATGCAAATAAATCAAGCCTATAGATTTTCCATTGCCCCCATGATGGACTGGACCGATCGGCATTGCCGGGCATTTCACCGGTGTCTGTCGAAACGGGCCTTGCTCTGGACGGAGATGGTGACGGCGGATGCCGTGATCCATGGCAACCGGCAACGCTTGATTGGCTTCAGTGAGGCCGAGCACCCGCTTGTCCTGCAGCTCGGCGGGAGCGATCCGCAGAAACTGGCCGAGGCGGCGCGCATCGCCGAAGGCTTCGGCTATGACGAGGTGAACCTCAATTGCGGCTGTCCGTCCGACCGGGTGCAATCGGGGGCGTTCGGCGCGTGCCTGATGGCGCAGCCGGATCTCGTGGCAGACTGCGTTGCCGCAATGAAGGCGGCGGTGTCCATTCCTGTCACCGTGAAGTGCCGGATCGCCATTGACGATTTGCCGGCGCGCGAGACCCTGTTCACCTTTATCGACAAAGTGTCTGCGGCCGGGTGCGAGGTCTTCACCGTGCATGCCCGGAAGGCCTGGTTGAAAGGGCTGTCGCCGAAAGAGAACCGGGACATTCCCCCGCTCGATTATGATCTGGTCGCCGATCTGAAAACGGCCCGGCCGGACCTGACCATTATTCTGAATGGCGGCATTCCCGACATTGCAGCGTGCACGGAGCACCTGAAGCGTTTTGACGGCGTCATGCTTGGACGGGCAGCTTACCAGACGCCCGCCATTCTGGGGGAGGTCGACACAATCCTGTTCGGGCAGGGGGAGGTCGTTTCGCCGTTCGAGGCGGTGGAGGCTTACCGCCCCTATATGGCGGCGCGGCTGGACGCGGGGGACGGACTGCATGGCATGACCCGTCACATGCTGGGTCTCTTCAATGGCCGGCCGGGCGCGCGCCTGTGGCGGCGGACCCTGTCGGAACGGGCGCCGCGTGAAGGGGCAGGGCTGGACGTGCTCGATGCCGCGCTGGACGCCGTGAAAGATCGCGCCCCGGCCTGACACCAAATTTGTTCTTTATTTGTTCGTTTCTGCGTGTTAACCATTTTCCCGCTGGAAGGGAAACGGGCGATGGTCTGCAGGGTCACCACATTTGCATTTGAAGGCGTGGACGCGCAGCCCGTTGATGTTCAGGTACAACTCACGGGCGGAAATCCGAATTTCCATATTGTCGGCCTGCCGGACAAGGCTGTGGGCGAAAGCCGGGAGCGTGTGCGCGCCGCTTTTGCCTCGCTTGGGCTCGCTTTGCCGCCGAAGCGGGTGATCGTAAATCTTGCCCCCGCGGATCTGCCCAAGGAAGGCAGCCATTACGATCTTGCCATCGCGCTCGCCATGCTGGCCATCATGGGGGTGATCCCGGCCGACCAGCTGGAGGGTTATGCCGCCATAGGGGAACTGTCGCTCGATGGCGGCCTTGGGGAAACGGTCGGGGTCCTGCCTGCTGCCATGGCGGCGGAGTCGATGGATTTGCGGCTGATCTGCCCGGAAATCTGCGGTGCCGAGGCCGCCTGGGCCGGGGGCAGCGTGATAGCCGCGCGCAGCCTGATCGCCCTGATAAATCATTTTACCGGACGTGAAGCGATCGGGGCGCCCAAGGCGGGCCTGTTGGCTGAGCCGCCGCCCGGCCCTGACCTCAGGGATGTAAAAGGGCAGGAGGGGGCCAAGCGGGTATTGGAGATCGCCGCGGCAGGCGGGCACAACCTGCTGTTCTGCGGCCCGCCGGGGTCCGGCAAGTCGATGCTGGCCCAGCGCCTGCCGGGTTTGTTGCCGCCGCTCAGTGCGCGGGAACTGCTGGAGGTTTCGCAAATCCAGTCGATCTCCGGCCTGCTGGAACGTGGACGCCTGTCGCGCACGCGGCCTTTCCGGGCGCCGCACCATTCGGCCTCGATGGCGGCGCTGGTCGGCGGCGGGATCAAGGCGAAGCCGGGAGAGGTCTCGCTGGCGCATCATGGTGTCCTGTTTCTGGATGAGCTGCCGGAATTTCCGGCCCATGTGCTCGATAGCCTTCGCCAGCCATTGGAGGCGGGGGAGGCTGTGGTGGCCAGGGCGAACCGGCATGTGCGGTATCCGGCGCGGTTTCAGCTGATCGCGGCGATGAACCCGTGCCGGTGCGGGGGTGGCCCGGGGGCGGCTGCGTGTACGCGTGGGCCCAAATGCGCCCAGCAATACCAGTCCCGCCTGTCAGGTCCGTTCCTCGACCGGATTGATCTTTACTTCGACACGCCGCCCGTCACCGCCGTGGACCTCGCCTTGCCGCCGCCTTCCGAAGGCACTGCAGAAGCCCGTGCCCGTGTGGCAGCTGCGCGAAATATCCAGGCCGACCGGTTCGGCGAGACAGGGGACGATACGCGCCGGCCCGTCAACGCTGATGCGCCGCTGCCGGAACTGGAACAGGTCGCCCGGCCCGACCCGCCGGGGGGCGCGTTGCTGGCGGATGCCGCAGGACGGCTGAACCTGACGGCGCGGGGCTATTCCCGCGTGCTGAAAGTCGCCCGGACGATTGCTGACCTCGACGGATCAGATGGTGTACGCCGCGTTCACATTGCCGAGGCCCTCTCTTACCGCCAGCGTCCGGCCGGGCAGGGGGAAGGGGTCAACGCGCAAGCCATGGCCCGTTAGCAAACCGGCCGCGAAACGTGCGGCCGATTTAAACAATTCCTAAAGCGTCTGCTGCAGGATGCCTCCATGACCAAGCCACCCCTGCTGCCGGGCGAGCCGCGCCCGGAAGAGACATTCCTCGCTGCGGCGAGCCATGAAATCCGCACGCCGCTGAACGGGATTCTCGGCACAGTTTCGCTGTTGCTGGAAACCGAGCTGGAGCCGTCCCAGCGGGAATATGCCGAAGCCATCCGGCTCAGCGGTTCCCGGCTGCTGGATCTCCTGAACAATGTGCTCGATTATGCGCGCCTTGATGCCTCGACCATCGAGCTGGAGGCCGAGGCTTTCTGTCCGGTCCGTCTTGGCCGCGAAGTGGTCGAACTGCTCAGCCCGCGCGCCCACGCCGCCGGGCTCGACATTGCGGCGCGTGCATCTGACCTGCCGATGCCGTCTTATTCCGGCGATGCGGGGCGTATCCGGCAGATCCTGTTCAACCTGGTCGGCAATGCCCTGAAATTCACCGAAACCGGCGCCGTCCTGCTGGATATATGCGCTCAACCGGATGGACTGGAATACCGGATCATCGATACCGGCCCCGGCATTGCCCCGGCTGACCGCGAACGGCTTTTCGAAGCGTTCCGTCAGTCCAGCCGCCAGGATGCCTACAAGGATGGCGGCGTTGGCCTCGGTCTCGCCATTGTGAAGCGCCTGACAGACCTGCTCGGCGGACACATCGAAGTGACGGGGGAGCCAGGCCTCGGCACGTGCTTCTCCGTGCGTCTGCCGCTGAAAAAGGCCGACTTGCCGGCAACGCATGACCTGCCGGTCCTGGATGCGGTGGTGGGGCTCGCCGGTCTGCCGCCGGCAACGTGCCTGTCGACAACCGCCGCCCTGATGGATGCATCGGCCCGGCCGGTTCGCATTGATGTGTCGTCTGGCCACGTCCCGCCGGAGGTCGATGTCCTGCTGATCGGGGCGGAGCAGTCGGAAGAGACCATCCGCGCGCTCGCCCGCAAGGCACCCGCGCTGATCGTGCTGCGTCCGGAAGACCGGGGTGCCATCGCCCGCTTCAAGGCGATGGGCTGTGTCGGCTGGCTTGTGCGGCCGCTGCGGGCGTCCTCGCTGGTCGAACGTGTGTTCGTCGTGAAAGCGGGCGGCCTGCCGGCGGACGAACCCGAAAAGCTGACAGGCGCCGGGCGCGTGCTGATCGCGGACGACAATCCGGTCAATGCGATGATTGCACGGCGTGCCTTGGAATCGGCCGGATTTACCGTCACAGTCGCCTCGACAGGTATTGAAGCGCTGGAGGCCGCGAAGAGCATGAATCCCGCCCTGGTCCTGATGGATCTCCGCATGCCCGAGATGGATGGATTTGAAGCCATGCGCCGGTTGCGCGCCGAAGGGGCGGATGTGCCCGTGATCGCCGTGTCTGCCGAAGTGAATGCCGATATCGAGCGTCAGGCAATCACAGCCGGCGCCAATGAAGTGGTCGCCAAGCCGATTGAACCGCAGGCCCTGCGGGCGCTGGCCATCCGCTGGACCGGTGCAGCAGGCAAGGCCGGCGCCGCATGAGCGGTGAAGCCGCGCTACCGGCGAAGAAACCCTCCCGGGCCGTCCGCGCCCTCCGGGCCCTGAAAGACCGCCGCATGGCGGCGATGCTGATGCTCTCTTTTGCGGCCGGATTGCCTTACGGCGCCGTGCTCGGGACGCTGAATGCCTGGCTGACCCAGGAGGGTATCAAGCCGTCCACCATCGGCACATTGTCGATCATCACGCTTGGCTATTCCTTCAAATATCTCTGGGCTCCGGCGTTCCAGGATGCGTCCTTTCCTGTCCGGTGGCTGGGGCCGCGGCGGATGTGGCTGCTGGCCTTCCAGGTCCCGATTGCCATCCTGCTTGGCGTTCTGGCGTTCAGCGATCCGTCCAACGCAATCGGCCTGGTTGCGCTGGTCGCCCTGAGCGCGGCGCTTCTGTCGGCAACGCATGACATCGTGCTGGATGCCTGGCGGATCGAAGTGGCGCGTTCGGACGAAGACAAGGATTTGATGTCCGCCATCTACCAGCTTGGCTACCGGGCGTCTGGCTTCGTGACCGGCTTCGTCGCCCTGTTGCTTGTCGGATATATCGGCTGGCCGCTGGTCTACGGCATGATTGCCCTGATGATGCTGTTTGCCGTGGCCGGGACGTTTGTGGCGCCCGAGCCGGAGCGCTCCGACGATCCGGCGCATGCCCGGCCCAGCTATCAGTCGAACCTGCCGGAATCGGAACGAAACCTTGTCACCTGGGGGATCGCAACCGGTTGGCTGATCGCCCTCTGCATGATCATCTGGTTTGTCTTTGGCGCCCTGACACAGGACCCGCCGCCGAGCGCGCGGGCTTTTGTGACTCAGCAGGGGCCGGTCATCGTGGCGTTTACGGTTCTGTTCCCGGCGCTGATCGCGGCCACGCTTCTGGCGCGGCATGGGCGCGAGCCGGGCACCGTGCTGATCGATGCGCCGGGCACCAGCCGCCTGACCCGGGCGGTCCGGGTCCTGTTCCGGGCCATTTTCGATCCGCTGATGGACCTGATTGGCCGGCTCGGCTGGGGCGCGCTGTTCGTGTTGCTGCTGGCGCTGACCTACCGGTTTACCGATGCGGTCTGGGGGGCCTTTGCCTATCCATTCTATCTCGATGACCGGTTCGGTGCGCTGCATCACTCCACGGCGGATGTCGCGATTGCCTCGAAATTCTTCGGCATCCTGATGATCATGGCCGGGGCCGCGCTTGGCGGCGTCGTCATGGGCATCGTCGGCCGCATGCCTGTCCTGGTCGCAGGGGCTGTGCTGGCCGCGGTCACCAACCTCCTGTTCGCAGACCTTGCGGCGGGCGGTGTGGCCATTGATGCCTTCCTCGATTTCACCCACCTCGGAGAGCCTTTGCGGGCCTTTGCCGCGGTTGCGGCAGACATTTCGCCAGACGCGCATGGCGCGGATGCGGGGCCACGTCTGGCGCGCCTGATGATGGCGATTGCCGGGGAGAACCTGGCCGGAGGTTTCGCCAGTGTCGCGATCGTGGCGTATCTTACATCTGTCGTGAACCCGCGCTTTGCGGCGGTCCAGTATGCGTTGCTCGGGTCCCTGACGATGCTGATCGGGACATTGGGCCGGCCCTGGTTGGGTGAGATCATCGAACAACAGGGCTATTATACGGTCTTCATCATCACGTTCTGGCTCGGGGGTGTTGCCGTCGTGCTCAGCATTCTGGAATGGTGGCGGCAGGCACGGGAAGCCCGTGCGGCAAAGCAAGGAGACGCCTGATGGAAAACCAACGTCCCAAAGGTCTTGGCGGCCACTGGCGGCTTTATGTGGCGATGGGCGTGCTGTCGCTGCTGGGCGGCCTGTTCGCCCTGATGAACCCCTATGTCGCTTCGGTCTTCGTGCTTCAGCTTGTGGCCTTCCTGTTTATCCTGCTGGGCGGGATGCAGGTGGCGTTCACGCTGCGCTCGCCGTTCGGCCTGTCCTGGTTCGACCTTGGCATGGGCGTGCTGCAGATTCTTCTCGGCGTCATGCTGGCGACCAATGTGCTGGGCGGGCTCGTCTCTCTGACGCTGATCCTGGCATTCCTGTTCATGCTGGAAGGCGTGATCCTGGTGCTGGCGGGGACCAATTTGCGCCCGTTCCGCCCCTGGCTCTGGCTGGTGGTCGGCGGAACGATCTCGATCCTGCTGGCCGTGTTCGTGCTGATGAACCTGCCGGAAGCGGCGGCCACGCTGCTCGGCCTGCTGCTGGGGATCGATCTCATGTCGAACGGACTTTGGCTCGTTGCGGCCGGCCTGATGCTCCGCGACGTCAAGGACTGAGCGGGCAGGGGCTGGCCCCCCGAAGCGGCGCGCTCTAAGCTCGGTACACCCGCAACCGACCGGAGCCGTCCCATGAAATCCTTTTTCGCTGCCGCCGCCGTCGCCTGCCTGCCGCTGGTGGCGTGTACCACGCAGGACGCCGCGCCGATCGCTGCCATCAACGCCCAGAGCGAGGCGGAGACCGCCGCGATCACGGCCATGCTCGAAGCGCAGGATGCGGCCTGGAACCGGGGCGACATTGATGGCTTCATGGACGGCTACTGGAAGTCGCCTGAGCTGCGCTTTGCGTCCGGCGGCAAGGTCACGCGCGGCTGGGACGAGACCAATGCCCGCTACCACAATACCTATGGCGGTCCGGAGACGATGGGCACGCTGGTGACCGACGATTACGAGATCGTGCTGCTTGGTCCGGATGCCGCCGTCGCGCACGGACGGTGGAAGCTGACAGGACGCGAAGGGACGCCGTGGGGGCTGTACACGCTGGTCCTGCGCAAGATGGGCGGTACGTGGAAGATCATTTCCGACACGACCACGTCTGCCGGTTAAGGCCATCGGTCTGCCATGAAATGACCTCGGGCCTGCGGCTTGGCAGGCCCGGACTTTGGCGGCAAAAGCAGGCAGGGGCCCCTGTGGCCGCAGTGTCAGGGGACCGGCATGAAACGAGCGACACTCGACCAGACAACGGCGAATTTTGCGTTGGAACGCTCGATCGAGCGGCCATGGTTCCGCAGTTTCATCACCGGCCTCATCATCTTCAACGCCGTGATCCTGGGCATCCTGACCTACCGGCATTCCCTGCCGGCGGAACTGGTCCTGACGCTGGAGGTCATGGACCATGGGATCACCTATGTCTTCGCGGTGGAGATCCTGCTGAAGCTGGTGGTCTACCGGCTCCAGTTCTTCCGGGTGGGCTGGAACTGGTTCGACTTCATCGTCGTCGGTATTTCGCTGATCCCAGGCGGAGGCGCGTTCAGCGTCCTGCGGGCCCTGCGCGTGTTGCGGGTGTTGCGCCTGCTGCATGTCGTGCCGGTGATGCGCCGGATTACCGAAGCCTTGCTGAAGGCCCTGCCGGGCATGGGGGCGATTGTCGCCGTGCTGGCGCTGGTGACCTATGTCGCTGCGGTGATGGCCACCAACATGTTCGGCAATACCGAGACCGAGGAAGTCCGCCAATTGTTCGGGGACCTGCCAAGCTCGGCCCTGTCCCTGTTCCAGGTGATGACCATGGATGGCTGGCGATTTGAAGTCATGCAGAAAGTGATCGATGACGGCCACCCGATGGCGTGGCTGTTCTTCCTGATCTTCATCTTCGTGGCCAGTTTCGCCATCCTCAACCTGTTCATCGCCCTGGTCGTGGATTCGCTGGCAGCCGAGCAGAAAGCGGTGCTCGAAGAAGGGCTTGAAGACCTGGAGGAGGAGTTCGAGGAAGAGCGCGGCGAGGCCGATGATGCGCGACACGAAGTCCTGGCTGTTCTGAAGCAATTGCAACAGGAAATGGCGGAGCTTAAAGCAGCGGTCGCCGCCCGGCCCGGCCCCGGCGAGTAGAAATGCATTAAGCGTGCTTCACGCAACTGTCAGCAACCCGGCCTCCCAAGATTTGAAAATTCTGCTATAAGGCGGCAACGATGAGCCTGTGGACGCGACTTCTTGAAGGCGGCAGACGCCTTTTTGATCCCGACATCACGCATGAGGACGAAGCCCGCGACCCGGGGGAGGTTCCGTGCGCGCCGGACCCGAACGATGTGGGCTTTACTGCAGCGGTTGTTGGCCTCGGCGCCAAACTCGCCAAGGCGGACGGCACCGTTTCCGACAAGGAAATCATGGTGTTCTCCCGCGTCTTCCGTGCCCCGCCGGAAGAGGCCGACAATGTACGCCGGGTGTTCAATCTCGCCCGCCAGACGGTGCGGGGCTATGAAGGCTATGCCCGCCGGATCGGCCGGCGCTACCATGACCGGCCCTGCCTGCTGGAAGGCGTGATGGACGGCCTGTTCCAGATCGCGGGCGCGGACGGCGTCATTACACAGGACGAGCTGACCTATCTGCAGAATGTGTCGGAGGCCTTCGGCTTCAGCGAAGCGACATTCCGCCGGATCAAGGCCGCCCATATGGGGCCGGACCGGAACGATCCCTATCACGTTCTGGGTGTGGCCCATGACGCCGAGTTCGATGTTATCCGCGCGGCCTATCGGCGCCTGATGGCAGATCATCACCCCGACCGGGTGATCCAGATGGGCGCACCGCGGGAATTCGAGGATGCCGCGCATGCCAAGGCTGCAGCGATCACCGCCGCCTATGCGCAGATCCGGACCGAGCGGGGCCTGCTGATCCGGCAGGAATATTGAGCAGGCTGAAGCTTTTTGTGAGGTACCGCCTGCGTCTCGTTGACGGGCGGCCATGATGCCGCCATGTTGAAAGGGCATAAGGATTTGCCATGACACAGACCGCTCCCCATCCCGCCGGATTTGATTTCGCCGCTGCCCTCCGGGCCGGACTTGCCCTGTTTCTTCAGGTGATGATCGGGATGATGCTGGTTCTGACAGCTGGCATCGTCGCCGTGATGACAGCGATTGCGGGCGTGCTTCTGGGCGCGGCGGCGCTGGTCATGCGCTTTGCCGGGGCCCGCCGCACACGTCGCCAGGCGGAAGACGCCGGCGAGGAGACTGTGACGCTGGAAGCCCGGCGCACACCGCGCGGCTGGACGGTGGAATAAAAGTCCCTCCGGGACCCTCAACAACACCCTCTATAGACCGTCTATACACCCTCAACACGGCCCGTTTCCCGCGGGCCGTTTGCTTTTGTACGCATGTCACTTGACGCGAATACGCTACAAGTGTAGTGAGTCGGTGACCTTGATAGTGACCCCGGCACAGGTGAAGCCATGTCCCAGCCCAATTCCTCCGAACTCATCGTGTTGAAACATCTGTGGTCCGCCGGGCCGCAGAGCGCGCGCGAAGTGCATCAGGCCGTCGGTCCGGGGCAGGGGTGGAAGCCGTCCACCACGCGCACCGTGATCGCCCGGATGGAAGAGAAGGGGTGGGTGGAACGCAAGGACATGCATGGCATGGCCGTCTTCTCCGCCGTGCTGGACCGCACCGCCACGCTGGGCGGGCTTGTCCGCCATCTGGCCCGTCAGGTGCTCGACATGGACGGGCCGATCCCCGCCGCTCTGTTTGCCGAAAGCCCGCATCTGTCCGATGCCGAACTGGACGAGCTGGACGCCATCATCAACGCCGCCGAGGATGAGACGAAAGGGGGCAAGTCATGAGCCCGCTGGGTCTTGTCCTGCTCGCGCTGGGCTGGAGCGCCGCCGTCTGGGCCGGTGCCAGCCTGATCTGCCGGAAACAGCCGCCGCCGAAAGTGGCGCAGGCCATCTGGCGCGGGGCGGGGCTTGCGCTGGCCGCGCCGTTTGCCGCCTCGCTGGTTGTGCCGGGATTTTCTGCCGACATCGCCGCGCCGCTGGCCGAGCTGCCACTGCTGGAGCCGGTCATGGCCGTACCGCAGCAAGGCACTGGCGCCGCCGCACCGGCCGCCGGGTTCAGAATGCCGGACATTGGCACGCTGATCCTGGCCGTTATCGCGGCGGGCTGGGCCGTCCGCTTTCTGCTGTGGTGCATCAGCCAGGTGCGCTTGCAGCGGCTGAAGGCGCGCGCCATGCGCACCCGCCGCCCGATTGGCCACTGGGCCGAGGCGGTTGGCCTTTCCCGCACGCCGCGTGTGCAGGTTATCCCGCGCGGCGCGCCGTTTCTTGCGGGGGTCCTGAAACGATCCGTCTACGTCCCCGCGGCCCTGATCAATGGGGCAGGGGCGAGCGAAGTGATCGTGCATGAACTGGTGCACCTGAAACGGGGCGACCTGATTGCACGGCCCCTTGAGCGGATCGTGGCGGATATCTTCTGGTTCTCACCCTTTGCCTGGTGGATTCGCGGCCAGCTCGATTTCTGGCGCGAAGCGGTCGTCGATGAAGACACGGTCGAATTGACGGGCGACCGGATCGCCTATGCCCGGACCCTGACGTCTGCTGCGCGCGTGTCGCGCGATGAGGCGGTGCTGCCTGTGGCGGCATTCATCCTCCGGAAGAAAGGAACCCTGAAGATGCGTCTCAACCAATTGCTGACAGAAAAAACCCGTCCGCGCCGTCTTGGCCTTGTCATGGCACTTGCCATTGCCTGCGCCGCCCCGCTGGCGATTGCGCAGGGCATGCTGATCAAGGGCGCTGCCGCTGCGCCCGGCGCAGCCATCACCTACAGCCACGCCGTGCTGGACAAGGCTCGCCTGACCAGCGCGTTCGGCCCGCGTAAACATCCGATCACGGGCGAAATGAAAACGCATAATGGCGTCGACCTCGCCGATGCAGCGGGCGTGGCCGTCTATGCGCCATCGGCCGGCGTGATCACATCGGCAACCAAAAAAGGCGCCTATGGCAACCTTGTGGAGATGCAGGCCGGCGGCGACACCGTGCTGCGCTTTGCCCAGCTGAAATCCATGAAGGTGAAGGCAGGGGACACGGTAAAGCCAGGCGATGTGATCGGCACGCTTGGCGAGTCCGGACAGGCCACCGGCCCGCACCTGCATCTTGAAGTCCTGCGCGGCGGTGTTGCTGTCGATCCGCAGGCGGAGGAGGGCCTCGTTCTGGCAGACGATCTGAAACTTCCTGCCGTCAACCCCTGAGGGCGGTCGCGAAGACTGATCCCCATTCTCCAAACAAAAAGCCCGCAGCAATGCTGCGGGCTTTTTTCGTTCCGGATGGCCGGGTCTTAGCGGTCGAAGAGTTTTGAGACGCTTTCCTCGTTCGCGATGCGGCGGATAGCTTCGCCCAGCAGCGGTGCGATCGGCAGGATGCGGATGGATTTGGATTTCTTCGCTTCGTCCGACGGGGCGATCGTGTCGGTCATCACCAGTTCGTCGAGCACCGATTTCTCGATCCGGTCGACGGCCTTGCCGGACAGGACGCCGTGGCTGACATAGGCCGAGACCGATTTCGCACCGGCTTCCTTCAGGGCTGCAGCAGCATTTGCCAGCGTGCCGCCAGAGTCGCACATGTCGTCCAGCATGATGCAGCGCTTGCCGCTCACATCACCGATGATGTTCATCACTTCGGATTTTCCGGCTTCCGGGCGGCGCTTGTCGACGATGGCGAGATCTGCATCGTCGAGCCGCTTGGCGAGGGACCGCGCGCGCACCACGCCGCCAACGTCCGGCGAGACGACCACGATCTTGTCCTTGCCGTAGCGCTCCTTGATATCGTCGATCATCACCGGGCTGCCGAAGAGGTTATCGGTCGGGATGTCGAAGAAGCCCTGGATCTGGCCGGCGTGCAGGTCGACGGTCAGGACGCGGTCGGCGCCGGCCGAGGAGATCAGATTGGCAACCAGCTTGGCCGAGATCGGCGTGCGCCCGTCGGTCTTCCGGTCCTGGCGGGCATAGCCGAAATAGGGGATCACGGCCGTGATGCGCCGGGCCGAGGCGCGCTTCAGCGCATCCATCATGATCAGCAGCTGCATCAGATTGTCATTGGCCGGGTGAGAGGTCGACTGGATGACGAAGACGTCCTCGCCGCGGACATTCTCATCGATGCGGACGAAGATTTCCTCGTCTGCGAAGGATTTCACCTCCGAGCGGGTCAGTCTCATGTCCAGATAGTCGGCAATGGCCTCGGCCAACGGGCGGTTCGCGTTGCAAGCGAGAAGTTTCATGTTGGCTGTGACCCTGTGCTGCCCCGGATGGCGATGCTTTTGTAACAGTGAGCGGCGAGTCGCAACCGGACTCTGGCACCCAAGGCCACTTTTTACGGTGCAAGCATAATGACTGAGGCATTTCGGCCATAGTCCGGCTCGCCGCGATGATTGCGGCGCCGGTTGGAGAAATAGGCGTCTTCCAGGGCGCAGGTATCGAGGTCGAGATTGACGATGTGGCCGATGTCCATGGCGACGAGACTGGCGCTGCAATAGCCGGGCAGGTCGAAATGATAGCGGTCTCCCTGGCCGGGACCGAACAGGTGCTCGCTGGCGGGGGAGGCCTCCAGGAAGGTGTCGCGGAATTCCGGGCCGACCTCATAGCTGGCCTGGCCGATCGTTGGCCCGATGGCCGCGTGGATGCGGCCCGGCCGGGCGCCGAGCTCGGTCATCGAGGCGACCGTTGCCTCCAGCACGCCGCCAAGGGCGCCTTTCCAGCCGGCATGCGCGGCGCCGATCACGCCCGCTTCGGCGTCCGCGAACAGGACCGGCGTACAGTCCGCCGTCAGGATGCAGAGGCCAAAGCCCGGCAGCGTGGTGACCATGGCGTCGGCCTGCGGGCGGTCTGTGTCCCAGGCTTCCGTGACGTGGACCACCTGCGCCGAATGGATCTGGTGGCAGGACAGCAGGGCGTCCGCGCCCATGGCCTGGCGGATGATGTCCCGGTTCTGCGCCACCGCGGCTGGATCGTCGCCCGAGCCCGGCCCGGCATTGAGGCTGGCATAGAGCCCGGTGGAGACCCCGCCGGCCCGCCCGAAGAATCCGTGGCGGATGCCCTTCAGGCCGGCAAGGCCGGGGGCGGTTTCGAAAGGGGGCAGGGCAGTCTCTGGCATGGTTCAGGCGTGCTGTGCCCCGACCGCCCTGTCAAGTTACGGGCCGCGCCGCCTATTGATGATAAGCGGTTTCGCCATGCGTGGCGGAATCGAGCCCGGCCTCTTCATCCTCCGGTGAAACACGCAGTGGGATCACGGTGCGGATGGCGTAGAGCAGGCCTGCGGTGACCACCGCCGACAGGAGTGCGACCACCGCGACGCCCAGCAGCTGGACCCCGAACTGGGTGAAGACCGGCTTTGACAGGCCCGGCGCCAGCGGGCCGAACGCGGCCAGGAAGGGCAGGGAGAGACTGCCGAGAATGCCGCCGACGCCATGCACGGCGAACACGTCGAGACTGTCGTCGATCTGCAGTTTCTGCCGGATCAGCACCACGGCGCCATAACAGACCAGGGCGCTGGCCGCCCCGATGACGATCGCTCCGGCCGGGCCGACAGAGCCGGCAGCAGGCGTGATCGTGGCAAGGCCGGCCACCATGCCGGTCGCGATACCGACCAGCGTGGGCTTGCGGAAGCTGACCCATTCGATGCCCATCCAGACGAGGGACGCGGTGGCAGCCGAGGTGTGCGTCACCAGCATGGCGCGGGCGGCGTCCCCATTGGCGCCGAGGGCCGAGCCGGCATTGAAGCCGAACCAGCCGACCCACAGCATGGCCGCGCCCAGCATGACGAAGCCGGGGCTGTGCGGCGGATGCATGTCCTTGGGGAAATGCGCCCGCTTGCCGATGATCAGGGCAAAGACGAGAGCGGACACGCCGGCTGTGGTGTGCACGACGATGCCGCCGGCAAAGTCGATGACGCCCATGCCGGCCAGCCAGCCGCCGCCCCACACCCAGTGCGCGGCCGGCGCGTAGCACAGCAGCAGCCACAGCGCGCAGAAGACGAGCATCGCCCCGAAATTCACCCGCTCCACAAAGGCCCCCACGATCAGCGCCGGGGTGATGATCGCAAAGGTCATCTGGAACATCATGAAGAGCGGTTCGGGAATGGACTGGCCGTCCAGCGGCGCCGCGGTGACCCCTGCGGCGAAGGATTTGGCAAAGCCGCCGATGATGCCGCCATCGCCCGGCCCGAAGGCGAGGGAATATCCGCAAACCAGCCAGACGATGCTCATCAGCGCGGCGATCGCCATGCACTGCATCAGCACCGAGAGCAGGTTCTTGGCCTGAACCAGGCCGCCATAGAACAGGGCGAGGCCGGGCAGGGTCATGAACAGGACGAGCGCGGTGGCGGTGAGGATCCAGGCGGTGTCCCCCGCACTGGTACCCATGTCTGCAAAGGCCGGCGCAGAAAATGCCGCGCACAGCAGCGAGAGCACGCCGAAGCGCGCCGCAGTTGAATTGTGTCCCAATGTCAGCTCCCTCATTCAGTTCACGCGTGTGAACTTGCCCTCCACTCGCGTCTATTGGTTTGGGAAAAACAGGGTCCGAGTGCGCCGGACCGCCAAGTTATTTAAGGGCGCGGGTCACCCGTGGGATCAATTATGCCTAATATATGGGCTTGTTTGAGTGATAAGCGTGCAGGTTTTGAGCGATTTCGGGGCGTTTTGGCGCGATGCCTGATCGCTATGTGATCGCGTCTGCATTCTTTCGAGGCACCCCGTCTGGCGCAGGGCGTTCCGGGGAGGGGGAAAGCCCCGAGCGAAAATGAAGAGACAGAAGAGTTGTTCAGGTAGAATTGCCGGATAGGATCGCCCGCATGATCCGCGCCGATATCGCCCGCCCGCCCGTTCCGTCCGTTCCGCTCCATGGCGGCTGCCATTGCGGCGCCGTCCGGTATGAGATCACCGCACGCCCGAAGGCGGTGAACGCCTGCCATTGCGATGATTGCAAACGCCTGTCAGGCGCGACCTTCGGCGTCTATCTGCATGTTCCGAAACCTGGGCTGGCCGTGACGACCGGCACATTCGACACATTCCGGCGCACCGGCGGAAGCGGGCACACGATCCCGATCGAGCGGTGTACGGAATGCGGCACGCGGATGTGGCACCTGCCGGACGCCGCGCCGGATCTCGTCATCCTGTGCGCGGGCACGCTGGACGACCCGTCCTGGGCGGTGCCGACCTCCCACATCTTCACCGAAGAAGCCGCCCCCGATGCCGTCGCCGCCAGCGACGCCCTCGTCATCGAAGCCTTCAACTCCACCCGCCAGGCGCTCTGGGCGCATTTCGACCGGATTTATTCCACCTGATCGGTGTAGGCGCCGTCTTCGAAGGCTTCGGCGAGTTTGAAGCGCTGGATCTTGCCGGAGCCGGTGAGGGGCCAGCCGTCGACCCAGATCCAGTAGGCGGGTGTCTTCTGCGGTGACAGGCGCTCGCGGATGAAGCGTTTGAGTTCCGCATCGTCCGGGCGCGGCTTTGAATTGCCGCGCATGAAGCAGGCGACCTGTTCGCCCCATTTCTCGTCCGGAATGCCGACAATGGCGATTTCGGAAATCGCTTCGTGTTCCAGCAGGGCATTCTCGATCTCTGCCGGGAACAGGTTTTCGCCGCCGCGGATGATCATCTCTTTCACCCGGCCGGTGATTTTCACATAGCCGCGTTCGTCCATGCGGCCGAGGTCGCCGGTGTGCAGCCAGTTGTCGGTGTCGATGGTGGCGGCGGTTGCGTCCGGATTGTCATTGTAGCCGAGCATGACGGAATAGGCGCGGGCGCAGATCTCGCCCTGTTCGCCGATGGGCATCACCTCGCTGGTGGCCGGGTCGCGGATCGAGATTTCCGTATACGGCACAGGCTGGCCGATGGTCTGGGTCAGGTCTTCCTCGCTGTCTTCATACCAGGCCTGTGTCAGGGCAGGGGAGGTTTCGGTCTGGCCATAGATGATCTGGATCGGGGCGCCGAGCACTTTACGGGCCTTGCGGCACAGTTCCGGCGGCACCATCGACCCGCCGGACATGATCCGCCGCGTGGACGAGACATCGCGTCCGGATGTCTCAACTTCCTCAATCAGGGCGACCAGCATGGTCGGCACGCCGAGAATGAACCGGGTCCGCTCGCGCTCCATGACCTTCACCACCATAGCCGGATCGAAAACCGGTGCCAGCAGCATGGTCGCGCCAACACCGAGGCCACCCAGTGCGAGAATGGCGCAGCCGGTCGTATGGAAGAGGGGCATGTGGTGCACGAAGACATCGCCCTGGTTCACGCCGGCGCGCTTCATGGCCTCGATGCCATTCGTGACGAGGCCGTTGTGGTGGAGCAGGGCCCCCTTGGGAAAGCCGGTCGTGCCGGACGTGTACTGGATCTGTGTCGGGTCGCGCGGGCCGGGATTGCGCAATTCGCCTTTGTCTTCGCCGTCGAACAGGGCCGCGCGGTCGGTCAGGAGGATGCGGTGGCGGATGGCCGGGATCTCGTTGCAGACTTCATCCGCGATCTGCTGCATCGGATTGCCCCGGAAATCGGCGACATAATAGATTGCTTCGGACCGGGACTGTTCGAGCACGTATTTCAGTTCGCGCTTCTGATAGGCCGGGTTCACCGTGACGAGAATGACGCCGGCGAGGCCGCAGGCCAGTTCCAGCAACACCCATTCGGGCACATTGTTGGCGTAGACCGCGACGCGCGCGCCTTCCTCATGGCGGTTGGCGAGGGCCCGGGCAAGGCGTTCCACATCGAACAGGAGTTCGGAATAGGACCAGCTGCGGACGACGGTGCCGTCATAGTCCAGCGCTTTCAGGGCGGGCTGGTCAGGCTTGCGGGCGGTCGAGGCGCGCAGCATGTCCCCGATTGTACGTGGGGCCGGTTCGGGGCCTCCGTGAGCCGGAAAATAGGATTCCGTCAGCGAAACCTGGTACATGCGTGCCTCCCAACACTCATTCAGTCTTGGGACGTTACAGGCAAAATATCCGCGCCGCTACGGGCGTTTCTGATGCAGGTGCAGCGGTTTCACCTAGTAGGCGTAATGTCCGCGGCGGCGCAGGTATCCGGCCATGCGGGCGCGCTTGTTGTCGAGATCGTCTTCGATGATCGACGGGATCAGGAAGAAATCCAGGACCCACCAGACGAAACCGATGAGAATGAAATAGGACAGGATCTGCAGGATCGCGCTGATCGGCTTGCCCAGATAGAAGCGATGGGCCGACAGGAATCCGAGGAAGAACCAGAGCAGGTAAGCCGCGCCAGCGCTCTTGCGCTCATTGGCAACGCGTTGCTCGATCAGGATCATGTCGTCGGTCGTGAGGCTCATGGCCCGGGGTCTCCTTCTTATCGAATAACAATATATGTCGGGTTCGACGGGATTCCAAGGGCAGCGGCAAAAAACATGCGTTATTGAGCCCGGGCGCAGGCCCTGCTAAGCGCCGCTGATGTACCAGATATCGGCAAGAGGCGCGCGGGCGCCGGTGGAAGCAGCATGGGACGCCCTGGCATGGGCAGACCCGTCGCCTGCAGGCGCAGTGGACTGCAAGGAAGACGGGCGGGGCGTCTGGCGCCTCGACGCGTTTGCGGAGTCGCAGGACGACGCGGACGAATGCGTCGCCATCATCGCGGAGACGAGCCCCGAGCTGAACGCGCGGGTGGAAGAAGTGATCGAGCGCGATTGGGTGACGATGTCGCTGGAAGGCCTGCCGCCGGTCTCTGCGGGTCCGTTCTTTGTCGCCGGCAGTCATGCCATCGCCCGGCATGCGCCGGGCAAGATCGCCGTCCTGATCGAGGCGGGCCCGGCCTTTGGCACGGGCCATCACGGCACGACGCTCGGCTGCCTGCTGGCGCTGGACGGGGTGCGCCGCCGCCGCGCCATCGGCAAGGTGCTGGACCTCGGCACGGGGTCGGGCGTGCTGGCAATTGCGGCCCTGAAGGCCGGGGCGAGCATGGCGCTCGGCACCGATATCGACTTCGACAGCGTGCCCGTGGCGAACGAGAACGCGAAAAAGAACAATGTGACGGGCTTTACCGCCATGCATGTGAGGGGCGCGAACCATCCGCGTATCCGCGCGGCAGCGCCCTATGACACCGTGTTCGCCAACATCCTGATGAAGCCGCTGATCGGCCTCGCGCCGGAGATCGCGCGTCTCACGGCGCCCGGCGGCACGGTCATCCTGTCAGGCCTGCTGCACCATCAGGCAGGCCAGGTGCGCCAGGCCTTTGAAGGCCATGGCATCCTGTTCGAGCGCCGTATCCGCAAGGATGGCTGGTCGACGCTGGTCATGCGCCAGCGGGACTGACGCCGGACCTGAACCCTGCGCGCAAATAAAAATCTCCCGCCGCATCCCGGAAAGGATGGGCGGGAGAAGGGTACGCTACACTCAGGGATGGGCCGGCTCAGGAGGTGAGGGCGCGGCCCTAAAGATCTCTGAAGAGATCAGGGTGATCAGGCGTGGGTGGCGCGGCGCGACCAGCGGGCCATGCGGCGGGCCAGGATGCGCGGACGGTTCACCGGCATTTGCACGGCTTCGCCGGCAATGATTGCGCGGGTGATGTCTTTGACTTCCGGAGCGCGAATGTCGTCGGCGTCGGTGCGGGTGGAAGTCGTCAGGTCGGTGTTCATCAGTTTTGCTTTCGTTGTTCTTGCAATTTTATTTGTGCGTTCTTTTTCCGAACTCAAAGTTTCTGGAACAATGACTTCGGAGGGCCGCCATATAGGCCTCAGAGGTAAACAAAAAAGAGGCAAAGTCTTTAAAAATGCATGCTGAAATGCATAGCTCAAATGCGCTTTCCTCAAGGCAGGCGCAGCGGTAAGACTCCGCCATGAGACAAACCTTCGATATCAAGGGCGGCCCCCAGGACGGGCGCGCGCACCTTCCGCTGCTCCGCAAGGCACTTGGAAATATGGGCCTCGACGGCTTTTACGTGCCTCACGACGACGAATACCAGAACGAGTACCTGCCGGACGCGAACGAGCGGCTGGCCTGGGTGTCGGGTTTTACCGGCTCGTTCGGGTCTGCGTTCGTGTTCACCGACAAGGCCGTGATCTTCGCCGACGGGCGCTACACCATTCAGGCGGCCGACCAGACAGACCCGGAATTGTGGGACCGGGAAGCCATTCCGGAGCCGGGTGCGTTCGGCTGGCTGGCGAAACAGGACTTGCGCAGCAAGACGGTCGGCTACGACCCGCGCCTGATGAGCCCCAATGATGTGGCGCTGCTGCAGGCCGCGGCGAAGAAATCCGGCGCCATGCTGGTCGCCGTGGACGAAAACCCGATCGACATGGCCTGGACGGACCGTCCGCCCCAGCCCATGGCGGAGGTCGCGCCCTATCACGTGAAATATGCCGGCGTTGCGCATGACGAAAAACGCGCCGAGATCGGCAAGGCACTGGAAGAAGACGGCATTGATGCGGCCGTGCTGACCTCGCCGTCTTCGCTGGCCTGGGCGTTCAACATCCGGGGCGGGGACGTGATGTGCACGCCGCTGCCGCTGGGCCGCGCCATCCTGCACAAGGACGGCACCGCAGACCTGTTCCTCGACGAGGCCAAGGTCTCGCCGAAACTGCGCAAGCATCTCGGCAATACGGTCACCGTCCGTCCTCTGTCTGACATCGACGAAGGGTTGAGCGAGCTGTCAGGCAAGACCGTCAGTCTCGACCCGGACCTTGCCTCGGCCTGGTTCTTCGACACGGTGGAAGCCGCCGGCGGGACAATTGTGCGCCAGCGCGACCCTGTGGCCCTGCCGCGCGCCTGCAAGAACGAGGCGGAGATCAAGGGCACGACCGCCGCGCACATCCGCGACGGCGTGGCGCTGACGCGCTTCCTGCACTGGCTGGATACCGAAGGGCAGAGCGGGAAGGTGACCGAGATCGAAGCGGCGATCCGGCTCGAGAATTTCCGCGACGAATATGACTCGCTGAAGGATCTGTCTTTCCCGTCCATCTCTGGCGCCGTGGAGCATGGCGCGCTGCCGCACTACCGCGTGTCGGAAGCCTCCGACCGGACGCTGGAGCTCGGCTCGCTCTACCTGATCGATTCCGGTGGTCAGTATCCGGACGGGACGACGGATGTGACCCGCACCGTGCCGATCGGTGAGCCGACGGCTGACATGATCCGCCACTATACGCTGGTGCTGAAAGGCCATATCGCGCTGGCTATTGTGCGCTTCCCGGAAGGGACAACCGGCACGCATCTGGATGTGCTGGCGCGTCATGCGCTGTGGCAGGCCGGGCTCGATTACCAGCACGGCACCGGCCATGGCGTCGGCGTGTATCTCGGCGTGCATGAAGGCCCGCACCGGATCGCCAAGGCCTGGAACGCCGTGCCGCTGATGCCAGGCATGATCGTTTCGAACGAGCCCGGCTATTACCGGGAAGGGCAGTACGGCATCCGTATCGAGAATCTGCAATACATCACGCCGCCAGCGCCCATCGAAGGCGGCGAGATCGACATGCTCGGCTTTGAATGCCTGACCTTCGCCCCGCTTGCGCGCGACCTGATCGACGTGAAGCTGCTGACC
>TARA_R110002051_G_scaffold219374_2_pt1 | contig 29858 bp, 32 predicted proteins | sample TARA_R110002051 | Tara Oceans TARA_R110002051 (sample SAMEA4397023) | marine metagenome | biome: Polar Biome; feature: [MES] marine water layer (ENVO:01000295) within the mesopelagic zone...; material: water (ENVO:00002006), including particulate matter (ENVO:01000060) such... | reverse complement strand
GGTCACGATCCCCGGAATGACCGGTCACGTTCGCCGGAATACGCACCGAGCCAGCGCTGGATGCACAAGACGCTGCCGCAGTCGCAATTGTTCGTCTACAGCAAGGCTGAGCAGGGCGATCATTTCCTGATGTTCAAGAATCCGGTCAAGTTCACAAGCGATCTTCGTGCCTTCCTGGAGGACTGAGCCTTGGCAGTCGGTCCAGAACAGGCGTACTTTCTGAACCCCAGGAACGGTTAGTTGAGCGCGCCGGGAGGGGCAGCGTCAGCCCGTGTTTCCAAATGTCCACCCGGGTACTGGCGGAAGCCATGCGGCTCTCCGAGGGTGACGTGTCAAATGAAAGGTATGGACGGCCAGCGTCAAGGTCCAGGACACATGGCTGGCATCGGCGGGCTAGGAAGAAACCGCCTCAACCAGTTGGTAGTAAGCTACTATTATTCAGGGAAGAATCACAGCCCAGCAGGAATAGAGCGCCATGACAACCACGAAGAGTGCGTTATCGGAAGAAGCCATTCAAGAACTCGAGGCCCAGATCCCTGCCCTAGCAGCTATGGCCACGAAAATGGCATATGACAGAGCAAAGCAGGCCGGGCACACGGTCGTTGTATCTAAGGGAGGGTTCATCGTAGCTGAGTATGCCGACGGGTCTGAGCGGATTCTCGCCACGTGCAAGCCAAAACGCAAAGTCATAGCTGGCGTCCCATTCACAATCGGGTCGATCCCAGGATGAACCCCCTTCCCTCGTGCTCCACAATTTTCCCTCACAATAAGGGAAGCTCGCAGGCAAGATTTTTACGATGATTTAAGCGGCCAGGAAGCGGCCGATGTGATTTCGGAGCCACATCCAGGCAGTGGGAGGAAGTGATAGGTCTTGTCATCTCGGGTTTCACACTTTACACCGCAGCAGGATCGGCCCCCAATCTGCCAGGTTTCGACCTCAATCCCCTGAAGAGCAACCAATTTACGCACAGATGCGCCGTTGAATTGGTCAGGCACGATAAGGTCAAAGTGGTGGATGCGATGCGGTTTACGTGCAGCATCTAATTCCAGCTGTGCCAGCAACTCGTCAAGTCCGTCTATTAGAATGCCTCGACTAGTCCCATGCTCCTTAGCGCCCTCTCCTTCTTGGCCGTAGGAGTCCGTGATAAAGGACAGCCGCGGCATGACGGTCATGCTACCAAAGTCAGTCCAGTCCTCGTGTTCGTCGCTCTTAGTGGTTGTGTACATCAGATACATGAAATCATCTCCAATATTGAATGAACTCAATAGATTGTAGCACTATAGGGTTCATTCGCGGTATCAAGGCCATTTTCTGGATGGAAAAATGGATCTCAAACAGGCTTTTGGCGTCGCATTGCGTCAGTTACGGGTGAATAAAAATCTCTCCCAGGAAGAGTTTTCAGACGTCAGTAGTCGGACGTATATGAGCTCACTGGAACGAGGGCTAAAGTCCCCGACGATCGACAAGATCGAGAAAATTTCTCAGGTCCTGGAAGTCCATCCTGTGTCAGTGATGGTCGCTACTTACCTAGCTACCGATCCCGACATGACAATGGATGCACTTTTCGAGCGCATCAAATCGGATCTCGACGGTGGTAAATAACATTAGCAATGCACGCAGTGTCATGGGCTCCAGGCTTTAAGCCTGGAGGGTGAGAGCGGTAAAGTGCGACAAACCTGGTTGTATCATGGCTCGCGCTCAATGCTGTGATAGGGATGAAGTGGTATTCCATTCCGCTCTCTCCTTCGCATTTGAGGCCAGGCAAGCTCACATTGGCCCATGTTTCAAGCTCCACTGTAACCAGCCCTTCTGCCTGCTGATTACTTTTAGAATTTGCAATTCCAAATTGCATTAACCCGATCTGGTGGCTTTCAACGCCACTGGTTTGTGTGATGTCTTGCAGCTCCCCGATTAGTTTCGCCACGGTTAGCAGCCTCTTATGGATGGTTATCCATCCCCCGGCTACATCTGCAGGCTCTGAATGGGTCGTCCAAAACTTGGGCTCAGACAATAACGCCGTTGAGACAGATTGCCTCGGGATCCTGCTCCCACCCCTCCCCTCCGTTAATTTGCTGAATCTGCGCATCAGGTACATAATAGATCCAATTGAACACAATAGGCTGTCATCCTATAGTATTCATTGAAATATTTAAACGTTATCACCGGCATCAACGACTCAGCAAAAAAAGGGTTCCGAGCGGCAACGGGGCGACTACGCACTGAGCTAAAGGAACCTGACTTTCGAGGGAGATTTCAGACGTGACTGATCTAATCAAATTGGGTACGCAGCTACGGGATTCAAATGACCCGATCCTAGAAACACTTGAAAAGGTCTCGCGCGAGTTGGAAGTCCATCCTGTGTCAGTTTACGTAGCAACTTTTCTGTGTGCTGAGCCCGATCTGACGCTTGATGAGCTTTATGAGCAGGTGAAGTCAGATCTGGGTGAGACGTACCCAGATTAGGGGCTTTCATTGTTCCAATCCGGCCATGCCATAGAGATCGAGATTGATTAAAACCATCTCTCTTTTCAGGTAACGCGTACTCCTAAATCGGTTCGATAGACCTGAACCGTTTCCAGTTCGTCGCCATTGAATCCTAGAGTAAGTGGCGAAATTCAGCATTTACACGACCCCCACTCCGTCATCCATTGATGATACTAGCCCCGTTTCAGGCCGCGCCTGACGCGCTAGCTGGGCCGTACCAAATCAGCATTTAAATTTGGCCGAGGCCAACCCCCGCAATAGAACCCTTCGTGAGCGCAGGGTGTTCCCCGAACTGCTCCAGCCATTTGCGATGGTAGGAGCCTATCCCCACGTGGGCGCAAATTAACCTCCCTAACCCCTCCGTCCAGGACCGAGGGCACCCTTAAATCGATGGCGAGCTTGGACCGGAATCAACAGCATTCCGATGGCATGAAGGCCAAAAAACCTACCTCCGCAGCGCGTTACTGACTACCGCAGCGGATCCCCGCATTTTAATGAACGTTTAAGAGATGAAAACGAATGAATGATACTGACATCATGAATATCAACAACTTAAGAGAGTCCATCCGAACCAGAATCGGACTGGAACCTGGACTTAAACCCAAACGGCGGGCTTCCCACTGGAGCATAACTCCAGCATGCCAAAGTGGTTTAGTCACATCAAAGCCAGACAAATTTGGCACTGCTTTCTGTTGCACGGTCGCGGTAAATAAAGACCAGCCAATGCCCCCCGCTCCCAACCTGGGAACGATCCATGGCGCAGCAGATTTAATCGTGCCCGCAGCGGCACTAACCGGTCCACCAGCCTATGAGGAAAAAATCTCAAACGGTACCAATCTCAATTCAGAGCGGGGCATGGACTTGTGCGTGATAGACCAATATTGCAACAGAGAAGTCTGGTCACGCGATGCTGCATCATCCACCAACAGAGAGAAAAGTCATGCGAAAACGCAGCAAAAGAAGCGAGAGGCTGAACTTCGGTTGGGGCCGGCAGATCAGGTACGCGATGTGCCAGGCAGTCCATAGTTTTTATGGGTGGTACGACCATTTCGGCACCCGACGCACACATGGTTATCGGATACGGATTTTTGCGAGGTTCTGCCTTCGACAGGGGATACATGACGCGCGACTGATTACGCAATCGACTCTCGATTTATACGGCGAGTATCTGCGGGACCGGTTGCAGGGTCAGTATGTTTGGCCGGACGACACCATCGACAGAAAAATTTCGGTGGCGTATGCGCACAACCTCATCTCGACTGCGAACACTGCGCTATATGCAATACGGGGCAACTCGAAGATCGAGCTTTCCGCGCTTGAGGCCCTGGCTGCGTCCCGCCGCCACATCCGGGATGAACCAGCACAAGCAGACCTGGAAGCCGTCACCCTAGCGTCCCAACAAATGGTCGTCAAAGGAGATGGCCGAGGCGCGGCGGTTACTCTTCTCGCCCGGCATTGGGGCATGCGTGCGCAGGAAGCAACACTCCAAGATCTGCAACGGATGCAAAGGGAAATTGCTGCTTCGGGTGGCGCCAGTATCCTTGAAGGCTGCAAAGGAGGTCGAGAGGATCCAGGCCGATGGATTCCGGCGACACCTAAAAGAATAGCTGCGCTTGAGTTCGCGCTTAATGCTCGGCCAATCGGTTCCCGATGCATGTTGAATAAAAGTGAATCTGTGAAGATCTTCTACCAAAGAGAGCTCAACCGTTGCCGGCGGGTTCTGCGCTCACTGGGTATCCCAAGCTATCGCGAGCTCCGTGCGGGATTTGCTGCAGACGTTTATCAGGCGGTCACTGGTGTCCCTCCCATGAAAGGCTTCGTCGTTCCGCGCGACTTGGATAAAAAAGCAAGGCTGGAAGTAGCACGAGTTCTCGGCCATAGAAGGGAGCAGGTGTCCAGCGGATATGTTGGAGGATATCGATGAACGTCGATCCAGTTCTAAAGCTTGTGTGCTTTAAAGCAGCGTCGCCGCTGACGAAGAAAAGGATCATTGGCCGATTGAAAAACCTCTGCAATGCCATTAGCGACAATTTTCCAGAAGTGCAGCACACGAATCAGATCAAGCTAAAGCATTTGCAGTATTTGAGAAATGTTTGGTTTGCCCGCTATAGCCCAGCCACCGTTGCTGACTATGAACGCAGCTTGCGAATTTTGACTGAGGCGCTTGGAAAGGAAGAGCACTGGCTTCCTCCGCTCAAACTAGTGAAAGACCCAGCTAAGGGTGGAAGGTCGATCGTCATTGGATCAATCCGCTCCAATGCGAGACGCAAACGGGTTGGATGGTGAATCGAGTTCCGATTACGCTATCCACCGGGGCATCTTATCGGGAGCAGATCGGAGAATGCTTTTCTGAGCTAGTTGGTGAGCAGATGCAAAAAAGCCCCAATAACCACGGTCGGTTTGTTGGGGCTTTTGTTGGCAAAGAACCAATATGTTTCGTAAGTCATTGATTCTAAACGCTGTCTGGCGGAGAGAGAGGGATTCGAACCCTCGATACGCTATTAACGTATACACACTTTCCAGGCGTGCGCCTTCAGCCACTCGGCCACCTCTCCGTATTTCTTGGAACCAGCGGGCCGGTTCCAAGGCGCGCTAATGTACCGAAACAAGCCTGGCTTGGCAAACGCTTTTTGTCTGGGGTCTGCGGCTAGGCGGGGCTGTGATCTGGAACTGGCCGGTCATCTTTATATTGGTACACTGCAGCACTGATACAGTCGTTCCCGGCTGTTTATAGTCTATTGAGGATGCTTCCATGAGCGAGCTGGTTTCCTACAGTTTTTCCGATGGTGTAGCGCGGCTGGGCCTGAACAACGGTAAGGTCAATGCCGTTTCCCCTGCGGTGATCGAGGCGTTCAACCAGGCGCTGGATCAGGCCGAGAAGGACAAGGCCGTGGTGATGATCAGTGGCCAGCCGGGGATTTTGTCCGGTGGTTATGACCTGAAGGTGATGACCTCTGGCGCAGATGCAGCCAAGGCGCTAGTGGCAGCGGGCTCGACGCTGGCGCGGCGAATGCTGTCGCACCCTTACCCGGTGGTGGTTGCCTGTACCGGCCATGCGGTGGCTAAGGGTGCCTTTATTCTGCTCTCAGCCGATTACCGTATCGGGGTGGAAGGTCCGTTCAAGATCGGCCTGAACGAGGTCGCTATCGGCATGACCATGCACCATGTCGGCATCGAGCTGGCCCGTGCGCGGCTGACCAACAGCGCGTTCAACCGCTCGGTGATCAATGCCGAGATGTTCGACCCAACTGACGCGGTGCACGCGGGCTTCCTGGACAAAGTGGTGCCTGCGCAGGAACTGGAGGTCAAGGCGATGGAGATGGCGCTGCAGTTGACCAAGCTGAATATGAGCGCGCATCGCAATACCAAGCTGAAGACTCGTAAGGCTTTGCTGGAGCTGCTGGACCAGTCGATCGAGATCGACAAGCAACACGCACTCTAAGCGCTGACGATCGGTTGGTAAAATAACGAATCGATTTACTGCTGCAGTAACCCAAAAGCCAGCTTATGCTGGCTTTTTTTTGGACAACCTCTTTTTGGAGAAGCCCTGATGGATTCGATTACCCAGGCAATGCTGGGCGCCTCGATTGGTGGCGCCATGCTGGGTCGCTGGCATGGTCGCAAGGCGCTGGTAGCTGGCGCACTGCTGGGCACGTTGCCGGATATGGATGTGGTGATCAACTACGGTGATGCCGTGGCCAACATGACCTACCACCGGGGCTTTAGCCATTCACTGTTCGTGTTGACGGCCCTAAGCCTGTTGCTAGCTTGGGGCTGGCGAAGATGGCGACCGAATCCGGGTTACTCGGGAGTACGATTGGGGCTATGCATTTGGCTGATTCTAGCCACCCATGTGCTGCTCGATGCCTTTACCAGTTACGGCACACAGCTGTTCTGGCCGCTAACCACGCCGCCAGTATCCATCTCCAGCATCTTTATCATCGATCCTCTTTACAGCGTGCCTTTATTGCTGGCGGTGATAACGGGTTTGATCATCGGTTTGAAGGGCAAGGGACGGACGCTGCAATACGCTGCGCTCATGATCAGCACGCTGTACCTGGCGAGCACTTTGGTAGGCAAGCAGATGGCCGAAAGCAACCTGCAGCTGGCGCTGGCCCGGGACGATATCCAGCCGCAGGCGGTATTCATTACCCCTACCCCGTTCAATACCGTGCTCTGGCGCGTGGTGGCCGTGGATGGCGACAATTATTACGAGGGGCTGGTCAGTTGGTTCGACGACGAGCCGCCGGCACTGGAACGCCTGCCGCGCCAGTACTCCGCCGCTGCCCCCGCCTTGCAAGGCTCCGCACAGCATGAGCGCCTGCGTTGGTTCACTGGCGACATTCTGCGCTACGACCTGATCGACAATCAGTGGGTGGTCACAGATCTGCGTCTGGGCATGACCGGCTACCACCCGTTCCGCTTCGCCCTGGCGAAGGTGGAACCGCAGGACCAGAGCGCGCAACTGATTGAGTATGTCGAGCAATGGCCGGCCGGCCCGCGAGGATTGAGCCGGCTAAGCGACCTGCGCAAGCGCGCACTGGATAGCAGCTATCGCCTGTCCCTGCGCGAGCTGACCAAGGATCTGGGGCGCTCACCGCTGCAACTGGCCGAGTCTGGCCCTGGGTCATAAGCGCCGCTGATGGCGCATCAAGCGCGCAAGCCGCCCGGCTCTCTGCGATAATGCGTGGATTGAGAGCGGGGACAGGCGCATGACAGGTTCGACAGAGTCACCAGCAGCAGAAGACCGTCGTGGCCTGGCCATGGTCGCGGCGCTGTTGGCGATCTTCACTACCATCTTCGCCAGCAACTTGCCGACCCCGTTGTATTCTTTCTGGCAGGCGCGCTGGGGTTTTTCCTCCACGGCGCTGACGGCAGTATTTTCCATCTACGTACTCGGGGTGGTCACTACCCTGCTGACGTTAGGGTCGCTGTCGGACAAGCTCGGCCGCCGGCAAATGATGGTGCCTGGCCTGCTGTTTATTCTGGGTGGGGCGGTCGCTTTTATGCTCGCCGAAGATATCTATGGGCTCGGGCTGGCGCGCATTCTGACCGGCATTGGCACCGGGATCGTCACCGGTGCGGCATCGGCAGCGCTGGTGGAACTGGAGCCGAACGAGAACTGGACCCGCGCCGCGACCTTATCTGCGTTGTTTTTCACCCTGGGCGCCTTTGCCGGGCCCACGGTCAGCTCGCTCGCGCTCTATTTCGGCTCCGGTGCCGACCTCTGGCCGTTTATGGTAGTCATCGCGCTCAGCCTGGGCACTATCATTTTGTTACTGACGGCACCCTGGCCGACCCATATCGGTCAGCGCCAGAGCAATTTCCGCCTACGCGCCTGGCGTCCGACCACCATCAAGGTCCCGCGGGAGCTACTGGGCGCCTTTGTGTTTGCTGCCGCGACAATCTGCCTGGCCTGGTCGACCGGTAGCTTGTATGCGTCTCTGGGGCCTTCGCTGGCGATGAATTTGACCGGCATCAGTGACCGCGCGGTGGCCGGGCTGTTCGCGGCGGCCTGGCAGTTGATGGCCGGGCTCAGTCAGTTCGCCTGCCAGCGTCAGCCGTTGAACCGCTTGCTGATCGCCGGCCCGAGCATACTGATTGCCGGTTTGATGATTATGGCCGCATCGGTGTTGCTCAGTTCTCCAGGGCTGTTCGGTCTGGCCACGCTGGCGACGGCCACAGGCGCCGGGGCTACCGGGGTGGTGGCTATTGCGTCGATCAGCCAGGTAGCGCCGCCGGCTGAGCGCGGCGGCATCATCTCGGCGTTCTATCTGATGGCCTATCTGACTATGGCCTCGGTGGTATTGGGCGTGGGCTTTACCAGTGATCTGATCGGCTTTGGCACGACTGTGCTGGGCTTCACCACGCTGATTTCCCTGGCCGCCCTGACGCTGATGATCAGCGCAGTGCGCAGTGGCCGGGCGACCTTCTGGTAATCAGCCAAACAGCCAGCGCCAAATAAAGAAGAACGCCAGGCCGCCGATGATGGTGGCCAGCAGGTTGCGCCATTTGGCCGCGATCACAATCGCGACTATGCCTGCGATCAGATAGGCGTTATCCAGTGCCAGATCCAGATGAGCGCCGTCAGGCATCAACATCGCTGGCGCGACTATAGCGGTCAGTACCGCCACGGGCACATAGCTCAGCGCCTGGGTCACCAGCGGGCTAAAGCGCACTCTATGGCCCACGGCGAACAACGTGTAGCGGATGGCGAAAGTGATCACCGCCATACCGGCGATCAGGGCGATTTCATAGGGATTCATCGGTCACCCCCTGATTCTGCTCGGCCGGGTAGCTCGTGCGTGGTTGTAATCGCTCTGCGACCACACCTGCGACCACGCCCAGCAAGGCCGCGAGCATCAAGCCCAGTTTGTACGGCAAGCCATTCGCCGCGACCGCAACCACGGCCGCCACCAGCGCCGCGACCAGCATGGGTCGGGTGCGCAGCAAAGGCACCACGATGCCGATAAAGGTCGCGACCATAGCAAAATCCAGCCCCCAATCGGCCATGCCCGGCAATGCATGGCCGAGCAGCACCCCGACCAGGGTGCAGGCAAACCAGTTGCTGTACATGGCCAGACAGGAGCCGAGGTAATACCAGTGTTTGCCTGCCAACGGCACAGTAGCGTCCAGATAATAACGGTGCACTACAGCAAAGCTTTCGTCAGTCAGCCAGAAGGCCAGCGGCACACGCCAGCGTTGCGGCAGATGCCGAACGTAGGGCAGCATGCTGGCGCTGTAAAGCATATGACGTAGGTTGACGATCAGGGTGGTCAGCAGAATCACTACCAGGCCAGTGCCCGAGGCAATCAGGCCGATGGCAATGAATTGCGCGGAGCCAGCAAACACCAGCGCCGACATGGCCAGGGTGGCACCGGCCGACAGCCCCGAAGACACCGCCAGCGTGCCGAAAATGATACCGAACGGCAGCGCGCCGATCAGCATAGGAATGGTATCCCGAGCGCCCAGCAAGGCCGTTTTGAACCGCGAAGACATGCAACTTAACCCCTGCAAATGAGGCGACTTAAACTAACAGCCTCCCCCGCCGCTGGACAAGATACAGTTGGGTACCAAGAGTGCTTCTATTGGAGTTTGACATAGCGGCTTATCAAGGCCCGGAGTGCCGCCGGCTTGACCGGTTTGGGTAGGAAATCCAGCCCCGCCAGGCGGATCTGGGTGACCAGCTCGCTACGCCCGTCCGCACTGATGATCACCCCAGGCAGCTCCGCGCTCTGAAGCGTGCGCAACCACTGCATTAGTTCGACGCCGGTGTCCCCTGCATCCAGGTGATAATCCACCAGCACCAACTGAGGCACGAAGCCCTGAGCTAGCACCTGCTGCACTTCATTACGATCCCGCGCAACAGCGACATGGCATTGCCAGCGGCTGAGCAAACTCTGCATGCCGGTGAGGATGTTCGGCTCGTTGTCGATACACAGCACCTGCGCACCGCTGACGATGGGGCTGACTTGTTCACCGGCCTTGGTACTGGCGCGGTGCTTCTGGCGCGCCAGCGGCACGGTCACGCTGAAGACGCTACCGGCGCCCGGCCAGGACCGCACCGCCAGTTCATGGCCAAGCACCCGGCATAGGCCGTCGGCGATAGCCAGGCCCAACCCCAGGCCCTTCTCCGCCTGCGTCCGGTGACTGTCCAGCCGTTGAAACTCTTCGAAGATCACCTGGAGCTTGTCTTCGGGGATGCCCGGACCCTGATCCCAGACTTCAATACGCACCCGATCATCCATACGGCGCACGCCGAGCACGACCTTGGAGCGCCCGGCGTAGCGGAAAGCATTAGTCAGGAAGTTCTGCAATACGCGCCGCAGCAAGCGCATATCGCTGCGCACGCGCAGGCTACTGATATGCACACGTAGGTCCACACCCTGCTCCACCGCCATGGCACCGAGCTCGATACGTAACGGCTCGAGCAGGTCGCGCAGGGCAAAATCGGTCCATTCCGGCCGAATGCGGCCGGCTTCCAGGCGGGAGATATCCAGCAAGTCGGAGATCAAGTCTTCGGCCGAGCGTAGTGAGGTGTCCAAGTGTCTGACCAGCTCTTCGGCCTCGGCCGGCAGATGCGTCTGGTGCGAGAGTGAGGCGGAAAACAGCCGCGCCGCGTTCATCGGTTGCATCAGATCGTGACTGACTGCAGTCAAAAAGCGGCTCTGCGATTGGCTTGCGCGCTCGGTCTGGGCCTTGGCCTGGATCAGCGCCTGGTTCAGCTCGGACAACTCACGGGTGCGCTCGGCCACGCGTTGCTCCAGGCTCTCATTGGATTCCTTGAGGGCCTGCTCGGCACGGCGGAAATCAGAGATGTCGGTAAAACTCATAACGAAGCCGCCACCGGGCATCGGGTTACCGATGATTTCGATCACTTGCCCGCTAGGGAACAGCCGTTCGGAGCGATGCGCAGTACCTTCGCGCATCCAGTTGATGCGCTTTTCCACGTGGTCCTGCGGGTCACCGGGCCCGCACAGGCCCCGACCGGCGTTGTGCAGAATGATGTCGGCAATCGGCCGGCCGATGAAGATCAGCCCTTCCGGATACTCGAACATTTCCAGGTAACGGCGGTTCCAGGCCACCAGTCGCAGCTCCTTGTCGACTACGCTGATACCCTGTGTGATGTTCTCGATGGCACCTTGCAGCAATCCACGGTTGAACTGTAATACTTCCGAGGCCTCGTCGACGATGCGCACTACATCATCGAAGTGCATATCGCGACCCTCGATAGCGGCCTTGACCACCACCCGCGCCGAAGAAGCACCCAGCACGCCAGCCAGCAAACGTTCGCTGTGGGTAATCCAGCCACTGCTGGCGTTCTGATTCAGCACCAGCGGTTTGCCCTGTATTTCGGCAAAGCGCAGGAAGCTCTTGTGCGCCCGCTCTTCACCCACAAAGCGCCCGGCCAGCGCCAGCAAATCTTCCAGCGTGACGCGTAACAACGCGCGGCTGGGGCCATCATGCCACTGTTGGGAATCCTGGCTGACGAAGCGACTGGCCTGCCAGTGTTCCAGCACCCGGGTACGGCTAAGCAGGGAAATCATCACAAAAACAATCACATTGCCGGCCAAAGAAATCAGGCTGCCCAGCGTCAGGCTGTCAATCGGCAGGCCGAGTGAACTGGCATACAACGGATCCAGTAATGGCCAGCCCTCCAGCTCACCGCCAAGCAATGGCAGAATCAACATATAGAACCACAGAGTGATACCCACCAACAGACCGGCGAACACGCCGCTGCGGTTGGCCTGCTTCCAGAACAGCGCGCCAAACATCGCCGGGGCCAACTGAGCTATGGCGGCAAAGGCGATCTGGCCGATACTGGCCAGACTACCGGCCGAGCCGATCAGCCGGTAGACCACATAGGCCAGCAGCAGGATTACCAAAATGCTGGTGCGGCGCACATTCAACAGCAGGCCACGAAATTCTTCGTAGGTGCGCTCGGGGCGGTTACGGTTGCGCAGCAGCAGCGGCAGCACCACGTCATTGGAGACCATGGTGCTGAGCGCGATGGCCGCCACGATGACCATACCGGTGGCGGCCGAGGCTCCGCCAATAAACGCCAGCAATGCCAACAACGGGCGCCCTTCCAGCAACGGGATACTGATAACGTAGGAGTCGGCCGACACCCCCGGCCCCAGGGTCATCTGCCCGGCCAGACTGATGGGGATAACGAATAGCCCAGCCAGGATCAGATACGCAGGGAACACCCAGCGCGCCATGCGCAGATCGCCGGGCTGGATATTCTCCACCACTGCCACCTGAAACTGCCGAGGCAGGCAGAGGAATGCCAGTATGGCAATAAAGGATTGGAACAACAGATTGGTAAACAGCGTCTCGCGTTGCCAGTAATCGTGCAGCTCAACACTGCTGCTGGCGCGCTCGATCAGATCACCGACACCGCCGAACAGACTGAAAGTAACAAAGGCGCCCACGGCCAGGAACGCGAGTAACTTGACGATCGACTCGAAGGCGATCGCCAGCATCATGCCGCGATGGTGTTCGGTGGCGTCCAGGCTGCGAGTACCAAACAGGATGGTGAACAGCGCCAGTACCAGCGTGACAATCAGCGCGGTATCCTCGGCCCCGGCCGCCTCGCCCAGATCCCCCCCCGCTGCGGCGTTGCCACTTAAGAGATTGAAGCCGAGCACGATGCCTTTCAACTGCAGAGCAATATAGGGCAACACGCTGACCAGGCAGAGTAAGCTGACCGCGACCGCCAGCGTCTGTGACTTGCCATAACGCGAGGCGATGAAATCGGCAATCGAGGTGATATTTTCCTGCTTGCTGATGGCGATCATGCGCGCATACAGCCGCCAACCGAACAGAAACAGGATCACCGGGCCGATGTAGATGGGCAGAAAGTTCCAGAGCTGTTCGGAGGCCATGCCTACGGCGCCAAAAAAGGTCCAACTGGTGCACCAGACGGCCAGCGACAGGCTGTAGACCCAAACCCGCAGACGCGGATTGAATTCGTTGGTCTGGCGGTCACCCCAGAAGGCGATGGCGAACAGCAAGGCCATGTAAAGCAGGAAGATGGAGGCAACCAGTGCGCCGGAAAGCATCATGAGTGGTCAGCATACCCTTGCGTTATAAACCCAAACCCATTGGTCCGGAATCATTAGCCCAACCGAGTAATCGGCGATGATAGCCGAGTCTGTCACTCCGCCGCGCCCTTGCCCAGCCTGGGATCGCTAGACTTAAGTCGCGGTGGGGATTATTGCGGCTCCAGTAGCACCAGCGTCCAGACCACCGCGATCATGATCAGCCCGAGCATCTGCGCTGCGCTGCCCATGTCCTTGGACGCCTTGGATAAAGGATGACGTTCGAGGGAAATACGATCGATGGCCGCTTCAATAGCGGAGTTGAGCAGTTCGATGATCAGCGACAGCAATACACTGCCGACCATCAGCGCACGGCCGGCATAGCTGACCGGCAGCAACAGCGCCAGGGGAACGAGTATCGCCGCCAGCCAAACCAGTTGACGGAAGGCGGCTTCGCCCCGGTAAGCGGCCTTGAGACCGTCAAGCGAATAGCCAAGGGCGTACCAGACACGCTTGATACCGGTCACACCCTTGTACGGATTGGTCATGCCATTACCTAAATCAGTGCCCAGCGCGGGTCAGTTCCATATGTTGCAGTACCAACGCGGCCTGCGTTCGTGTACGCACGCCCAGTTTGCGAAAGATCGCTGTGACATGCGCTTTGACCGTCGCTTCCGAGACGCTCAGGTCATAGGCGATCTGCTTGTTCAGCAGACCATCACAGACCATGGTCAGCACGCGGAACTGCTGCGGCGTCAGGCTGGCCAGTTGAGCGCTGATGTTTTTTTCCTGTTCGGACATCAAACCGGCGCCTCCGGCGGTGTCGGGCCAGCTGACGCCGCCTTCCAGCACGTTACGCACCGCATCCTGAATACCTTCCAGCGATGACGACTTGGGAATGAAGCCACTGGCACCAAAATCCCGCGCGCGTTGTACCACCGGTTGTTCTTCCTGGGCGGAAATCACCACCACTGGGATCTGCGGATACTGGCCACGCAACAATACCAGACCGGAAAAACCGTAGGCACCGGGCATGTTCAGATCTAGCAACACCAGGTCCCAATCACTTCGCTGATCCAGGCACGCCTGCAGCTCGGCAATGCTGCCCGCTTCAGTCAAGGCAACCTGCGCCTCGGAGCCACTGATCAGCGCTTGGCGCAAGGCGCTGCGAAACAATGGATGATCGTCTGCGATCAGAATGTCATAGGAGAGACCCATGCCTGGCGTTCCCGATTCAAATGTTATTGTTGTGTGCTGCTAACTCGTGCTGCTAAACCCTGCCCTAGGGCGTGATTACAGTCAATCCTCAGCAACTGCAGTGAGGTCAGGCGCAACTGTATCTGTTTTCTGTCTCTGGGTGTAGGCATACTGCGCCGCTTCCACCTTTTACCCAGTCTTTTTAACTTGTGAGCGCGAGATGAAATCCAACGCCTATCGTTCAGACGCGCTGATGTTGCTCACCGCCCTGATCTGGGGTTCGACATTCGTCGCACAAAGCGTCGCGATGGACCATATCGGCCCGTTTCTTTACACCGGGTTGCGCTTCACCCTGGGTGCGCTAGCGATTCTGCCATTGGTGTTGCTGGCCAGCCCGCAGGGTAAAGCCGCCGAACGGCGCTTCAGCAAACCCATGCTGCTCGGCAGTCTGTGGCTGGGCCTGATGCTGACGCTAGGCATCAACCTGCAACAGATCGGGCTGATGTTCACCACCGTGACGAATGCCGGCTTTATCACCGGCTTGTATGTGATTTTAGTGCCTATCTTCGGTCTGTGTATCGGTATGCGCACAGGACTAGGCACCTGGGGCGGTGCGCTGCTGGCCTTGGTCGGCATGCTACTGCTCAGCGTCAATGCCGATTACAGCATAGCGCCCGGTGACTGGCTGCAACTGACTGGCGCGGCCTGCTGGGCGATTCACGTGCTGTTGGTGGGCGCCCTGGCCAGCCGCTACGATCCAGTGCGCGTGGCCTTTTCCCAGTTTGTGGTCTGCGCCGTCATCAGCCTGACCCTGGCACTGCTATTTGAATCCATCCGCTGGGAAGGCATAGTGCAGGCTGGCCCTGCAATTCTTTACGGCGGTCTGTTGGCAGTGGGCGTGGGCTTTACCTTGCAGGTCGTGGCACAGAAGAATGCCATCGCCTCGCACGCAGCGGTCATTCTCAGCCTGGAAGCGGTGTTCGCTGCGCTCGCCGGCTGGCTATTTCTGGAAGAAAGCCTGAGCCTACGCGGCTTTATCGGTTGCTGCCTGATGCTGGCGGGTATGCTGATCGCGCAGCTGGTACCTATTTATCTGGGCCGGCGCCGCAGTCTGGCGACTGTGCAGCAAGAGCCTGCGGGCCATCACTGATCTGAGCAGATACGCCCAGGTGCTCGGCCAGCCGTTGCCGCGAGGGTAGCTCTGCGGTCGCGGCGCAATTGCCGCGCGAGGCCAGATAGGCGTCAGTAAATACATCGAAATAGTCGTTCAACAGATTTGCCCCCGCCGCCTCCCCCGCCAGCCCCAAGCACGCCGTGGCCACTTCGACGGTACACAGATGCTCCTCGCGAGTAGAGCGGCGCAGCCGATAACGCGACAACTGCTCGGTTTGCAGGCTCAGTATCGGTAGCCCATCCAGCCACGGGCTCTTGCGGAACATCTTGCGCGCCTGGGTCCAGGTGGCATCGAAAATGATCAATAAAGGCCGTTTGCCGCCATCCGGCTTGATGGTATCCACTACTGGCTGCCCTGCTTGGGCGTACTCTGCCGGAAACACCACATAGGCTTGCCACTGCGGATCTTTTAATAATTCCAGCAGTGCGGGATCTACGCTGGTACGCGACCAGACAAAGGCATGGGTATCGGTGATACAGTCAGCGATCAGGCGTCCGGTGTTGGTCGGCTTGAGCGGCTCCAACGGATGCATTATCAGGCAGAATCCGACCTGGCTATCCAGTTGCGGACGCCAGCTGCAGACGCAGGCATGGGCGGCCAGAAGGCAGCCGGGGCAGCGTTGCAACCGCGCGCCTCGAGCCTTGAAAGGTCGGGTGGAAGCGGATTTCAATTCGGCCCGCAGGCGCTCTACAGCATGGGGTGGTCTGACTGACACTGGAAACCTTTAGGTAAAATACGGGTCATGATGACCACTAGGCATTTTGCCATACTTATTCACGCTCTTATCGGCTCATCTATCGGCTCATTGCGAACCAGTCCGCAGTGCCATGGTCGAAGTTCGTGACACTATATTCCTGTTGGAGAGAAATCCATGCGTTGGTTGCCCCTAATTGTTGCGCTGTGCATCGCCCTGCCCAGTCACGCCACCTCCCTGCGCGAGATACGGCTACAGGACACCCTGAAGCAGGTCGCCGCCCAGAGCAGCGAAGGCACGCCCAGAACCCTCAACGACGACATCGTCGATGAAGGTTTCAGCAGCGACGGCTCCGAGTTGATCAATCACTTGTCCGTAAACGAAGCTTATGCCGAGCAACTGCAACGCGATCCTCTGATCGTACGCACTCAGCTACAGGCCAGCGTTTGCGCGGATCAGCGCTTCCGCCGGCTAATGGATATGGGCGCGACGCTAACCTACCATTTTGCGATCACCGGCTCGACCCGTCCGGTACTGACCCACAGTTTTGTCGCGGAACATTGCCAAGCGCTCTAAACTGATGCATATCAAAAGTCCGTTCGACCGATTTCGGCATAATGGGCTTTTCACATCACAGGTGCGTAGATTATGGCTCTTCTTACCTTCCATGGCGCCGTACAGCAAGTTACTGGCTCCTGCTATCTTCTTGAAGCCAACGGTCGCAAGGTACTCCTTGAATGTGGCATGACGCAGGGCTTTCGCCGCGAAGAAGCGCATAACCGCAACCGCTTTCCGTTTGATCCAACCGGCCTGGATGCGGTGGTTATTTCACACGCGCACCTTGACCACTCAGGACTTTTGCCGAAGCTTGCTGCAGAAGGCTACCGCGGTCCCGTCTTCCTGACCTCGGCCAGCCGATCACTGCTGGAACTGATGCTCAAAGACGCCGCAGGCCTGCAGGAACGAGACACCGAATGGGAAAACCGCTGGCGCCAACGCGCGGGCAAGCCGCTGCTTGAACCTCTGTACAATCAGGCTGACGTCGACCGCATTATTAGCCAGTGCGAGCCGCTTGAGCATGAGCAGTTGATAGAGATCACCCAGGGTATCGAGCTATGCTTTCACGAGGCCGGGCATATTTTGGGCTCAGCCATAGTCGAGATGGTTATCCACGAGCCGCATAATCTGGTGCGCCGGTTGGTCTTTTCCGGCGACCTAGGTAACAGCTATTCGCCCTTGCTGCACGACCCTAGCGTTGTGCGTGAAGCTGACCTGCTGCTGATGGAATCGACCTACGGCGATCGTGACCATCGGCCACTTGAGGACACGCTTGAAGAGCTGAAAAGCATCCTCAAGGAGGCTTACGAGGGTGGTGGCAACGTGCTGATTCCCGCGTTCGCGGTAGGGCGTACGCAAGAGCTGCTGTATTACCTGGGCAAGTTCTATCAGGAAGGCACACTAAAACAACAGGTAGTGTTCCTCGACAGCCCCATGGCTATAGCCGCTACGGCCATTTACGATCGTTACCACCACCATTTCAACGAGGACGACAAAACCGCCATCGAGCAGCGCGGCAAGGGCGACCTGAAGCACTGGCTCCCGATCCTCAGGTGCACTCAGTCCCCTGATGAATCGATGGCCATCAACCGCATCGGCAGTGGCGCGATCATTATTGCTGGTGCCGGGATGTGCAATGGCGGCCGCATAGTCCACCACTTCAAACACAATTTGTGGCGCGACAACTGTCATGTAATTTTCCCCGGCTTTCAGGCCAAGGGCACCCTGGGCCGCAGACTTGTGGATGGCGAAAAGCAGGTCCGCGTTATCCATCAAAGCCTGGCGGTAAAAGCCCAGTTACACACCCTGGGCGGCTTCTCCGCCCATGCCGGCCAATCGCAACTGATCGACTGGCTCAGCCAGTTCGAGCGCAGCCCGGAAATTTATCTGGTTCATGGCGAGCTAGAAAAAAGCCAGCTGCTGGCCGCCGCGATCAAGGCCAAGTTAGGCTGGCTGGCGAATATTCCCGAGCCTGGCGAACAAATCGCATTCTGAAGCCAGCTTACAAGAGAGCAATAGATGACCGATGAACTGGACCCCGTAGACTATCTTAGCCGTCATTGGCAAACCGGCGGGACCGGCATTCAGCAGAAGGTCGATGAACTGATCGAGATGAGTGCCGGGCAGAGTGAAAACGCCGGGCTTTACCGTGACATGATCCTTGATGTGATACGTATGGCCCAAGCCGACCGCAACCGCTGGGATGCCAAGATCATGTTGCACACCATCCGCGAACTGGAGCAGGCCTTCGCGCGGCTGGAGCTCTTCAAGCGCCGGCGTAAGGTCACGGTTTTTGGTTCGGCGCGCACGCATGTCGACAGTCGCATCTATGCCCTTGCTCGCGAGATGGGCAGCATGCTGTCGCGCCACGACTATATGACCATCACCGGAGCTGGCGGGGGCATTATGGCCGCCGCCCACGAAGGTGCGGGACTGGATAACAGCCTGGGCTTCAACATTACTCTGCCGTTCGAACAGCGTTCAAATGACGTGGTGCACGACACCGATCATGATCTGCCCTTCAAGTTCTTTTTTTTGCGCAAGCTGTTTTTTGTCAAGGAAGCCGATGCATTGATCCTCTGCCCTGGCGGCTTCGGCACCCTGGACGAAACCCTGGAAGTGCTGACACTGATCCAGACGGGCAAAAGCCCAATGGTGCCGATAGTGCTGCTGGATGTCGCCGACGGGAGTTATTGGGAGGGGCTGCTCGGATTTTTTCGTAAACAACTGAGTGATCACGGTTATATCCATGAAAGCGACTTCAATCTGATGAAGCTCGCGCACTCACCGCAAGACGCCATGCAGGAAATACTGCGCTTTTACAGCAACTATAACTCTGCCAGATGGAGCGAAGGGCGTTATGTGCTGCGCATGAACCGGCCACTCACCGAGCAAGCCATGGCAAAAATCGGCGAGGTTTTTTCAGCGTTATCACGGGATGGCAGCTTCAGGCAGGAAGCCTGCGCCACGGGAGAGGAAGAGCCGGAATTGTGTACATTACCCCGTCTGAGCTTCCCCTTTAATGGGCGAGATCATGGGCGGTTACGCGCATTGATCGACTTTATCAATCGAGAGGAAAATCAGCAAAGCCTCGATACTGCATAAAGCGTAATTGCTTGGCGCGTTCTTTGGGATCCCGCGCCGGGCCCTCTGGAAAGCGCTTGGCAAATACCTGCTGGGCACTGTCCGCCCAATCCCATTGGGTTGCCTGCAGACGGCTTTCGACGAGGTGCTCGGCGACCCCGCGCTCACGCAATTCTTCACGCAAACGTTGGGGTCCTATGCCGCGCTGGCTACGCGCATGAATGTAGGCTTCGCAGAAGCGTTCATCACTGAGCAGACCATCTTCCTCAAGCTGATCCAGCGTCGCCTCACACATCGCCGCTGACGCGCCCCGCTGTTGCAGTTTGCGCAGCATTTCACGGCGGCTATGCTCACGCCGCGCGAGCAAATCCAGCGCTGTGCGGCGTGCTGCCTGAGGCGTTTCCAGCAGGGTGCGACCAAACATGCCTGAGCAGCTTACTCGGCAGCAGCGTCGGCACTGATTTCAGCAGCCGACGCCTTGGCATTGGCCGGCTTAGGCAGCAACTTCTCGCGGATGGCCTTTTCAATCTCGTCGGCAGTCGCCTTATTCTCTTCCATGTACTTGGCGGCATTGGCCTTGCCCTGGCCGATTTTGCTGCCCTTGTAGCTGTACCAGGCACCGGCTTTTTCGATCAGGCCGATCTGCACACCCAAATCAATGATCTCGGCATTATGGTAGATACCCGAGCCATACAAAATCTGGAATTCGGCCTGGCGGAACGGCGGCGCCACCTTGTTCTTGACGACCTTGACGCGGGTTTCACTGCCGACCACTTCATCGCCTTCCTTCACCGCGCCGGTGCGGCGGATATCCAGACGCACGGATGAATAAAACTTCAGTGCGTTACCACCGGTGGTGGTTTCCGGATTACCGAACATCACACCGATTTTCATCCGAATCTGGTTGATGAAGATCACCAGGCAGTTGGCGTTCTTGATGTTACCGGTAATCTTACGCAGCGCCTGGGACATCAGGCGAGCCTGCAGACCCACGTGGTGGTCACCCATCTCGCCTTCGATTTCGGCTTTGGGTACCAGCGCAGCAACCGAGTCAATGACGATGACGTCAACCGCGTTGGAGCGCACCAGCATGTCGGTGATTTCCAGCGCCTGCTCCCCAGTGTCCGGCTGCGATACCAGCAGATCATCGACGTTGACGCCCAATTTGCCAGCGTATTCAGGGTCGAGCGCGTGCTCGGCGTCAACGAAGGCGCAGGTAGCGCCCTGCTTTTGCGCCTGGGCAATCACTGACAGGGTCAGCGTGGTCTTACCCGACGACTCAGGGCCGTAGATCTCTACGACACGTCCCTTGGGCAAGCCGCCCAGACCCAGCGCGATATCCAGACCCAGCGAGCCGGTCGAAATCGACGGGATAGCCATACGCTCATGATCGCCCATGCGCATCACTGCGCCCTTGCCAAACTGACGTTCAATCTGACTCAAAGCCGCAGTAAGCGCCTTCTTCTTGTTGTCGTCCATTGTGCATCCTCTTGGTGTAGCGGGCGCCCGAGCGCTCGGTCAACGATAACGGTTGTCTATAAAGCGTCTGCCTGCGAAGGAGAACGACGGCCTATAAACTACTGTATATATGGTCAGTATTATTCCACAGAAGTTTGCTGCCGCCTACCCCTTGTTTCGTTAACCTGCGGACTGGCTCACAGCACGTCGGTCGATCAGTTTGAGCAGCCCTTCCAGCGCGTGCAGTACGGTTTGCGCACGTACTTCGCGGCGACTGCCCTGCAAGCGCTTGCACAGGCTGTACGTCTCGCCGCCACGCGATGCCCAGGCAAACCAGACAGTGCCTACCGGCTTTTCCGGCGTACCGCCGTCAGGCCCGGCGATGCCACTGACCGCCACCGCCAGGTCCGCCTCGCCAGCCTCAAGCGCGCCCAGGGCCATAGCTCTGACAACCGGCTCGCTAACGGCCCCATGGGCTGCCAGATCCGCTTCGCTGACATTCAGCCAGCGCGCCTTGCTGTGATTGGCGTAGGTGACAAAGCCGCTGTGAAACCAGGCCGAGCTACCACTGACCCGCGTGATGGCTTCACAAATACCGCCGCCGGTACAGGATTCTGCAGCTGTTACCAACAACCCTTCACGCCGCAGCGCGTTACCCAGACGGGCCGCAGCGGAGTCGATTAACGGGTCATATTGAGACATGCTGTCTACCTCGTAATTTTGCGCTTAAAAGCTGGCCACGCTTTGCGTAGACTAGGCGGCCAGGTGTTCGACCTTCGATATACCCATCGACATAACTATTGATACATCCATGTCCACCACAAACCAGGGAATTGCATGAGCCGCGCCGAGAAATCCGCCAGCCACACCCCCATGATGCAACAATATTTTGGGCTCAAACAGCATCATCCCGAGCAGTTGCTGTTCTATCGCATGGGCGATTTCTACGAGCTGTTTTTCGACGATGCGAAAAAGGCCTCAAGGCTGCTGGATATTACCCTGACCGCCCGCGGGCAGTCAGGCGGGCAACCCATTCCGATGGCCGGCATCCCCTACCATGCCGCCGAAGGTTACCTCGCCAGGCTGGTCAAGTTGGGCGAGTCGGTGGCCATCTGTGAACAGATCGGTGATCCGGCCACCAGCAAGGGACCAGTGGAACGCCAGGTAGTTCGCATACTCACGCCCGGCACCGTCAGTGATGAAGCTCTGCTCGACGAACGGCGCGACAACCTGCTGGCGGCGCTGGTCGGCAGCGAGCGCGGCTTTGGCTTGGCGACCCTGGACATCAACAGTGGACGCTTTTGCGTGATGGAGCTGGCGGGCTGGGAAACACTGCTCGGCGAACTGGAACGCTTGGCACCGGCTGAACTGCTGATTCCCGATGACTGGGAAAGCAATACGCCGATCGAACGGCGCCGCGCGGTACGCCGACGCGCACCCTGGGAATTTGACCGCGACAGCGCGTTCAAATCGCTGACCCAGCAATTTGGCACTAAGGATCTGGTGGGTTTTGGCTGCCAGGATCTGAAACTCGGCCTGGGTGCCGCTGGCGCACTGATGAGCTATGCCAAGGAAACCCAGCGCACCGCCCTGCCACATATTCGCGCCTTGACCTTGGAGCGATTCGAAGACAGCGTCATCATTGACAGCGCCAGCCGCCGCAACCTGGAGATCGATGCAAATCTGGCCGGTGGCCGCGACAATACACTACTGGATGTACTGGATCACACCGCCACCTCGATGGGCAGCAGGCTATTGGCTCGCTGGCTGAATCGGCCGTTGCGCGATGCGGCAGTGTTGCAGTCGCGTCAAGATAGCATCAGCACCCTGCTTGATCAGCATTACCATGAAGCGCTGCAGCCGGTACTCAAGGGCATTGGCGATATCGAACGAATACTGGCCCGCGTTGCACTGCGTTCCGCGCGCCCTCGCGATCTGGCACGCCTGCGTGATGCGCTGGCGACACTGCCGAGCCTGCAAACGGCTTTGCTGCCGCTGGAAACAGCCCATCTGCGCCAGCTGGCCAAGCAGGTCAGTACCTATCCCCAACTGGCAGAATTACTTGAGCGTGCCGTCATAGAAAACCCGCCCGCAGTGATTCGCGATGGCGGCGTGATCAAGCCCGGGTACGATGCCGAGCTGGATGAGCTGCAAAATATCAGTGAAAACGCTGGCCAATATCTGATCGACCTGGAAAACCGTGAGCGCGAGCGTACCGGCCTTTCCACATTAAAGGTCGGTTACAACCGGGTGCATGGCTATTTTATCGAGCTATCCCGCGGGCAGTCGGCCCAGGCGCCGGCGGACTATATTCGGCGGCAAACCCTCAAAGGCGCCGAGCGCTTTATTACGCCGGAACTGAAAACCTTTGAAGACAAGGCCCTCTCCGCTCGCAGCCGGGCGTTAGCCAGAGAAAAGCTGCTGTACGAAGCACTGATCGACCGCCTCAATCAAGATCTCGCCGCCCTGCAGGACACCGCAAGCAGCCTCGCCGAGCTGGATGTGTTGGTGACCCTGAGTGAGCGTGCCAGCACGCTGGACTACTGCCGCCCACAGTTTATCGAAGGCTCGCAGATGCACATCCAGCAGGGGCGCCATCCGGTTGTCGAGCAGGTGCTCGACGGACCTTTTGTGGCCAATGATCTGCTGCTGGATCCGGACACGCGCATGTTGATCATCACCGGCCCAAACATGGGTGGTAAGTCGACCTATATGCGCCAGACCGCGCTGATTGTGCTGCTGGCGCATATTGGCAGTTACGTCCCCGCGCAGGCGGTGGAGCTATCCTTGGTGGACCGCATCTTTACCCGCATCGGTTCCAGTGACGACCTGGCCGGCGGGCGCTCGACCTTTATGGTCGAGATGAGTGAAACCGCCAACATCCTGCACAATGCCACCGACGCCAGCCTGGTGCTAATGGACGAGGTGGGGCGCGGCACCAGCACCTTCGACGGCCTGTCTTTGGCCTGGTCTGCCGCCGAGTACCTGGGTCAGATACGCGCATTCAGTCTGTTTGCCACCCACTACTTCGAGCTTACCAGTCTGGCTGATACTGACCCTGGCGTGGCCAACGTGCACCTTAATGCCACCGAGCACAATGAACGCATTGTGTTCCTGCACAGCGTCTTACCGGGGCCTGCAAGCCAGAGCTACGGGCTACAGGTAGCGCAGCTGGCCGGGGTACCCAAGCCGGTTATCGACCGCGCTCGGCAGCACTTGGCGCAGCTTGAGCAGCAGAGCCTGAGCCAACAGGCGAACACATCAAGCAAAGCTAAGCATGCACCGCTACAAAGTGATCTGTTTGCCAGTGTCGCGCATCCAATGGTGGATATTTTGCGCGGCTTGAAGCCGGATGAATTGACGCCACTGCAAGCCCTTGAATTGCTGTATAAATGGAAATCCGAGCATGCCTGAAATCGGTAAATAATAGCTATTTGCATTAACCAACCGCTAACAGTCGAGAACATCGGCAATTGTTATTGCCGACCTGTACCGGCCTGGAAAAACTGCTAGACTACGCGCCATATTTCGCGCCATATAGGCGACCGCCTGATTCGGATGGAGACCCGACCATGACTTTTGTTGTTACCGACAACTGCATCAAATGCAAGTACACCGATTGCGTTGAGGTCTGCCCTGTCGACTGTTTTTATGAAGGCCCAAATTTTCTGGTTATTCACCCTGACGAATGCATCGACTGCGCACTCTGCGAGCCAGAATGCCCTGCCAATGCGATCTTCTCGGAAGATGAAGTGCCCGAAGATATGCAAGAGTTCACCGAGCTGAACGCTGAACTTGCGGAAGTCTGGCCGAATATCGCAGAAAAGAAAGAAGCCTTGGCTGATGCCGAAGAATGGGATGGCGTGCCAGACAAGTTGCAGTATCTGGAGCGCTAGACGTTCAGGTTACTGTTACAAGATCGAGAGGCTGGCCATGCGCCGGCCTTTTTATTGCTGCCAAGACTGAATTTTGGACAAAAAAAAGGGGCGGGATAGCCCGCCCACTCTTCATTCCTTATTCGGCTTTCCTTGTCCAAGTCATCCTGACTTTACCTTCCTGAGCTTTCCCTGAGTTCAGCTCCCTGCCGAACAGCGTTTTCCCTAACGCTTAGACACATAATATCTGGTTACGTTTACTACACAAGCGTCTGGAATTGACTAGCGCAGCGGGCGAGCCGAACTCCTTCTCAGTAAAAACAATCGGTTACAACATATGCGAGCGGAAATGGCCATTCCGCGCACAGTAGATTGCCGATATAGCTTACGCACACTGTAGGAAAAGACTTACACCCACACCCTGATCTCCAGACAATAAAAAAGCCCGGCTCCTCACGAAGCCGGGCTTTTGGTCACAGGGACTGCAATTACATCATGCCGCCCATGCCACCCATACCACCCATACCGCCCATATCAGGCATTGCCGGCTTGTCTTCCGGCAACTCGGCAATCATTGCCTCGGTGGTGATCATCAGACTGGCAACCGACGCCGCCGCCTGCAGTGCACTGCGCGTGACCTTAGCCGGATCCAGAATACCCATCTCGATCATGTCACCGTATTCGCCAGTCGCAGCATTGTAACCGTAATTACCCTTACCGGCCTTGACCTTGTCCAGTACAACAGAGGCTTCGTCACCAGCATTGGTTACGATCTGGCGGAACGGCGCTTCCACAGCACGGCGCAGCAGGTTGATGCCGACAGTCTGGTCGTCATTGTCGCCGGTCATGCCTTCAATCGCCTGCAAGGCACGAACCAGGGCAACACCGCCGCCAGGTACAACACCCTCTTCCACCGCAGCACGAGTAGCGTGCAGGGCGTCTTCAACACGGTGCTTCTTCTCTTTCATTTCCACTTCAGTAGCCGCACCAACCTTGATCACCGCAACACCACCAGCCAGCTTGGCCAGACGTTCTTGCAGTTTTTCACGGTCGTAATCGGACGTAGTGTCTTCAACCTGCTTGCGGATCTGACCGACGCGGGCTTCGATATCAATTTTGACGCCAGCACCATCGATAATGGTGGTGTTGTCTTTGTTGATTTGAACGCTCTTGGCCTGACCCAGATGTTCCAGGGTGGTGTTTTCCAGGCTCAGACCAACTTCTTCGCTGATCACGGTACCGCCGGTGAGGATGGCGATATCCTGCAGCATGGCCTTGCGACGATCACCAAAACCTGGGGCTTTAACGGCAGCAACTTTAACGATGCCACGCATGTTGTTGACAACCAGAGTCGCCAGCGCCTCGCCTTCAACGTCTTCAGCAACGATCATCAGCGGGCGACCAGCTTTGGCCACTGCTTCCAGTGTCGGCAGCATTTCGCGGATATTGGAGATTTTCTTGTCAACCAGCAGAATGTACGGGCTGTCCAGCTCGGCAGACATGGTCTCGGGCTTGTTGACGAAGTAAGGAGACAGGTAACCGCGGTCAAACTGCATGCCCTCTACGACAGACAGCTCGTTGTCCAGGCCGGAACCTTCTTCAACAGTGATAACGCCTTCCTTGCCAACGCGATCCATGGCTTCGGCAATAATCTGGCCGATGGACTCGTCAGAGTTGGCGGAGATGGTGCCTACCTGGGCAATCGCCTTGGAATCGGCACAAGGCTTGGCCAGTGTTTTGATTTCGGCAACGATGGCGGCAGTGGCTTTGTCGATACCGCGCTTGAGATCCATAGGATTCATGCCAGCAGCAACGGATTTCAGACCTTCGGTAACGATGGCCTGAGCCAATACGGTAGCGGTAGTAGTACCGTCACCCGCGTCATCGTTGGCACGGGAGGCCACGTCTTTGACCAACTGTGCGCCCATGTTCTCGAACTTGTCTTTCAGCTCGATTTCCTTGGCAACGGTCACGCCGTCTTTGGTGATGATCGGCGCGCCATAGCTGCGCTCGATTAGCACGTTGCGGCCCTTTGGCCCAAGGGTCGCCTTGACCGCGTCGGCAAGGACGTTGACGCCAGCCAGCATCTTGTTGCGGCCGGAGATACCGAATTTAACTTCTTTAGCAGCCATTTTCGCTTTCCTTTAATCAGTTCATACAGAGAGTGCAGGTAATGCCTGTAATCAGGATTCCAGCACGCCGTAAATTTCGGACTCGCTCATGATCAGCAGATCTTCGCCGTCAATCTTGATGCTGCTGCTGCCGGAGTAAGGGCCAAATACAACTTTGTCGCCTTCCTTCACAGCCAACGCACGCACTTCACCGTTGTCCAGCAGACGGCCGGTACCCACTGCTACCACGACGCCAGTGTTTGGCTTTTCTGCGGCAGAACCGGGCAGAACGATACCACCAGCGGTTTTTGTTTCTTCTTCGCTGCGACGAACGACTACGCGGTCGTGTAACGGACGAATTTTCATCGTTGTGAGTCTCCCAATGTGAATGTGATTACCGGCAAGCCGGCTTTTCGAGTTAAATCAGGTCTTGCGACCCGAAGGACGCGCCATCGGCAACGTCACTGTTCCGTTCAGCTCCCTAGGTGGGCGCTTGTCAAAACTGGTGTTGGGTTAATGGGGTCCTGGGGAGCGATTTCAAGGGCGCCCGCGATTTTTTTTCACTGACGGTCGATATCCTTGCCCCGTTCAGCTTCGCCCTCTTCAGCCGGCTTCCACTCGCCTTCAATAATGTTGTGACCGCCGCGCTCCCAGCTGTTAGGACCACCGGGCTCGCCCGGCAACGGCTCGCCGCGATGGCGCCAGGCGAGGATCAGACAGATCAGGGCTGCCGCGTCGGTAAAAACACCAGGGATAACCAGCAGGACACCGGCCAACACACCCCACATGCCCGATTTAAGCACGATCAGCGGTGAACCCGTTTGCGCCATCTGCATTTGCAGACGCTGCACCATGGCCCAGCCCTGACTCTTGATCACCACAATCCCGAGCATGATGGTGCCGAGCACCCACAACAACGTCAGGCCCACGCCGATGGCCTGGCCCAACATAATCAGACCCGCCAGCTCGATGAACGGGATGGCCAGCAATAGCAAGCGAATGAAAGGCATGATGACCTCAATTAATAAGTTTGAAAGCAATATATGGGTACGACCAGGCGGAATTTCAACCCATCATTCATAAAGCCATAGCCTCGTAAAGGGTCAGAAAATGACCAAAATAGCACGCCGGGTATTCTCATATGCTCGCGACTCGGGCATGCTTGTGCCCGATTATTTTTCCATCGGCTTCGAGGAGTGCCACATATGCAAGTAAAAAACAGCGTGATCATTATTACTGGCGGGGGCCAGGGTCTGGGTCGCTCGATGGCGGAATACCTGGCAGCCAAAGGCGCCAAACTGGCTTTGGTCGACCTCAATCAGGAACGCCTGGACGAAGCCGTTGCGGCCTGCAAGCAGGCCGGCGGCGATGCCCGTGCCTATATCTGCAACGTCGCCAATGAAGAGCAGGTCGAAAGCATGGTCAGCCAGGTCGCTAGCGATTTCGGCGCCATTAATGGCCTGATCAACAACGCAGGTATTCTGCGCGACGGGCTGCTGGTAAAGGCCAAAGACGGGCAGATTCAGAAAATGAGCCTGGCCCAATGGCAATCGGTGATTGACGTCAACTTGACCGGCGTGTTCCTCGGCACCCGTGAAGTCGCGGCGAAGATGATTGAGCTGGGTAACCAGGGCCTGATCATCAATATTTCTTCGATTTCACGCGCAGGCAACATCGGCCAGTCGAACTATTCGGCAGCCAAGGCCGGTGTCGCGGCGATGACCGTAGTGTGGGGCAAGGAGCTTGCACGCCACGGCATTCGCGTAGCGGGCATCGCACCAGGCTTTATCGAAACGGAGATGACTGCGGGCATGAAACCCGAAGCGCTTGAGAAGATGACCTCGGGCATTCCGCTCAAACGTATGGGCAAGCCCGAAGAGATCGCCCATTCCGCGGCCTATCTATTCGAGAACGACTACTATACCGGTCGGATTCTGGAGCTCGATGGCGGCATTCGTATCTGAAGTACCACCTGACTCAGGTTGGTAAGGGGGCCTAGGGCCGCCTTACCAACTAATCCCCAGACCAAAGCGATAACGCTTGTCATTGATGCTCTGGTCTTTGTTGCCATCCAGATAGTCCCACTCGGCCAACAGGCTCAACGACGCCCAACTGTTGAGTAGATAACGCACACCGATTTCGGTATCCACCACGAAATTGATTGAAGGGTCATCGGGAATAAGGGTTTCGGCATTATGCAAAAACTCGAAACGCTTGCCATAAATGAAGCGACGCAGGTCCCACTCCAAACCCAGGGCATTGAAAATATCTTCTGTGCCGTCACGATTCTCCAGACGAACATGATCAATACGCGCCGACGTTTCAAAACGACCCAGGGCATTGTTCCACCACTCGTAACCAGGGCCCATACCTAGCTGCTTGCGGCGCTTCACTTCACTGACATGATCGCGCTGATAGCTCGCGCTGGTCTGCCAGAACCAGTGCTCGTCAAAAAACCAGCTCAGGTCGTAATCAGTCTGCCAGAGGTGCCGACTTTTCACATCATCGCGATAGTCACGCTCGAATTCGCCACCCAGCACATGCCGCCAGTCGCCATGACGCGCGCGGGTATTGAATGCCATATCCAGATCACGTTGATTAGTAGTGTTGTCCTTGATATCCAGCGCTGCCGTTGCGTTGCCTTCCCATACCCAGTCTTCGATCAGTGGCCTGGGCTCAAGCATCTGCTGGATGCTACTGATTTGCAGCGCAACAGGCTCCGGCGCGCCATTAATGACCATGATCGCACCTGGCTGATCAGCCGCAGCAACGGAGAACGCACGCTCGGCCTGGCCTTCAGACTTGATCAGCAAGGGGTTATCGGTTTCAAATGTCTTGATATCCGCGACTTTCACATTGATCCGGCCGGCCAGGCTGGTTTTCATAATCAACTTGCCACCCTCGATTAGCTCAATCTGGCCGGTGATGCGGTCACCGTTCTTGAGCCACAGGGTATCGGCCATGACGTTGGCGGACAGGCACAGCGAAGCAAGTACAATGGGTATTACGCGGAAACAATACATCGAGAAAAACCTTTGAATAGGGGCTGGACCAACAAGGCGACATTATCCATGTCTGAGAAGCGAATACCAGAGATCAAACCTGCTACACGCGAGATTTTCTGGCAGGTTCTGGCGAGTATTCCTCGCGGTCGCGTGACCAGTTACGGCACACTGGCG
>TARA_R110002051_G_scaffold33923_2_pt1 | contig 29900 bp, 26 predicted proteins | sample TARA_R110002051 | Tara Oceans TARA_R110002051 (sample SAMEA4397023) | marine metagenome | biome: Polar Biome; feature: [MES] marine water layer (ENVO:01000295) within the mesopelagic zone...; material: water (ENVO:00002006), including particulate matter (ENVO:01000060) such as...... | reverse complement strand
CTGCTGAAGGAAAACATCGACGGCGAGGCGCTTGAATGGGCCCACCGCCGCGTGGCAAACCGCCCCGAACAACGCAAGGTGTTGATGGTCATATCCGACGGCGCGCCTGTCGATGACAGCACATTGTCGGTCAACCCCGCCAACTATCTGGAAAAGCACCTGCGCGACGTGATCGCCATGGTCGAAAAACGCAAAGCAGTGGAACTCGTGGCCATCGGCATTGGCCACGATGTGACCCGCTACTACGACCGTGCAGTGACCATCACGGATGTCGAGCAGTTGGCCGGTGCAATGACCGAGCAGCTCGCCAGCCTTTTTGATACCGACCCCAGAAAACGTGCGCGTGTTTTGGGGATGCGCAAGGTCGGGTAAAACCGGACAGCCAGCGGCAATACATAGCTGCGGCAAATTGATACATAACAAGAGGTGCACTATGTTTCAGACCTTTGAAAGCAGCTCCAATCCGGCACAAGGGCCTGCGCGCCTTGCCGCATTGCGCGGTCAGATGGAGAAACACACGGTTGATGCATTTTTCATTCCGCGTGCGGACGCCCATATGGGTGAATATGTAGCGCCCCGCGACGCAAGGCTGGCATGGTTGACAGGCTTTAGCGGGTCCGCAGGGTTTTGCATCGCAACCCAAGACCACGCGGGAATTTTCATCGACGGGCGCTACCGCGTGCAGGTCCGCGACCAGGTAGATGATGTTTTTACGCCAGTGCACTGGCCCGAGATCAGTGCCGCCGACTGGATATCGCGTAGTTTGCCCAAAGATGCCATCATCGGGTTTGATGCTTGGTTGCACCCCATCGACGAGATCAAGGCCTTGCGCGCGGCCCTGCCCGAAATCAGCTTCACGCCGATCCCCAATCTGGTCGACGCAATATGGCCAGATCAGCCCGCTGCGCCTGTAGCCCCCTTCTTTGCCCACGACATTAAACAGGCCGGTGAAACCAGCGATGACAAGCGTAGGCGTCTTGCCAGCATATTAAAGGCCAATTGCGCCATCATCACCCAGCCCGACAGCATCGCGTGGCTGCTTAACATTCGCGGCGCGGATATTGAACGCAATCCAGTTCCGCAATCCTTTGCAATCTTTCATAGATCCGGGCGTGTTGATCTTTTTGCAGGCGCAGGTAAAACCGATCCGGTCCGCGAACATTTAGGTAAGAACATCACGTGCCACGCCATCTCTTCCTTCGCAGATGCGGTCTCGTCACTGACTGGAAACGTGCAACTTGACCCAAAAACCGCCCCCGAGGCGCTGCGTTTGGCGCTTGCGGACGCGCAGATCAAACTGGCTGCCGATCCTTGCTTACTACCCAAAGCGATTAAAAATCCGGTCGAAATTTCCGGTGCCAAGGCGGCGGGCAAGCGTGACGGCGCAGCGATGGTCCGCTTTCTGGCGTGGCTTGATGATGCGGCCCCAAAAGGCGGGTTGACCGAAATAGATGTCGTCAAACAGCTTGAAAAATTCCGCCACGAAACCAACGCGCTGCGCGATATCAGTTTTGAAACAATCTGCGGTGCAGGCGCACATGGTGCCATCGTCCATTACCGTGTTACGCAGGTCAGCAATTCACCAGTTAAATTGGGCGAGTTACTGCTGATCGATAGCGGCGGCCAATACATCGACGGCACCACCGACATCACGCGTACAGTGATCATAGGTTCGCCCACATCAGAACACCGGACCTGTTACACCCGCGTTCTACAAGGTATGATCGCCCTTAGCCGCGCGCAATTCCCCAAAGGGGTTGCAGGCCAACATCTTGACGCCCTTGCACGGTTCCCGCTGTGGAACGCAGGTATGGATTATGATCACGGCACCGGCCACGGCATTGGCAGCTATCTAAGCGTGCACGAGGGCCCACAGGGTATTTCGCGCAAATCTTCCGTTCCTCTGGAAACCGGCATGATCCTATCGAACGAACCCGGTTACTACCGCGAGGGGGCGTTCGGTATCCGCATCGAGAACCTTATTACCGTTGTGGCCGCACCCAACGGGGTAGATGCGCGCGACATGCGAGCCTTTGATACCTTGACGTATGTGCCCTTCGACAGGCGGCTGATTGATACATCACTACTCTCGACGGTGGAACGGCACTGGATTGATGACTACCATCAAGATACAGTCGAGCTTCTGAAACAAGACGTTACAGGTGCAGCGCGCGACTGGCTGCTTGCCACTTGTGCGCCCCTATAAGTTAAATCCTGCAACAGGAGAGTGCCGATGTCTGACTACATTACAATTCGCCCCGCCACCGGCACATGGGTCGTTCGTGCCGCAGGCGCGGTTATTGCCGAAACCAAAAATGCGCTGGAATTGTCCGAAGGCGACTACCCGACCGTGATATATATCCCGCGCAACGATATAGCGATGGCGTTTCTCGATGCCTCTGCGACGACATCAAGTTGTCCGCACAAAGGCGCCGCGTCCTACGTGACCATCATCGCAAAAAGCGGCCCCCTCGCTGATGCAGGCTGGTCTTACGAAACCCCCAAAGAAGCGGTCGCTGCAATCAAAGACCATATCGCATTCCGACACGATAAAGTGGCGGTTGAAAACCTTTAGGAATGCTCTTCCTTGGCTGTCTCGGCCAAGGCATTATTCATTGCGCGCAAAGCATCCACTTGAAATAATGCTCCCCATAATTCAGGCGGGCTGGCGTCGTCGCCCAACGTGACAACCGGAATAAACCGGTGACCGCCTTGCTCGAACATGGGCATGGCTTGCTCTAGCGTCGCGTTTCCGTCGATGTAAACGCCCTCTTTCATCAGCTCCCAACACTCATCCTCAGGCGCGGCGCGCTTTGCATCCACTTTGCGCATCACAGTCGCCACACGAAAGGTCGCTAGTAGATAGGCCTGCGGCCCTGCCGCCAAGTGCACATTGCGACGCTCTAGCTGGGTCAAAAAGAACGACCGGTCCACCAGACCAGAGGCCAGCGCTGTCGAAAGTGACACGGAAACCATGACCGCCATTGCGGTTTGCCAATCGCCGGTCAACTCAAACACGATCAAAGTTGTCGAAATCGGCGCTCCCAAAACGGCCGCCGCAACAGCCCCCATCCCCGCTAAAGCATAAAGTGTGCCCTCCCCCGACACGGTCGGAAAGATTGCAGTCGCGATTACGCCGAATGCTGAGCCAGTCAACGCACCAACCATCAACGATGGCGAAAAAATACCGCCACCCATGCGACCACCCAAGGTAATCGCAACCGCCAGAACCTTAAGGACAGCAAAGACAATTGCTTCGTGAAACAATAACTGGCCCGTCAACGCAGCAGATGTCGTCTCGTAGCCAACACCGATGATATGCGGCCAGAAAATCGCCAGTCCGCCCAACATCGCCCCCGCGACTGCAGGGCGCAGATAACGCGGTAGCTGCAATCGGTTTTGCATATCGCCGGCCCAATCATCTGCCAGAAAAACGGCACGCATCAAGACAACGGAAACCAACCCGCACACAATTCCCAATAGCAAGAAGGCAGGTAATTCGACGTAGAATGCCAACGCGTTCTGCACAGGTAAAACAAACTCGGTGACGTCACCAAAAGCCAAACGGTTGATCACCGTGCCAGCGACACTCGCAATGACAATCGGGGCAAAGGCATGGACCGCAAAGTGCCGCAACACGACTTCCAGCGCAAATAATGCCCCCGCCAATGGCGCGTTGAAACTGGCCGAAACTGCCGCAGCCACTGCGCAGCCTAGCAAGTCGCGCCCGGTAATCCCGTTGGCACGAATAAGGCGGTTTACCATTGTCGAAAGCACCGCCGCCAAATGCACAACAGGGCCCTCACGGCCTGCAGAGCCGCCGGTTGAAAGCGTAATCAAACTTGCCAAGGCCGAGGCAAAACCCTGACGGACCGCAACGCGTCCTTCGTTCAACGCAGCCCCTTCGATCACATCGCTGACTGACCGCGCGCGGCCATCATCGGTAAAGCGATGCAGGATCAGCCCCACTGTCAGCCCACCGATAATCGGGATCACCAATATCTGATACCACGCCAATCGCGACGCCACGGTTGCTAAACGGCTTACGTCATCGGTGCCATATAAATAGCCTTGTATCCAGTCGATACCGAGACGGAAGAACAACGCGGCAAAGCCCGCCGCAATCCCGATTGCAAGCGCAATGAACCAGAACTGCAACTGACTGGGGCCATGCGCTTTAATGGCGCGCAATACGGCCTTGGTCTGCACCTTCATTTGCACGATTGGCCTTGTCATGCCCAGTCTGTCTCCGGCCTTGGGGCACCCTGCTCAATCACGAAACGCCCGCGGGTATCACATCAGAAATTGACGCGCTTGGTCCCTTTCTAAGGGATCGCATCTTTGGCTCCAAGTCCGATCTGGGAAACGGTCCATCCGTCGCGCATATCACTTCGTGCAAATCCCAAAAGCGTATACTTGTCGCGCGATTAATGCGGCATCAATGATCGCGCAGCGGCACGTGCCGCATCGGTGATCGTGTCGCCCGATAACATGCGCGCGATTTCGTCAACGCGCGCCTCCGGATCTAACGGCGTAACTGTCGATAACGTCTCCGTTTTTGTTTGGCGCTTCTCGACACGCCAATGATAATTTCCCAAGGCCGCGACTTGCGGTGAGTGCGTCACCACTAAAACTTGGCCGCCAGCAGCCAGCTCCGCGAGACGGCGCCCGACAGCATCGGCCGTTGCACCACCGACACCACGGTCAATTTCGTCAAAAATCATCGTCAACCCAGCATCGGTTGCTGTAAGGCACACCTTTAACGCCAGCAAAAACCGCGACAATTCTCCGCCAGATGCAATTTTATTGATCGGCCCCGCAGGCGCGCCGGGGTTGGTCGCGACGGTAAATGCGACCGCGTTCGCACCATCTGGCCCCGGTTCGGCATCTACGATCTCCGTGACAAAAACTGCACGCTCCATTTTCAACGGCGCGAGTTCAGCCGCCATCGCCTTGTCGAGCTTCAAAGCCGCCTTCTGGCGTGCCAATGTCAAGCGATCAACTCCGGCGTCATACGCAGCCTGTGACGTCATAACATCGCCTTGCAACGCCTTCAAATCTTTCGCACTTCCGTCCAACAATGTTAAACGTGAACGTAAATCATCAGCAAACGAACCAAGCTCATCAGGCGCTACGTTATGCTTTCGCGCTAACCCGCGGATCGCGAACAAGCGCTCCTCAACATCTTCCAAATCCGATGGGTTAAAGGACAACTGATCGAGACAACTTGCGATCCCCTGCTGCGCCTCATCCAATGCCAACGCGGTACGTTCCAACGCCTCTAGCGCGGCGTCCAAACCACCCTCGGCCTTAGCCGCAACACCGTTCAGCCATCTAACTGCATCCGTGACCGACCCCTCAGCACCTTGCAACCCAATCGCCTGATTGGCCCGCACAACATCTTCACGAATTTTTTCCGCGGCCTGCATAAGACGACGCTGTGTGTCCAAAGTGGCCTCTTCGCCTTGCTGCGGGTCTAGCGCGTCCAATTCGGCAACCGCATGGCGCAAATAGTCTTCTTCAGCGCGCACCTCTGCGACACGGGCCTCCGCTTCAGCCACGGCTTTTCGGGCAACGGTCAAGGCCCGCCACGCCAACCTCGAATTTTCCAATTGTGTGCCAAGTTGGGCAAACTCATCCAGCATCTTACGGTGACCGCGCGGGTTAAGCAGCCCGCGATCATCATGCTGACCATGCAATTCCACCAAAGTTTCTGAAAGGTTGCGCAGCACCTCACCGCTAACACGGCGGTCATTTATCCATGCGGTTTTTCGTCCCTCACGGGTGTTGGTACGGCGTAAAATCACTTCACCATCTTCAACGTCGATACCAGCCTCTGCCAAGACCGCTCGCCCAGCGTGGTCATTTGCCAATTCAAACGCCGCAGTAACTTCGCCTTGCGCGGCACCCGCACGCACCAGTTCCGCACGCCCTCGCCAACCCAGCACGAACCCCAGACTATCTAACAAGATCGACTTGCCGGCCCCAGTTTCCCCTGTCAGCACATTCAATCCCGGCTGAAACGACAGCTCCAACCGGTCAATGATAAGCATGTCACGAATATCTATGTGGCGTAGCATGTCTTCGCAGGATGGATTTTACCCCATCTCCCTCTCAAAGCCACTCACCACGAACCACTTGACGGTAAACCGATGCCAACCAACTGTCACCGACCAACGACATCGATAGCCCTTTTCCGGTCAATAGGTCATAGGCATCCTGATACCATTGCGTAGAACGATAATTCAAACCAAGTATCGCACCTGCGGTCTGCGCCTCTTCGGTCAGGCCCAGCGACAGGTACGATTCTACAAGGCGATATAGCGCCTCGGCGGTATGCGTCGTCGTCTGAAAATCCTCAACGACAATTCGGAAACGGTTTACGGCAGCAGCATAGTATTTGCGCTTCAGATAATACCGACCGATTTCCATTTCCTTGGCAGCTAAATGGTCAAATGCCAGGTCGAACTTTAGGATAGAACTGCGGGCATATTCGGTATCGGGGTATTGCTCGATTACTTGACGTAAGGCTTGCAACGCTTGAAAGGTCAGGCCCTGATCACGGCCAATTTCATCGATTTGGTCGTAATATGACAGCGCCAACAAATACGATGCATATGCGGCGTCTTCCGAAGCAGGATAAAAATCGACATAGCGCTGTGCGGCTGCACGGCTATTGGGATAATCGCGATCCTTGTGATAAGAAAATGCCTGCATGATCAGCGCGCGCTTGGCAAAATCAGAATACGGATACAGCCGCTCAATCTCACCAAAGAATGTCGCAGCACGATCCGGCTGCCCCCGCTCCAGTTCATACTCCCCGCGCTCAAAAATTTCAGCAGCCGTATATTTCTCCAACAACGCTGGGTTCATTCCCGGATCATTAAAACTACTGCATCCAACCAGTAGGCCAAACGCCAAAATGCCAGCTATCCGGCTGGTCTTCCGTGCAATTTGAAACTTCCGTGCTGACATGCGGGGCCTCGTATCTTTATTTCCACGCTAAAGTGCAGCAAGTACACAGCGCATTAGATATCGGTCTAGCATAGAAAAATCAGGTGCAAAATGCCTTTTGATCGCATGAGCGTGAACTGAGCAAATCTGTGGTCACGCGACAGCAAAAAGATCCGCTTTGCTGACCCCCACACCTGGCAAACGCGCCGCGATCTTGGCGTCACACCGTACATAGCGCCACGCATCTGGATCAGCAAAAAGCGCTTGCAACAATCGGTTGGTCATCGCGTGCCCCGCTCGGGTACCAGTATAGCGCCCCAGAATCGGCGCGCCCGCAGTATAAAGATCACCCAATGCATCAAGCATTTTGTGGCGTACGGCCTCATCAGCGTGGCGCAAACCGCCCGGGGTTAAAACCTGATCACCATCGACAACAACAGCATTTTCCAACGTGCCCCCCAGTGCTAATCCGTTGGCGCGCATCATTTCCACATCCGCGTGGCGGCAAAACGTCCGACTATCGCAAAGCTCGCGCACAAAGGCGCCATTGGCCATATTTAATGTTTTCGATTGATGTCCAATTGCTGCATCGGTGAAATCAATGTCAAAAGCGATCTGTAAACTTGTGGCTGGTGTCAACGCTGCGCGCGCCAAACCGTCAACCACCGTTACTTCGCGTAGAATTTCAATAGCCCGTAACGGTGCTGCATGGCGCGTCAAACCACCATCAACAATTCCGCGCACAAACGCCGCAGCGCTGCCGTCCATGATGGGGATCTCTGGACCATCAATATCAATCAGCGCATTGTGCACACCAGTGCCCGCAAGTGCTGCCATCACATGCTCGATCGTCGAAACCATTACACCCGCTGCGTTGGTCAGACGGGTGTTCAGGGGCGATACCACCACATGGTCCCATTTAGCTGGCAACCGATTATCCGCGTCAATCACATCTACACGGCGAAACACGATCCCCGTGTTGGCAGGCGCGGGGCGCAACACCAATTTGGCAGGGCGACCTGTGTGCAGGCCCGTCCCGTCAAATCTGACAGCAGTTTTAAAAGTAGTCTGCACGCGTCGTCCGCCTCGGAGTGATTCACTAATTCTTGACCACTACTTAGATGCGCACAGCACGTGGCTCAACTCACAGATTGTAACGGTCTGAAACATCCAAACGCGACAGCCCCAGTACGCCGCCAAGTCATTGTTCTAAATGAAAAAAGGCCACCCATCCGGGCAGCCCTTCTCGATTTTCCGTTGCGTCACAAATGACGCGATGGGTTTAGTTGGCCTGACGACGCAAGAACGCGGGGATCTCAATACGCTCCTGCTCTGGGTCTGGTTGCTCGACGGGTTCGTCACGCAACGCAGTCACTTGAGGCTGCGCGCGGCTGGGTTGTTGGGCTTCCGCTCCGGTGCCCGTCATGCGGTTGATCAATGAATTGATCCCGAAACGTGGCCGTTCGGATTCCGATGCGGCGGGGGCATGTGAAGCGCGCGGCTGTTGACCAGGCGCTTTGCTGACTGCCGCGCGCAAACGGGCCAATGCTTCTGGCGACGGCGTGCCTGCACTTGGGGCACGTGGTGCTACAAACGTCTCAATTGCCTCAACTTCAGGCTCACGGCGCGGAGTATACGCTGGCGGCGGCAATTCGTCGCTATCATCCTCGGCGAGGGCCTCGTGGATATCGGCAAAATCATCGTCCATCGGCTCAACACGACGTTCATCGTCCATGCCTTCAAACAATGTTGGCGACGGTGCGGCCGCAGCAGGTGCAACACGGGCCGCAGCTGGTGCCGCGCGGGCCGCTACCGGTTGTGGAGCAGGAGCCGGTACGGGTGTTGCGACTTCTGCTGTTTCGACAGCAGCCTGCGGCTTAAGAGGGGCCGCCATTGAGCGCCGTGGCAGTGGCAAATCAGCAGACCGAACCGCTGCATCAATACCCGTGGCAACAACAGAAACGCGCATTTTGCCTTCCATAGCTGTATCCAGTGTGGAGCCCACGATGATATTCGCTTCTGGATCAACCTTTTCGCGGATTTTGTTGGCGGCTTCATCAAGCTCGAACAATGTCAGATCATAACCACCGGTAATGTTGATCAACACACCGCGTGCGCCCTCAAGTGAAATCTCGTCAAGCAGCGGATTGGCGATCGCCTTCTCTGCAGCTTCGATCGCGCGGTTCTCGCCCTCGGCTTCGCCTGTGCCCATCATCGCCTTGCCCATCTCGTCCATGACGGCGCGCACATCAGCAAAATCAAGGTTGATCAGGCCAGGGCGAACCATCAGATCGGTCACTCCCTTTACACCCTGATAAAGCACATCATCAGCAAGCTGGAATGCTTCGGTAAACGTTGTGCGCTCGTTGGCCAAACGGAACAGATTCTGGTTAGGAATGATGATCAGCGTATCAACAACCTTTTGCAGGGCTTCGATACCCTCATCGGCCTGCTTCATACGCTTGGCGCCTTCAAACTGGAACGGCTTGGTCACAACACCGACCGTCAGAACGCCCAGTTCACGGGCAGCTTGTGCAATAATTGGTGCCGCGCCCGTGCCAGTGCCGCCGCCCATACCAGCGGTGATGAAACACATATGTGCGCCCGCTAGATGGTCCACAATCTGCTCGATGCTTTCTTCGGCAGCCGCAGCACCAACAGTCGCGCGCGCGCCAGCGCCGAGACCCTCGGTAACTTTAATGCCCATCTGGATGCGGGCATTTGCTTTTGCATGCTGCAGCGCTTGCGCGTCGGTATTGGCAACGACAAACTCGACGCCATCCAACTCTTTTTCGATCATATTGTTGACCGCGTTGCCACCAGCACCACCAACACCGAAAACGGTGATGCGGGGCTTCAGTTCATCCTGACCGGGTATGGAGAGGTTCAATGTCATTACTCTGTCCGCCTGTTTTTTTGGCCCGTCCCACCGAGCGTTCGTCTCTAATCTGGGTCAATCCTAGACACTTCGCCCCGTCAGGTCACGCATAAATCGCAAAATACCCACAAAATATGGATAGTTTCTGTCTGTTTTCCGCACGATTTAGCCATATAGGCGACATCTTGCGTATTACCAGTTGTCCTTAAACCACCGCACCGCCCTTTTGAGCGACCGCGACGGGTGCGTCTCGGCAGGAATCTCAAAGTCCCACCATTCGTCCTGAGGGTGTGCGGCAAACAGTGTCAGCCCGACTGCACCCGAAAACGCGGGTCCAATCGCCGCCTGCGGCAAGCCCTGCACACGCAATGGTCTGCCCAACCGCACCTGTTGGCCAAGGATCTTGCTTGCCAATCCGTCAAGCCCTGGAATTTGGCTCGCCCCCCCTGTCAACACAATCTGCTGACTAGGCAAATGCTCGAAACCCGCGGCGTCCAAACGCATGCGCACCTCTTCCAGAATCTCCTCGACCCTTGGGCGCATAATCCCGATTAATTCCGCGCGCGAAACCGTTCGCCTGTCATGCTCGTAATCGCCGGTGTCACCGCCAATCTCGATCATTTCGCGGTCGTCCATCCCTGTGGCCACGACGCCACCATAAAATGTCTTGATGCGCTCGGCCGTGGCCATCGGCACCGATAAACCCATCGAAATGTCAGACGTCACATGATCGCCGCCCATGCGCACCGCATCCGCATAAATCATGTGCTTTTTCATAAACACGGAAATGCCAGTCGATCCGCCACCCAAATCAATACAGGCCGCGCCCAACTCTTGTTCGTCTTCAACCAGCGATGAAATCCCAGAGGCATAAGCACTTGAAGAAATCCCGGCTAGCTCAAGATCGCAGCGCTTGATGCAATAGAATATGTTCTGCAAGGCGGTGCTATCGACTGTTAGCATATGCATGTCGGTCGTGAGTTGATTGCCAATCTGGCCCCTCGGGTCGGCCATGCCAGAGCGATGGTCCAGCGCAAAATTCACCGGCTGGGCGTGCAACACATCACGCTCGGCGCCGTAATCAGGCACATCGCAGGCGGCCATCACACGGCCAATATCGCCATCCGTCACCAACCCGTTTTCAATATCAACGGCCCCAGCAAGACCGTAGGACTTCGGGCGACCGCCAGAAATACAGGCAATCACGTGGTCGACACGGACATTCGCCATCTTTTGGGCGGCCTGCACAGCTGTGCGAATGGCCCGCTCGGTTTCTTGCATCGCATCGACTTCGCCAAATTTTACACCACGAGAGCGGGTTGTCGCAGCCCCGATCACGCGGAATGAAGACTGTCCGGCAAGCGACCCGATCCCGTCTGCTGCGCGAAACGATTCCGGTCCGTCAAAGCGGAGCACCAGACATGCAATCTTGCTTGTGCCAATGTCCAGAATTGCAATCACACCGCGCTGCATTGCCGCTTTGCGCATGTTCCGCATTGCCCGTTGGCTGTCGTATAAGTCGCCCATTAGTTTTCCGCCTCATATTGGCTCACGCGACGCAAAGCATCGGCAGCTTCTGTATTCATCTTTAATGTTGGTCGGTCCGCGTTGCGCATATCAACGGCCAGCACATCGCGGTCTAGTAAATCATTGGCCTGCTGCAAAACGATCACGCGGTCCAATGCCGCCATTGCACCTGTAGCAGGAAGCAAAATGCGCTGGTCGCGATCCAGTACAATATCCCAGCGCCGTTCGCCCATACGCACCAATCCGCGCAGACGATCGTGCAGCGGCTTTGCGTCTCGGTATAATGTCAAAGCTTCCGCGATATGCTCCTGCGCACCCTCGCCCGCAATCAGCGGCAAATCAGATCGGTCCGCTCGTGCGGCAACTAGACCGGCAATCACCCCGTCTTCGTCGATCAGCCGTAAATTCTGGCCATCTCGCCAGACCGCAACCGCAACGCGCGGGGTTACGTCAACCTGCAGCGTGCCCGCATCACCTAGCCGGACCCGCGCAGACCGCACACCATCCAGCGCCTCAACCGCCATGCGCATTGCCTCAAGGTCCAGCGCAAACGACGAGACCGGAAAATCCATCGGCAGGGTATCTGAAACCCGCGCTGCCAAGACCTCATCGGTGCCCGTCACGACCATTTCGGCGATCATAAACTCGGGACGCTGCTGCACCGCAATCTTCAATGCCTCATATTTGGCAACCGTGGCCAGACGATTGTCCTCCTGCGAATACCAGCTCACCGCGATAATTCCGATCAACGCAAGCGGTACACCTACGCGCAACAATCCACGCACACCCGGGGTCAGCATCATGCGCTGAAGCTTATATTTCCACTTGCTTGGCGCAGGATCACGCGGTAGCGCGCGGTGGCGTTTTGTGGCACTCAACGGTTGCATGAGGCATCCTCCACAATCCAGCGGCACAGCTCGGGAAACGAAATTCCTGCATGTGCCGCTTGCTCCGGCGTCAACGATGTCGGCGTCATGCCAGGCTGGGTATTTGTCTCGAGCAAGATCAATCCAGCCAGACCTTTTGCCTCGTCCCACCTGAAATCCGTGCGGCTTACACCGCGGCAGCCCAAAACAAGGTGAGCTTGCAGCGCATAGGCCTCACAGGCCTTAAAAATATTGGCGGGAATATCTGCAGGAACAACATGACGTGACCCGCCCGCCTTGTATTTTGCGTCATAATCATACCAACCATCGACAATGATATCAGTCACTCCTAAGGCGCGGTCACCCATCACCGTAGTCGTTAGCTCTCGACCCGCGGCATAGGCTTCGACCATCACCATATCGGGCATGTCGTCGGCCATCTGCGGTGGGCCATTTGCATCGTCATGCACCAGATAAATCCCGACACTGGAGCCTTCGTTATTGGGCTTCACAACATAGGGCGTGGGCATCACGTGAGCGGCACTTACATCTGCCTTGGGCACAATCACACTTGGCACGACCGGAAGTCCCGCCGCGGCATAAGCCGCCTTGCTGCGCTGCTTATCAAGTGCCAATGCCGAGGAAAGCACACCCGAATGCGTATAGGGCACCCGCATCCACTCCAATAATCCTTGCACACAGCCGTCTTCGCCCCAACGACCATGCAAGGCATTAAAAACAACATCTGGTTTGATCTGCTCCAGACGCGCGCACAGATCAGGGCCAGCATCGACCTCAATCACTTCACATCCAGTTACCCGTAAAGCTGCTGCGCATTCGGTGCCCGAACTCAACGAAACCTCGCGTTCCGCTGACGGTCCACCCATCAAAACAACAACTCTCGGGTTTGCCCTGCTCGACATACCCTACCACCTTACACGCGGATCTTTGCGACCCGTCTTTCGCCATTTGGGTCCCGCCTTTGGCACCCAGCCCCTTTTGCGGGGCGCATTTTACTTAGTCAGACGGCTTTTCACCCAAACGGTTGCCAACCCTCATAATTTCCCACTCTAACGTGATCTCACTGGAATCGTAAACCTTTTTCCGAACCAACTCGCCCAAATCTTCAAGATCAGCAGCCGTGGCCCCGCCTGCATTGGTTAAAAAGTTGGAATGTTTGACATTCATCACCGCACCACCAAGCATAAACCCGCGCATACCCGCGTCATCAATCACTTTCCACGCCTTCAAATCATGCACGTCATCCGCGCGACCTGTGCTGGAAAACCCAGACGGGTTGCGAAATGTTGAGCCCGCAGTGCGGTCCTTTGTCGGCTGGCTTGCATCACGCTTGGCCAGTTGATCTTTCATGCGTGCTTCCAAGGCCTCGGGCTGCCCCTTAGGTACCTGCAACCGCGCCCCGACGATCACCGCATCTTCTGGAAAAACCGACGACCGGTACGCCAAGTGCAAATCCGCCGCAGCCATGTCAACAATCGCGCCATCGCGCATCACAACCGTGACCTGTTGCAAAACATCTGCCATGTAATCGCCGTAACAGCCCGCGTTCATGCGCACAGCCCCTCCAATTGTGCCCGGGATCGTGCGCAAAAACGTCAAATCCAAACCCGCCACCGCGGCCTTGCGCGCCACATGGGCATCCAGTGCGGCAGCACCCGCCGTCACGTCGTTTCCATCAATCGAAATCGCATTAAATCCGCGCCCCAAACGGATTACGACGCCCGAAATCCCGCCATCACGCACAATCAGGTTTGACCCAACACCCATCACAAACACCGGCACGGCGGAATCTAGTGCTGACAAAAACTGTGCCAAATCGTCCACGTCCGCCGGCTGGAACAACACATCTGCGGGGCCGCCGACGCGCATCCATGTCAAATCCGCCAACATGCGGTTTGGGGTCAACGTGCCGCGCACGTTTGGCAATGTCCCGATCATCTTACACCTCTTACTTGCGCAACCGGCGGCGCAGCATCAGCCACCCCAATAACGCGCCCGCCCCTGCGCCCACAAATGCAGGCAACAGGCCGACCAACGCAATCCCCATTGCGCGCAACGGATCCATGCCAATGGGCGTGGTGCCCGCAAAGACGAAAAACGCAATCCCCGCCGCCAACAGCGACATCACTGTTAACGCCGGTCCAGAGCGCTGCGCCAGAACCAAGCGGTGCATCACAAAAAACCCCAGCAGAGCAAAAGCAAACATCACCGCGATGAGCGACATATCAGTCATTCAGCGCCCCGATATGCGGCGCAACCAACGGGCTAGATACACCAATGGCCAGCGCAAAACCGACGCGCCTGCCGCCAAGGCAATCAACCCGACCCAAGGGCCGTTCTGATAGGTCACCCAACCCAAAAGCGGAATGCCGAGCCCGATCAGTATATAGGCGCGCTGCCACAGGTTATCCTTCGACGGAATCATCGCCAGCACATTGGCCGCCAACAACCAAAGTGCGACAAAAATCAACGACGGCGACATTAGCGCGGTACCTCGGGGCGCTCGCCCTTGGCACGGGCATATAAATACCGCAACGGGTTGCGAAACATCGATGCAAAACCCGCCAGCGCCAACACACCGTAAAACCACCCGAAATCATACCCGATCCAGACAATCAACACAGGTGCCATCACCAAAAGCGTCACCCCCGGCACATATTGCCGCCGCATCGGCAAAAACGCCGTGAACGTCGCCAGGATAGCCCAGACAGCCGCAATGATCAGCGAGATACTCATTTTTCCAGCCGCGCGGGCAATGCGTTGGCCCAAGCACTGATCGTGCCTGCCCCCAAACACACCACCATATCGCCTGGCTTGGCCTGCTCGCGCACCAGCCGTTCCAAATCATCCTCGGAGGCCACTGCACGCGCATGACGGTGCCCGTGCCGGATCAAACCGGCGACCAGATCGTCACGGCCTGCGCCTTCAATCGGGTCTTCGCCCGCCCCGTAAACATCCGAAATACCCACAACATCGGCATCATTGAAACAGGCGCAAAACTCATCAAAGTGATGGTGCAAGCGGCTATAGCGGTGCGGTTGATGCACGGCAATCACGCGGCCCTCGGTCGCTTGACGGGCAGCTTTTAACACAGCTGTAATCTCGACAGGGTGGTGACCGTAATCATCAATAATCGTGACGCCATTGATTTCACCCACACGGGTAAAGCGGCGATTGACCCCGCCAAACACTTTCAACGCTGCACGGATTTCATCCATCTTCATGCCTAAATGTCGCGCCACAGCCACAGCCGACAGCGCGTTGGACACGTTATGATCACCGGGCATCGGCAATTCGCAGCCCTCGATCACCAGTCCCTCGGCCTGTAAGGCCACATCAAAATGCGCAACACCCGCCTTATAAGTCAAGTTCATCGCCCGCACATCGGCCTGCGCATTAAACCCGTAAGTCACAACACGACGGTCAGTCAGGCGGCCGACCAGCGCCTGCACTTCGGCATTATCTGTGCAACATACCGCGAGCCCATAAAATGGAATCCCCGACACAAATTCATAAAACCCTTGCCGCAAATTTTCAATCGTGCCCCAGTGGTCCATATGCTCGGGGTCGATATTGGTGACAATTGCAATGGTCGCGGGCAAGCGGTTGAAAGTGCCGTCGCTCTCGTCGGCCTCGACGACCATCCACTCGCCCTGCCCCATACGGGCATTTGATCCGTATGCGTGAATAATTCCGCCGTTGATAACCGTCGGATCAAGCCCACCTTCGTCAAGCAGGGCCGCCACCATTGTCGTCGTCGTCGTCTTGCCGTGCGTGCCAGCCACGGCCACATTCGACTTGAGCCGCATCAATTCTGCCAACATCTCGGCGCGGCGCACCACTGGCAGACCGCGCAAACGCGCCTCGTCCAACTCGGGGTTGCCCCGCTTGATCGCGCTCGAGATTACAACGACTTCTGCGTCTTCCAGATTTTCGGCCTTTTGACCTACAAATACCTCGGCACCCAGCTTTTTCAGCCGCTCGGTAATAGGCGTCGCCTTCAAATCCGACCCTTGCACCGTATAGCCGTGGTTCAACAGAACCTCTGCGATGCCGGACATTCCGATGCCGCCTATCCCGACAAAATGGATCGGACCTACATCAAGGGGAAGTTTTGTCGCACTCGCGTTCATAAAGACGTTCTTTCACAAAGTATTTTCATTCTGACAGCTCTTCAACCAGCGCCACAAGGCGGGTCGTGGCATCGGGTTTGCCGCATGACAAAGCCGCCAGAGACATCTGCAACGCCCCTTTTTCATGACTTAGAACCATTTCAATTTGTGCGGTCAAGGCTGCCACCTCAAACTGACTTTCCGGCATCAAAATCGCAGCCCCTGCATCGACCATCTGGCGCGCATTCGCTGTCTGATGGTCTCCAGTTGCTGCGGCAAACGGCACCAAAATTGCAGGGCGACCAATCACGGTCAAATCCGCGATTGTGGACGCACCTGAGCGGGTAATCACCAATTGCGCCTCCGACATGCGGTTCGGCACGTCGGTGAAAAACGGCTGCACGTCGGCATCAATTCCGCTATCTGCGTAAAATTTGGCCACGCGCAGCATATCTTCATCACGCGCCTGATGCGCCACGCGGATGTTGCGGCGCATATCATCGGGCAGTGCTGCGATCGCGGGAGGGACAACATCGGACAATATACGCGCGCCCTGCGACCCGCCCATCACCAATATCGACATTGGGTAATCGCCCGGCGGAATATAGCCCGCTCCAGCACGCTCCAAAACAGCCGCCCGCACCGGATTGCCCACATCAACACCCGTCACACCGTCGGGCAATTTCGTTGGCCATGTACCACAAGCGACCTTGTCCACCCGTTTGGCAAACACCTGATTCACGCGGCCCAGAACACCATTTTGCTCGTGGATCATGCACGGAACGCGCAACACCCAAGCCGCCGCCATTGCTGGGATTGCGGGGTATCCGCCAAAGCCCACGACAACATCGGGCCTATCGCGAAACATACGCCACTTGGCGCCACCAATCCCCGCTAAAATACGAAACGGCACCGCCAGCTTCGCCAAAACGCCACCGCGTGCGAATGTGGCCGATTTAACTTGTAAAACCTCGACCGCATCAGGAAACCCACCCGCATATCGGGCACCGCGATCATCTGTTGACAGCTTTACGCGCCAGCCTTTGGCCAGCATCGCCTCGGCCAGCGCTTGGGCGGGAAACATGTGCCCGCCCGTGCCGCCCGCAGCAATTACCAGCAACTTGCTCACCGCGATCTCCGCATCAATATGTCGCCAATCTCGCCTTGTGGTCGCGTGCGTGTCAGCGCCAGCAACATGCCCAGAGCAATACCGCCCGCAATCAATGATGACCCGCCATAAGACACAAACGGCAACGTCATCCCCTTTGCAGGCAACAAACGCACGGCAACCCCCATATTGATCATGGCCTGCACGCCAAACGACGCCACCAGCCCGGTGCCCGCAAGCCTAATAAACGGATCACGCTCTTTCATCAGGCGCATCACCGAGCGCACGACGATGATACAATAAAGCAGGATAATCGCCATCACCAGAACCAGACCATATTCCTCTGCGGCCACCGCAATAATGAAATCGGTATGCGCATCAGGCAGCGACCATTTCACCTGCCCCTCACCAACACCCACACCAAAAAACCCGCCCTCGCGGATGGCATTCGTAGCATAGCCAAGTTGGGTATTAGGGGCCACATCCGCGCTCAAATACCCGTCAATGCGGCTCGCGAAATGTGGGGAATTGGCATAGGCGAACGAGCCGGCCAAAACAACAAACCCCGCCAAAACAAGCAGGATCAACATCGGCGCGCCGGCCACGAAGTACATCACACCCCATGAAAACAACACAAGGCTCGCTTGACCAAAGTCAGGCTGCAACGCCAGCAGTACCGTGATCATAATCATCAAAATAAACGAATACATCCGCCCTGGAGGGCCACCAATTTCAAGGCCTGCTGCAATCAACCACGCACCGACCACCACAAATCCGGGCTTCAGAAACTCGGAAGGCTGCAACGACGCAAATCCCAGCGAATACCAGCGCACCGCGCCCTTGCCAAAATCAGTGCCAAAAAACGGCAATCCCATCAACGCTAGGAATGACACAAAAAACCCGATAACCGCCAAACGGCGCACCATCTGCGGCGTCATCATCGAAAACGCAAACATCACCATCATCGCCATGCCGCCGAACAGCGCCTGTCTGATGACATAATGGAACGGCTCCAGCCCGTTCTTGCTAGCCAAAGGCGGTGACGATGCCAACCCTAACAACAAACCAATCGCGAAAAGTAAAAGAATGCATGACATTGTCCACTTATCAATCGTCCGCCACCATCGTGGAAGAATAGGGTCGCCAGAATAAACTGGTACCGTGCCATAGACCATTTCCGTCATGGGATCACCGCCAATACTGCCTCAAATCGCCCGATTTTTCGGGTCTAGTACCATCTTTAGATGATTAATACGGGTATTTCCACAACAATTAGCGGCTCGGCGTATTCCAGCGTCAAAAGCCACCCCTTGCAAATGCGCGCAAATCGCGGCACCTGCACTTCATGCAAGTCAAAACTCTCATCATCGGCGCTGGTGCCGCAGGCATGATGTGCGCGGCCCACGTGGGCGGTGACGTACTTATTGTTGATCACGCCAAATCACCTGGCGAGAAAATTCGGATATCGGGTGGCGGTCGCTGCAACTTTACAAACATGCACACCACCGCGGCCAATTTTGTGTCCCAAAACCCGCATTTTGCCAAATCGGCGCTGAAACGGTACACCCAATGGGATTTTATCTCTCTCGTGGCGGCACATAACATCCCCTACCACGAGAAAACGCTGGGCCAACTGTTCTGTGACAACAGCGCCCGCGATATCATCGCGATGCTACGCGCGGAGATGAAATCAGCCCTACTTTGGCTGCAAACCGACGTGGGTGACATCCGCCACAATGGCACTCATTTCGAAATATGCCTGACCCGCGAGGGCCAGACCCACATCGTCACAGCAACCAATCTGGTGATGGCCTCGGGTGGCAAATCGATCCCAAAAATGGGCGCAACCGGCCTCGCCTACCAAGTGGCAACCCAATTCGGGCAGAACCTGATCGAAACCCGCCCTGCTCTCGTCCCGCTCACCTTCACCGACGATCGCTTCAAACCGCTGGCCGGCACTGCCCTGCCGGTCCGCGTCACCGCAGATGACACCAGCTTTGATGAGGCTATGCTCTTCACCCACCGCGGGTTGTCCGGCCCTGCGATCTTGCAAGCCTCATCGTACTGGCGTGACGGCGATGCGATCCACACCAACCTGATCCCGCACACCGACCTCTTCACACACCTCAAATCCGCGCGGCACACCGACGGGCGCAAGGCACTGACCACGATCATCGCCCAACACTTGCCCGGCAAACTGGTCGCCTACCTCGCCGACCAGATCGACATGTCCGGCACGCTGGCCGACCAATCCGACGCCAAGCTGCAAGCGCTCGTAGACGCCCTGCAAAACTGGATCCAAACCCCGTCAGGCTCAGAGGGCTACCGAACCGCCGAGGTCACCCTTGGCGGCGTCGACACCAACGACCTCGACGGTAAAACCATGGCCACCAAAGCCATGCCAAACCTCTATTTTATCGGCGAAGCGGTCGATGTCACAGGCTGGCTCGGCGGCTACAACTTCCAATGGGCATGGTCATCGGGGTGGGCCGCAGGGCAGGCAATCAGGGCGGCGACGTAGCCGCCCCAAAAACCAAAACAGATGTATTCGATGCTTTGGTGCATTACATCACCGCCATGCCTTCACGGTAAAGTATCAGCATAAGGCCAAAGGCCAAAAGCGAGGCGACCCAACCGAGATCGGCCGCCCTGTTTTCAGCCAAGCGAAACCGCGCCAGAACATATCCCGCAGCGGCAATCACTAAAACGACGCCAAAGGCACGGTGTTGTGCAATCATCAACATCATTGCGTCCGCATCCATGCCGCTTTGTGCATGCAACAGAAAAATTCCGCCGAGGCCAATCAGGCCAACAGGTACCGAAAATGACCATAAGCGATGCTTCATTATCCCGAAAAGGCGCAGCATCTCGGCGGCACCAACAAAAAACAGAATTGCGCCCTGAATCTGGTGTTGAAAGGTTTCCATTGCATAGTTTTCGGGAACAGCGCTGCCGTGGATAGCCAGATCAAATACGCTTTCTGCGCCATATAGCATGAACAGGATTGCCAATCCAAAATCTGTCGAGCGTGAACTGAAATTGGAAACGATGCTGAATATCATCGCCAGCGAAAGTGCCGTGAATGCGATTCCACCAATTAGATGAACGGTTTGTGATGTTAATTCCATAGCAGATTACTCCATTCCGCGACTTAATGTCACGGTATAAATCACCTCTAATGCTTCCAGTTACGGTAAGGTCAAGACCTTTGTTCGGTGACGTCAAACAGGGGTTCGACGACGCTCGAAAACCTTGCTCGCGTCACACGTCAATCACAGCATGCACCTGCGCCATGAAGTCATCACCACGTTGTTCAAAGTTGTCATATTGGTCAAAACTCGCACAGGCGGGCGCCAGCAACACGACATCACCCGGCCTGGCATCCGCCGCCGCCGCCGCAACCGCTGCCTTCATCGTAGTGCAAACAAGCGTCTCTACGCCAACCAATTGCCGTGCAAAATCCTCGGCCTCGCGGCCAATGACATAGGCCTTCTGCACCGCCCCTAGATGCGGCAACAGCCCGCCCAAACCGCCCTCTTTCTGCAAACCGCCGCACACCCAGCGGATCTGACCAAACGCCTGTAATGCTTTGGCCGCGCTATCCACGTTGGTCGCTTTACTATCATTCACAAAGCAAACGCCGTTCTTTTCGCCAACCAATTGGCTACGATGCGGCAAACCACCAAATGCATGCATCGCTGCCTCTATCCCCTTGGGACTAAACCCTAAAGTACGGCAAGCTGCATAAGCGGCACAAGCATTTTGATGATTGTGCGCACCTGGCAATCCTTTTATCGAACGCAGATCAATAGATGCCACCTGACGTCCTTTGCGGTATTCCGACAAGAACCCCTTTCGGGCAAAAACCGTCCAGCCCAACGTCTCTAACTTTTGCCCCGACGAAATACGGATCACACGGTCATCGGCTTGACCTTCCGACATCTGATTGGCCAAAAACTGTCCTTCAATTTCATCTACGCCGATTACTGCACGGTCCGGTCCGCCCTCCGCGAACAAGCGGCGCTTGGCGGCGAAGTAGCCGCCTAATCCGGCGTGGCGGTCGAGGTGGTCGGGGGAGATATTGGTGAGCAGGGCCACGTCAGGGGTCAGGCTGCGGGCCAGATCCGTTTGGTAAGAAGACAGTTCGAGAACAACAACTTCCCCGTCATGCGCGGGCTCAATGTCCAGAACGCCACGGCCAATATTGCCTGCGAGTTGGGCGGCGCGACCATTTTCAAGCACGATGTGGTGGATCAAAGCGGAGGTTGTGGATTTACCATTTGACCCTGTCACGGCGATGACTTTGGGGATCGTGTTGAAGCCGCCCCATTCGTCTGTTGCGTAGGACTGAAAAAATAGGCCGATGTCGTTATCGACAGGCACGCCTGCGGCCCAAGCCTTTGATATCACAGGGTTTGGTTCGGGATAGAGGTGCGGGATACCCGGCGATACGATCAGGCAGGCGACGCCTTCAAATGCGCCCGATTTAGTAAGGTCGCGGAGGTCAAATCCGTCGGCTTCGGCGGCATCACGGGCGGCTTGGCCGTCGTCCCAAACCACCGGATGCGCACCGCCTTCGATCAGTGCCAAAGCGGCCGTGCGGCCCGACCGCCCAAAGCCCAAAACCGCCACCGTTTTGCCTGTATAGCCCTGCACTGGAATCATCTGACGCACCCTTTTTAGTCTTGCGCAGAGTGCCTTTTGCGGGACGGGGAAACAAGGGCGGCGGGGTCAAAAACGGTGTATGATCCACGTATGACTGACGTATGATTTGCGTATGACCCATTCGAAAGTGGCGGCACCGCAGCGTTTTGTGTGTAAAGCGGCCGTGCGGGGGCGCGCCCCGACCACCCACGACATATCTGATTGTCGCCTATCTGATCTTCAAGGTCGCGAGGCCGATCATGGCGAGGATGAGGGAGATGATCCAGAAGCGGATCACGATCTGGGGTTCAGCCCAGCCTTTTTTCTCGTAGTGATGGTGGATCGGTGCCATCAGAAAAACGCGTTTTCCGGTACTTTTGAAGTAGAGCACCTGAATGATGACCGAGAGGGCCTCGACCACGAAAAGTCCGCCGACAATGGCCAGAACGATTTCATGTTTGGTGGCCACTGCGATGGCGCCCAGCGCGCCGCCCAAGGCCAGTGAGCCTGTATCGCCCATGAACACCGCAGCGGGCGGCGCGTTATACCACAAAAACCCGAGGCCGCCGCCAATCAGCGCCATGCAGAAGATCAGGATTTCGCCTGAAAGCGGGACATAATGCAGGCCCAAATCTTCGGAAAAGTCGGTGCGGCCCACGACATAAGAGATGATCCCGAAGGTCCCCGCAGCGATCATAACCGGCATGATTGCAAGTCCGTCGAGCCCATCTGTGAGGTTGACCGCATTGGCCGACCCCACGATCACAATGATCGAGAATGGCACAAAGAAAATGCCAAGGTTGATCAGGACGTTTTTGAAAATCGGCACTGCAAGTTGATTGCTAAGGCCCGCGGGGTGATATTGTGCCGCCCAGTACCCGGCGATAGCTGCGATCAAAACACCGAGCAAAAACCGTATCTTACCCGAGACGCCGTTGGTGGTTTGTTTGGATACCTTGGCGTAGTCGTCAGCGAACCCGATGGCCGCAAAAGTCAAAGTTACAAACAGCACCATCCAGATGAAGGGGTTGTCTAGCCGCGCCCACAGCAGGGTCGAGAACGTCAGTGCGCCCACGATTAAAAGCCCGCCCATTGTGGGGGTGCCTGCCTTGGCAAAATGACCCTCTGGGCCGTCGTCACGGATCGGTTGCCCCTTGCCTTGCTTGCGGCGCAAAACGTTGATGAGCGGGGGCCCGAAGATAAAACCGAAGACAAGAGCTGTAATGAATGCGCCGCCTGCGCGAAACGTGATATAGCGAAACAGGTTAAAGAAATCACCACCGTCCGAGAGTGCGGTTAACCAATAGAGCATGTTCAAAACCTTTTTGCGCGTCCAGAGCCTTAGGCCCTGCGATGCCCCAATTTTCGGATAGCGTCAACGACTGTGCTGACTTTACTGCCTTTGGATCCCTTGACCAAGACCACGTCACCTGCATCAACAAACCGCCCGATTTGCCCCGACATGGTGGCTGCGTCATGCACCCATTCACCGCGCATGGCGTCGGGAAGAGCTGCGTGCAGGTGTTTCATGCGCGGCCCGACACAGTGCACAATATCAAGTGATTGCAGGTGTTTATCATGGGCAATGGCGCGGTGCATTTCTCGCTCGGACGACCCCAGTTCCAGCATGTCACCCAAGATCGCAATGCGCCGCCCTTTGACGATACGGCCGACATTGTCGCGTGGCTGCGCGCAGGCGAGGATTTCAAGCGCCGCGATCATGGAGGTGGGGTTTGCGTTAAATGCATCGTCGATCAGGTCGAGTGTGTCATCTTGGCGGGCCGGATCGAGGGCGATGATCTCGCGGGTGCCACGTCCGCCCGGCGGCACCCAGCCAAAGATGTCCATCGCCGCGCGCATCGGGTCAGCCCCCAATGCCTGCGTCACGGCCAGAACGCCCACTGCGTTCATCGCAAAGTGCCTCCCCGGCACGGCGAGTTTGAACAGGTATTCTGTGCCAGCATGTGCGGCAGTGACGACCGTGACCTCGTCGGTAAGCCGCACATCGGTGGCGCGCCAATCGGTGTCGGTGGTGCCAAATCCGATATGCGTCACGCCCAATTTGGTCGCGGTGTCAGTTAGGATTGCGGTGGTGGGGATGTCTGCGTTCAAGATTGCGATGCCGCCCGATGTCAGACCTGTCATGATCGCCGCTTTTTCATGGGCGATGTCGTCGACGCTGGAGAACGCCTCCAGATGGGCGGCGGCGACAGTGGTGATCATGACCACATGCGGTGCTGCCATTTTTGCCAGCGGCGCGATTTCGCCTGCGTGGTTCATGCCGATCTCGATCACGGCGAAATCCGCGTCTGCGGGCATCCGGGCCAACGTAAGTGGCACGCCCCAGTGGTTGTTATATGAGGCCTCTGCCACATGAGCCTTGCCCTGCAAGCTTAAGACAACGCGCAACATTTCTTTGATGGAGGTTTTGCCGACCGAGCCAGTGATCCCCACGACGCGCGCGCGTGTCCGTTTGCGAGACGCCACCCCCAGTGCGGTCAAAGCAGCCAAGACATCGGGCACGATCAGCAGCGGCGCGTCTGCGGGCACGTTGACGGGCCGGTGTGTCACAAGCGCAGCGGCGGCCCCTTTTTCGAGCGCCACTGCGACAAAGTCGTGCCCGTCGCGGCTGTCCGTGAGTGCCACAAACAAGTCGCCTGTCTGAATGGTGCGGGTGTCGATGGAGACCCCGTTTGCCGACCAGTCAGCGGTGGTTTTTCCACCTGTTGCGGCAGCCGCGTGGGTGGATGTCCAAAGTGCGGTCATATCCTGCCCTCCAATGCGGCGACGGCCACGCTTGCCTGTTCTACATCGTCGAAGGGCAAGGTAACATCGCCCACGGTTTGCCCGCTTTCATGGCCTTTGCCTGCAATCAGCAATGCGTCCCCTGCCCCGAGCGCATCGATGCCGCGCAAGATAGCTTCGGCGCGGTCGCCGACTTCGGTCACCGAGGGGGTGCCGATGCCGTTGAGTGCGCCGGCCAGAACGGCGGCGCGAATGCTGGCGGGGTCTTCCGAGCGCGGGTTGTCGTCGGTCACAATCACCACATCGGCGAATTCCGCGGCCGCAGCCCCCATCAGCGGACGTTTGCCCACGTCGCGGTCGCCGCCAGCCCCGACGATTGCGATGATCCGCCCCATCACATGGGGGCGCATCGCTTTAAGCGCGGTTGCCACCGCGTCGGGTGTATGAGCGTAATCGACGAAAACAGCGGCACCGTTGTCGCGGGTGGCCGCAAGTTCCATGCGCCCGCGCACCGTTGATAGATGCGGTAGGGTCTCGAAGACGTCGTCAGGATCAGCGCCAGCCGCGATCACAAGGGCAGCGGCCAGAAGAACGTTATCCGCTTGGAACCCGCCGATCAGGTTGAGCCGGATCTGGTGCGGTTTGCCTTGCCACAAGAACAGCAGGTCCTGTCCTGTCGCATCATAGCGCTGCCCTGTTAGACGCAACCGCGCGTTGGGGTGGCGTCCGACGCCGATGACCTCTTGGCCGCGTGCAGCACAGATGTCGGCCACTTGGTCACCTTTGGGGTCGTCAAGGTTGATGACGGCAACCCCGTCGTCGGCAAGTACACGGGTGAACAGCCCCATTTTTGCGTCAAAATAGGCCGCAAAGGTTTCGTGGTAGTCAAGGTGGTCTTGGGTGAAGTTTGTAAAGGCCGCAGCCGTCAAAAGCACCCCGTCCAAGCGCCGTTGGTCAAGCCCGTGCGAGGAGGCCTCCATGGCGACATGGGTGATCCCTTCTGCGGCAGCCAGTGCCATGACGCGGTGCAGGGTAATCGGTTCGGGTGTTGTGTGTTTGAGCGGATGGGTCCAAGCGCCCTCGACCCCTGTGGTGCCAAGATTGACGCCTGCGATTTGCAGTTCTTCCCAGATTTGCCGCGCAAAGGTGCTCACGGAAGTTTTGCCGTTGGTGCCGGTGACGGCCACGACCGTGGCGGGATGTGCGCCAAACCACAGGCTGGCGGTCTGTGCCAAGGCCTGACGCGGGTCTTGGGCGATGATCAGGGCGGCATCCGAGAGAGTCAGATCGCGATCCGCAAGTTCCGCACCGTCTGCGTCGGTCAGAATGGCGGCGGCCCCTGCGGCCAGCGCCGTTTTGATGAATGTGGCCCCGTGCACATGGCTGCCTGGAAGTGCCGCAAATAACATGCCGCGGGTCACGGCCCGACTGTCGACGGTCAGACCGGTGATCTGTGCATCGCGACCACCCGCCGCCGTGAGACCCAATTGGGCAAGAGTTTTCGTGTTATCGGTCATGCCGCCCACCACAATTAGTTTGAGGTGAGTGTTACACCGATCGGCTCGGACCTGTCCACTTGTGGTCGCAGACCAAGTAAAGGGGCGATGCGCCGGATCATTTCGGCGGCGACCGGCACGGCGGTCCAGCCTGCAGTGCGCCGTGGTTTATCGCCCGAGTTTTCAGAGGGTTCATCGAAGGTCACGATGAGCACATATTTCGGATCATTGGCTGGAAACACCGAGGCAAAAGTTGTGATGACCTTGTCGTCATAGTAACCGCCACCATTTTCCTTTGGTTTGTCGGCTGTGCCGGTTTTACCGCCAACTTCATAGCCTTCAACTTCACCAAACGAGGCAGTGCCGCGCACGACCACTTGACGCAGCATTGCACGCGCTTGCGCACTGGTTTCGGCGCTCACGACCCGAGGGCCGACCTGCCGTGTATCGCGGCGCAGCAAGGTCGGTTCAACCCTCGTGCCACCGTTCAACAAGGATGCATAGCCCGTCGCCAGATGCAGCGGTGACGACGATAACCCGTGGCCATATGAGATGGTCATGGTCGAAAGTTCCGACCAATTTTCCGGCAGCAATGGTCGCCCTGTGGGGCCCTCTTGCAGCTCCACCGGTGTGGCCTCCATAAAGCCAAGCGAGCGCAGGAAGTCCTGTTGCCGCTCCGAGCCGATTTCCATCGCAATGCGCGCAGTGCCGATGTTTGACGATTTCACGATCACGTCTGTCGTTGACAGTTCGGCCCCGTAATTGCTGAAATCTGTCAAACTGAAGCGGCCCCATTTGAGAGGCCCCCGAATATCGATGATTGTATCCGGCGTGACCAGTCCGAGTTCCAGACCTTGGGCGATTGCAAAGATTTTGAACACCGATCCCAATTCATAGACGCCTTGCACGGCGCGGTTAAACAGCGGGCTGTCGGTCTGATCACCGGTCAGCAAAACCTGTGGCCGCTTATTGGGGTCAAAGTCCGGCAAGGATACCATTGAGATGATTTCGCCGGTGTAGACATCCATCAAGACCGAGGCTGCCCCTTTGGCATTCATCAGTGACATGCCGCCAGCCAAGACCTCTTCGGCGGCCGCTTGCACGGTGAGATCGATCGAGAGCGCGAGTGGTTCGCCTTCATTGGCGGGATCACGCAGGAAATCGTCGAATTTGCGCTCTACGCCTGCCACGCCGATCACCTCGGCGCTGGAGACACCTTCACGCCCGTAAGAGGCACCACCAAGAATATGTGCTGCGATCGCCCCATTGGGATAAAGCCGCATTTCACGTGGACCAAACAGCAACCCGGGGCTACCGAGGTCATGCACGGCTTGCATCTGTTCGGGGCTTAATTGTCTGCGAACCCACGCAAATTTGCGCTTTCCTGAAAAACTTTTGAGCAGCGCTTCTTCTTCGAGGTCGGGAAACATTTTGGCCAGTTCGGAGGCGATGCGCGCTGGATCAACCATTTCCTGTGGTTGCGCGTAAAGCGAGTAGGTCCCGAGGTTGGTGGCCAGAATTCGCCCGTTGCGGTCCACGATATCGGCGCGTTGCCCAATGATCGGGTTGCCCGCAGTTGCGGTCTGTGGCTCTTCGGCGGGGGTGCCGGCAAGGGCGCCCATGCGCAGTCCGATTGTGCCAAATGCGAGAACAAACATGCCCCCCAAAACCAGCAGGCGCCCCTCTGCGCGCAGGCGGGACCGGTCCCGCACCGCTTCGTGACGCAGGCGCAAGTTTTCGGCCTCGATAGCGCCTGTGTCTTCGCCCTTTTCACGGGCTTTGAGAATGCGGGCAAGCGGGCGGAGCGGTGTGCGGATCATAGCGCGTCCTCGTCTAGGTTGATCGGTGCACTGTTGACTTCTATGGGCACAATAATCGGCAGAATTTCGGGAAGTGGGTAGATGATTTGATCCACCCGCCCAAAGGCATCGGGCATCAGGGGCAGCAGGCCCAAGCGGTCAAAATTCAGCTCGGCCAAGTCAGACAGGCGGTCGGGGCGGTTGAGATAGGCCCATTCCGCGCGCAACATGCCCAAGCGCTGGTAGTTGCGTCCGATTTCGGCATTTAGGCGGCGCACTTCGGACAGCGCATCGCGGGTTTTATAGTTTTCCTGATACGACCAGAACGACAGCCCGATGACCGCAAGTCCTGCTAAAACATAAAGAATACTACGCATCTATTTGCCCCCTTTGTGCATCATCGGCATCCCCAGCTTGGCGGGATCAATTGCGGTGGCTGGCGCGTCCGTGCGGATAGCGACACGCAACTTCGCGGACCGCGAGCGTGGGTTGATTGACAGTTCTTGATCGTCCGGGCCAATGGCTTTGCGTTTTTTGACCTCAAAGGCGGCGATATCTTGCACGACTTCAGGGGCGTAGCGGTTTGAATTTGCCATGCCACCGGAACGGGCCTGTAAGAAGCGTTTGACCATGCGGTCCTCAACGGAATGGAAGGTCACAACGGCCAATTGCCCGCCCGGTTTCAAAGCGCGTTCTGCGGCCATAAGACCCTCGGCCAATTCACCGTATTCATTGTTGACTGCAATGCGCAACGCTTGGAATGTGCGGGTTGCGGGGTGTGACTGGCCCGGTTTAGAGCGCGGCAGGCAGCCCGAGACGATGCTGGCGAGTTGCAAGGTGGTGGTCAGCGGGCGGTTTGCGACGATGGCCTTAGCGATGCGGCGAGAGGCGCGTTCTTCGCCGTAAAGATAGATGATCGAGGCGATTTCGGCCTCGTCTGCGTCATTGCAGATGTCAGCTGCGGACAGTCCCGACTGCGACATGCGCATATCAAGCGGGCCGTCGCGCATAAACGAGAAGCCGCGCTCGGCGATGTCGAGTTGCATGGACGAAACCCCAAGGTCCAGCACCACGCCGTCAAGGTCGCTTGCATATTGATCCAGTTTGGAAAATTCGCCCTGCACGGTTTCAATGCGGTCGCCAAACCCTGCGATCCAATCGGCGGCCATCTCGAACACAACCGGGTCGCGGTCGACGCCGATCACTTTATCTGCGCCTGCGGCGAGTAATTCGCGGGTGTAGCCGCCATTTCCGAAAGTGCCATCAAGCCAGACACCCGTTACGGGGGCCACGGCCGCAATCAACGGGCGGATCAGGACAGGGATGTGGGGGGATGTTTCAGTGGCAGCTGACATCTGTTTCCTCCTAGCTGTCGCCCAAGAGCGAGAGCGGGTCAAAGTCGTCGGGCATCTCGTCAAGCCACGCGGTCATATCTTGGGCCACGGTCTGGGTAAAGGTTTCGGATTTCCAGATTTCAAAGTGATCACCCACGCCGCGAAAGTAGAGTTCTCCGTCTTTCAGGCCCAGCTTTTCACGCTGCCGGATCGGCATGACCGTGCGCCCGTCTTTGTCGATCTCCATTTTCATGGATTGACCGATATAAAGGTGCGAGAGTTTTTTCTTGTCGGGCGAGCCGGGCTTCATCGCGTTGATGTTGTCTACCAGCTTGCCGAATTGCGCGACGGTATAGACGTGCAGTTCTTTTTTGAGGTGATCGCCGTAAAGCAAATACATGCGCGGGGTCAGGCCT
>TARA_R110002051_G_scaffold61130_1_pt1 | contig 29903 bp, 25 predicted proteins | sample TARA_R110002051 | Tara Oceans TARA_R110002051 (sample SAMEA4397023) | marine metagenome | biome: Polar Biome; feature: [MES] marine water layer (ENVO:01000295) within the mesopelagic zone...; material: water (ENVO:00002006), including particulate matter (ENVO:01000060) such as...... | reverse complement strand
AGGTCCTACTATGGCGATTATCGCTCAAAAAGCACCCGGAATCAAGGTAACTGTTGTAGATATTAATGAAAAACGTATAGCTGCCTGGAATGATGCAGATGTAAACAATATTCCTATTTACGAACCGGGATTGGCTGAAGTGGTGGCCGAAGCCAGAGGACGTAATTTGTTTTTCTCAACAGCAGTTGACCAGGCTATAGATGAAGCTGATATGATTTTTATCTCGGTCAATACGCCAACCAAGACCTATGGAATTGGTAAGGGAATGGCGGCTGATTTAAAGTTTATCGAGTTGTGTGCCCGTCAAATTGCACGTGTTGCTACAACCGATAAGATTGTAGTGGAGAAATCAACACTTCCGGTACGTACTGCAGAAGCCTTGAAGAGTATTTTAGATAATACGGGGAATGGAGTAAATTTTCAAATCCTCTCCAATCCTGAGTTTTTAGCAGAAGGTACTGCTGTAGACGATTTACAAGTTCCCGATCGCGTTTTGATAGGTGGTGATCTCAATACCGATGCTGGTAGAAAAGCGATTAACGCACTGGTTGACGTGTATGCGCATTGGGTTCCTAAAGAAAATATTTTAACGACTAATGTTTGGTCTTCAGAACTTTCTAAGCTTACGGCGAACGCTTTTTTAGCACAGCGTGTTTCCAGTATTAATGCCTTATCCGAATTGTGTGAGCAAACCGGTGCAGATATTAAAGAAGTAGCTAAAGCCATAGGTATGGACAGTCGTATAGGACCTAAATTTCTACAGGCTTCTGTAGGATTTGGGGGTTCGTGTTTTCAAAAAGACATATTGAATCTAGTTTACATAGCAAAATCATTTGGTTTAAATGAAGTTGCGGATTATTGGGAACAAGTTATTATTATGAATGACCATCAGAAACGTCGTTTTGCAGCAAAGATGGTAAAGACTTTGTACAATACTGTATCTGGAAAAAAAATAGCATTATTGGGATGGGCATTCAAAAAAGATACTAACGATACGCGAGAATCAGCAGCTATTTATGTTGCAGATTATTTATTAAATGAACAAGCTGAGCTTGTGATTTATGATCCTAAAGTAAACAAGGAACAAATTCTTGCAGATTTAGACTATTTAGGAACGCGTACTGAAGCAGATAATCGCGCAAATATAACCGTAGTCAATAGCGCAATTGAAGCAACACTGGGAGCTCATGCCATTGCTATTATGACCGAGTGGGATGAATTTAAAGCTTTAGACTGGAAGCAAGTATATAAAGATATGCTTAAACCGGCATTTCTGTTTGACGGACGTAGATTACTAGACCGCAACGAACTTGAAGCAGTGGGATTTGAATTTTATGCAATAGGTTCCTAAATATTAAAGAATTATTCGCACCAATCAATTATGAAAGTAGCATTAATTACCGGTGTAACCGGGCAGGACGGAGCTTATCTAAGTGAGTTTTTATTAAAAAAAGGATATCAAGTGCATGGGTTAAAACGTAGATCTTCGCTTTTTAATACCGATCGTATCGATCATTTGTACCAGGACCCTCATGTAGAACATCGTAATTTTATTTTACATTATGGGGATATGACCGACAGTACAAATCTTATTCGTTTGATTCAGGAAATTCAACCGGATGAGATTTATAACCTTGCAGCGATGAGTCACGTTCAGGTTTCTTTTGAAGTACCAGAATACACCGGTAATGCAGATGGTTTAGGTACATTGCGTATATTAGATGCAGTACGTTTGTTAGGTTTAAGTGAAAAAACACGTATTTATCAAGCCTCTACTTCAGAATTGTATGGCAAAGTACAAGAGGTTCCACAGACGGAAACTACTCCCTTTTATCCAAGGTCTCCGTATGCCGTAGCAAAAATGTATGCGTATTGGATTACGGTAAATTACCGGGAAGCTTATGGAATGTATGCATGTAATGGTATTTTATTTAATCACGAGTCTCCTATACGTGGGGAAACCTTTGTTACCCGTAAAATTACCCGTGCAGCATCACGTATTGCTTTAGGACTTCAAGATAAAATATATTTAGGAAATCTGGATGCTAAAAGAGACTGGGGACACGCCAAAGATTATGTGCGTATGATGTGGATGATCTTACAGGCAGACGAGGCAGAAGACTGGGTGATTGCGACAAACAAGACCACACCAGTTCGTGATTTTGTACGTATGGCTTTTGGTCACGCGGGTATCGAGCTTGAGTTTAAGGGAGAAGGCGTAGATGAGAAAGGTTATGTAAAAGCTTGTAACAATCCAGAGTATCAACTGGAAATCGGTAAAGAGGTACTGGCAGTTGATCCTAAATATTTTAGACCTACTGAAGTGGATTTATTAATTGGTGATGCAACCAAAGCAAAAGAAAAGTTAGGTTGGGTTCCCGAATATGATTTGAAAGATTTAGTGAATGATATGATGCAGAGCGACTTAAAATTGATGAAAAAAGATCAATATCTTAAGGATGGCGGGTATCGTATTTTAAACTACTTTGAATAGTATCTATAGTTAAAGGTTAAGAATGATATTTAAAAGTATTTGTCTTAGTTCTTACTAGTTTTATGTTAGAGAAATTGAAACGAATTCTTTTACTTCTATTAGGAATAGTTATTGCGACAGAACTCATTTTACGATTAGGTTTTGGTTTTTGTGATACAGTACTCTTTATGTCAGATCCCGATTTTGAATACATTGCTCAACCCAATCAAGATCGCCATCGTTTTGGAAACCATATAGTTTATAATGAGCTTTCAATGCGTGCTGAACCTATTGATACGTATGCTCTAAAAATTTTAGCATTAGGGGATTCGGTATTGAATGGGGGTGTCTTGACTGATCAGGACTCATTGGCTACCAGTTTACTTTCAAACAAATTGAGTTCTCAATTAAACAGGAAAATTCAGGTTTTAAATGTTTCTGCAGGCAGTTGGGGGCCGGATAATGCGTATGCATATTTAGAAAAATTTGGAGACTTCAATTCAAGGCTGCTAGTTATGGTATTCAGCTCGCATGATTATAATGATAATATAACACATGAGGAAGTAGTAGGCAATCACCCCTCATATCCTAATAAGCAATATCCTTTAGCCTTGTTAGAAGTAATTGACCGTGATATAATACCTAGAGTTAATCGATTATTGCCCAAAGACATAAATAATTCGAGGAGTATTGATAATGAGTTGATGATCAATAAAAATGGAAAAAATATGAATACAGGTTTTGAGGATATTGTTAACTATGCTAATTCTAAAAATATACCTCTAATATTTTTTTTACATCCAGAGCGCGAAGAACTCAATAATGGAGTTTACAGTGAACGTGGGAAGAGTATAATTAAATTTTATGAAGATCAAAATATACCTGTGATTAAACTCTTAGAAAGAGATTATAAAACTTCCTATTATAGAGATCAGATACACTTAAATGAAAGTGGACAGCGACATCTTGCAAAAGTAATGCGTGAAGAAATATTAAATATTTTAGAAAATGAATAAAAACGCAAAGATATATATAGCAGGGCATCGCGGTCTGGTAGGGTCGGCAATAGTGAAAAATCTAGCGGATAAGGGCTATACTAATCTGGTGTATCGTACTAGTAGCGAACTTGACTTACGCGACTCTAATGCCGTGGCTGATTTTTTTGGAGCTGAACAACCCGAATATGTGATTCTTGCTGCGGCAAAAGTTGGGGGTATTGTAGCTAATAATACGTATAGAGCCGATTTTATTTATGAAAACCTGATGATTCAAAACAATGTAATTCATCAGGCGTATCTACACGGGGTTCAAAAACTGTTGTTTTTGGGGAGTACCTGTATTTACCCAAAAGCCTGCCCGCAGCCTATGAAAGAGGAGTATCTGCTGACAGACGTTTTAGAATATACTAATGAGCCCTATGCAATCGCAAAAATTGCAGGCATCAAAATGTGTGAGAGTTACAACCTGCAATATGGTACCAACTTTATTTCGGTAATGCCTACTAATTTGTATGGTCCTAATGATAATTTTAATTTAGAAAAATCGCACGTACTTCCGGCCTTAATTCGGAAGATGCATTTGGGTAAAGCCCTGGAAAATAATAATTGGGACAGCCTAAAGGCTGATTTGAATAAGCTGCCGGTTGAAGGGGTTGATGGTAACGCATCAGAAGATACTATACTTACTGTTTTAAAAAAATACGGGATAAGTCGTTCCTCAACCTTAGGGGGAGGTCAGGAGGGGGATTCGGTGCAAGTGGAAATCTGGGGAACCGGTAAACCCATGCGTGAATTTTTATGGAGTGAAGATATGGCAGACGCCTGCGTCTTTATTATGGAAAATCGTGATTTTAAAGACCTAATACAAAGAGACTCCTCACCCTTGGGGGGAGGTCGAGAGGGGGACATCCGAAACACCCACATCAACATAGGTACCGGCGAAGATATTTCCATCTACGATCTGGCGCATCTCCTTAAAAAAACCGTAGGTTTTAACGGGGAAATCTATTTCAATACGGAGAAGCCTGATGGTACAATGAAGAAGCTTACCGATGTCTCCAAATTGAAAGAGTTGGGATGGCAGTATGAGATAACGCTTGAATCTGGAGTTGAACAAGCCTATCAGTGGTATAAAAAATAAAATATGTTCGAAGTAAAATTAAAAGATTCAAAAGCTTTTATGTGCGAAAGCTCAGAAACCATTTTTCAAGGAGCCAAACGAAATGGTATATTATTGGAACATAGCTGTTTGACTGCGCGATGTAGAAGTTGTAAAGCATTAATTACAAAGGGTCAAGTTGAAAACATCCAAGATGAATTTGTATTATCAAGAGAAGAAAAAGAATTAGGTTATACCTTGTCTTGCAATGCTAAACCTTGTACAGACTTAGAACTAGATATTGAAAATTTAGGATCGTATAATATTCCAGATACTAAAACCATCCCAGCAAAGATTGATGCGATTAAATATCTTAAAGAAGATGTTGTTCAAATCGTATTTCGCACCCCACCCGCACAGAAGCTCAATTTTTTTTCAGGTCAATATGTTAATATAATTAAAGCAGATATAAAGCGGAGTTATTCAATCGCAAATTCCCTGCGTTCTGACGGTAAACTGGAATTCCTTATTAAAAACTATCCAGGTGGGATGATGAGTAATTACTGGTTTAATGAAGCTGCCATAGGAGACCTTTTGAGAATTGAAGGTCCTTTAGGTACCTTTTTTTTAAGAAATATCGCGAACGTGGACACTGTTATTTTTTTGGCTACAGGTACCGGTATAGCGCCAGTAAAAGCTATTTTAGAAAAATTAGCCGAAAAAGAAGAAACTCTTAAAACGGAAATCTATCTTTTTTGGGGAGGTCGTTTTATTCCTGATTTTTTCTGGGAGCCCAAGTTTAATAAGTTAAATTTGAAGTATATACCTGTTTTATCCAGATCAAATCAGGATTGGACTGGTAATATAGGTTATGTTCAAGATGTAGTGATACAACAAAATATTAAGCTTAAGAATGCTCAGGTATATGCCTGTGGTTCTGAAGCCATGATTAATACAGCGCAAAGTTTATTAAGTACTAACGGTCTTCAGGAATCAAATTTTTACTCGGATGCCTTTGTAATCTCAAATTAATTTAAGTATGAAACTAGTGATTTTAGCAGGCGGGCTCGGAACCCGTTTAAGTGAAGAAACGGTGTCAAAACCAAAACCTATGGTAGAAATTGGGGGTAAACCAATTCTTTGGCATATTATGAAAATGTATTCTCATCACGGGATTAATGATTTTATCATTTGCTGTGGGTATAAGGGTTACGTTATAAAAGAATATTTCGCAAATTATTTTTTGCATCAATCAGATGTCACTTTCAATATGAAAGATAATAAAATGATTGTACACGAAAAGCGGGCTGAACCCTGGACCGTAACCCTTGTAGATACCGGTGATGAGTCTATGACCGGTGGTAGACTTAAACGCGTATCAGAGTATCTTCAAGATGAAGAAGCATTTTGTTTTACCTACGGGGATGGAGTAGCAGACATCGATATTAAGGCATTGATTGATTTTCACAAATCGCATGGTAAAGATGCCACGCTAACTGCAACATTTCCTCCGGGAAGATTTGGGGCTTTAGATATTCAAGAAAACCAGGTAAAGCGTTTTCAAGAAAAGCCTAAAGGAGATGGAGCGCGTATTAATGGGGGCTTTTTTGTGCTTTCACCAAAGGTCATAGATCGTATTCCCGGAGATGATTCTATCTGGGAACAAGAGCCTCTAAAAGGTCTTGCAAATGATGGTCAATTGATGTCCTACAACCACGATGGTTTCTGGCAACCGATGGATACGTTGAGAGATAAAAATATGCTGGAAGAGCTTTGGGATTCTAATAAAGCCCCCTGGAAATTATGGAAGGATTAAGTAGAAGGGTGAATCCTTCATTTTGGAAGGGAAAGAAAGTATTTCTTACGGGACATACCGGTTTTAAAGGTAGCTGGCTTTCTATATGGTTATCTGAACTTGGTGCTGAAGTCAAAGGATATTCTCTAGCTCCAAGTACAACACCGGCTCTCTTTGAAGAGGCCCGAATTGCAGAACTTATAACTTCTGAGCTAGGAGATATACGTGACCTGCAAAGCCTTAAAAAATCCATGCGTGACTTTGATCCCGATATTTTGATCCATATGGCAGCGCAACCCCTCGTGCGTTTATCTTATGAAGAACCTCTGGAAACCTACGCTACCAATGTTATGGGTACTGCTAACGTGCTTCAGGCTGCGCGGAGTTGTACTTCTTTAAAGGCTATAGTTTCGGTAACCACCGACAAGTGTTATGAGAACAAAGAATGGCCTTGGGGTTATCGTGAAAACGAGCCGATGGGAGGCCACGACCCGTATAGCAGTAGTAAAGGTTGTGCGGAACTGGTCACAGCGGCTTATAGAAGATCTTATTTTTATGGAGATGATACTGCGAATCTCGCCTCCGCAAGAGCAGGTAATGTAATCGGCGGTGGAGACTGGGCGGCAGACCGTTTAATTCCGGACATTTTAAAAGCTTTTGAGAACGGAGAACCGGTTATTATTCGAAACCCTTTATCTACAAGACCCTGGCAACATGTTTTAGAGCCGCTTTCGGGATATTTGGTATTGGCTCAGGCTTTGTATGCCGATAACGGAGAACGGTTTGCAGAAGGCTGGAACTTTGGGCCTAAAGATGAAGATTGTAAGCCTGTAGACTGGATTTTAAATAAAATGGTTGAAAAGTGGGATGGCAAAGCCTCTTGGGATTTGGATAAAAATAGCAATCCTCATGAAGCCGGATTTTTAAAATTGGATTGCTCTAAAGCGAAAAGTCTATTGAACTGGCAATCTCACTGGAATTTAGAAGAAACATTAACGCGAATAATCAATTGGCATCAGGCTTGGTTAACCGGTGCAGATATGCAGGAAATAACCAAAAATGAAATTGCTGATTATCAATAGCATTGCTATACTAATTGAACACTATGAAAACATCAACTAATGAAGAAAGCTTACGTAAAGAAATTGCAGATCTGGTTAGCAAATATGCAACAGAGAAGTACCAATCTAAAGACTTTGTTCCCGGAGAAACTGTAATCCCACCAAGTGGGAAGGTATTAGGAGAGGCCGAGCTTCAAAATATGGTAGCAGCCTCTTTAGATGGCTGGTTAACTACAGGCCGATTTAATGAGAAATTTGAAAAACGCCTGGCTGAATTTTTAGGAGTTAAACACGTGCTTTCGGTGAATTCAGGGTCTTCAGCCAACTTGGTGGCATTTAGTGCACTTACCTCGCCTAAATTAGGAGACCGAGCGATAAAAAGAGGAGATGAAGTCATTGGTGTTGCTGCAGGATTTCCTACTACGGTAAACCCAATCGTACAATTTGGTGCGGTGCCGGTTTTTGTAGATGTAGACCCTAAAACACATAATATTAATGCTGATTTAATCGAAGCCGCTATTACTCCTAAGACTAAAGCAATAATGCTGGCGCATACTTTAGGAAACCCTTTTGATCTAGGTAAGATTAGAGCAATTTGTGATAAGTATAATTTATGGCTTGTTGAAGATACCTGTGATGCTTTAGGAGCCACGTATAACGGGCAGTTATGCGGTACTTTTGGAGATATTGCGACCCTGAGTTTTTATCCGGCACACCATATCACCATGGGTGAAGGCGGAGCTGTTTTTACTAATAACTCCGAATTGAAAATAATCGCTGAATCCTTTAGGGACTGGGGTAGGGATTGTTATTGTCCTCCCGGCTGTGATAATACCTGTGGCTGCCGTTTTGAACAACAACACGGGACGTTGCCGTATGGATACGATCATAAATATGTATACTCACATAGTGGTTACAATTTAAAAATAACCGATATGCAGGCTGCTTGCGGCTTAGCGCAAATAGATCGTGCAGCTGAGTTTATTGAAAAACGGAAGCAAAATTTTAAAGCGTTACACAAGCGTTTACAAAGTTTGACCGATTTCTTAGAACTTACCGAACCTACACCAAATAGTGATCCTTCCTGGTTTGGATTTCCAATAACCCTTAAAGAAGAAGCTGGAGTAGAACGGGTGGATCTATTGCGCTATCTGGATGATAATAAAATAGGCTCGCGTCTACTGTTTGCCGGAAATCTGACCAAACAACCGTATTTTCAGGATGTGGAGTATCGCGTTGTTGGAGAATTAACCAATACCGATATTACCATGAACCGTACATTTTGGATCGGAATTTTCCCTGCCTTAGGGCAGGAGCATTTTGACTATATCGGAGAAAAGTTAGAAGAATTTTTTGGATTAAATTTTTAATAATGAGATTTGAGGAGACTTCCATACCCGGTGTTTATGTTATAGATCATTTTCATGCTACCGATGCAAGAGGTGATTTCACTAAGGTTTTTCATACTCCTTCTTTTAAAGAGCGGGGAATGGATTTCAAATTAGAAGAGTCTTATTATTCTATCTCTAAAAAAAATGTTATCCGGGGTATGCATTTTCAGACCCCACCTCATGATCACGAAAAAATTGTATTTGTGAGTAGGGGTTCTATAACGGATGTCGTTCTGGATTTGAGAAAAGATTCTACTACGTATAAGCAGTATTTAACCGTTGATTTGAGTGCGAGCAATACTAAAGGGATCTATATCCCTAAAGGATGTGCTCATGGTTTTCTTTCTTTAGAAGAAGATACCTGTGCCGTATATATGGTTTCTACTGCTTATGCACCAGAAGCAGATGCAGGTATTCGTTACGATACGTTTAATTATGACTGGGTTGTCAACAAGCCCATAATTTCTGAGAGAGACCTGAAATTTCCAGATATGGAATCTTTTGAAAGTCCATTTTAGTACTCCCCCTTTTTTATGAAGAAGCTCATATTTGTTAATTCACATCCTGCACAATACTTTGTGCCATTATATGCTTATTTAACCGAATCTGGTATTGATACGGAGGTCTGGTTTTGTTCTGATGAACCACTTAAAGGGAGTTTTGATAAGCAATTTAATGTTAAATTAAAGTGGGATATTCCCTTAGTTGCGGGTTATAAAGCACTTTTTTTCAAGAATCATAGTTGGAAACCCTCTCATCATAATGGTTTTTTTGGTCTTATGAATTTGGGGTTGATCCGGGCGTTTTTTAAGCAAAAAAATGCGGTATTTGTAGTACACGGCTGGCATTATTTTACCTTGTTTATAATTCTGGCCTTTGCAAGATTTTCATCTAATCGGATATGCTTTCGAATCGAAACACCCCTCAATCAGGATGTATATAAAAAAGGGTTTAAAACCCGAATTCGCCGCTTTTTTCAAAAGCATGTGATTTTCCCGGGAATAAATAATTTCTTATATATCGGAAAGCAGAACAAGGCCTTCTTCTTGGCTTCCGGAGTTTCTGAGGATCAACTGGTGTTTTGCCCTTATGCAGTAGATAATAAGCGTTTTAGAGATGACTATTTAAGACTTAAGGAGCATCGCATCGCGTTGCGCGAAGAATTGGGGCTTCCTATAAGTGCTAAAGTAATAGTAAGTATGGGTAAATACATCTATAAAAAGCGTCCCTTAGATATTTTAGAATCTTTTCGATTACTTCAAGATGATAAAGCCTGGCTGGTGATGGTGGGAGAAGGCGGGTTGAGACCCGAAATGGAAGCATATATTCAAAAATATAACCTTAAACAAGTCGTGTTAACAGGCTTTATAAACCAATCTCAGGTCACAAAATATTATGCGGTAGCAGATGTTTATGTGATGGCTTCCGGAAATGAAGAAACATGGGGTCTGGCGACCAATGAAGCCATGAATTTTAATTTGCCTATCGTGTTGTCAGATCGTGTGGGAGGCGCAAGTGACCTTGTGGTGGAAGGTAGTAATGGGTACACCTATCCATTAGGAGACTGCCAGGCACTTGCAACTAAATTGCACGCTATATTTAATAAAGAATTAAGTCACGCGATAATCTCAGAAGAAATAATAAAAAAATACAGTTTTAAGACCATTTCCTCGAATTTGATCGCAATGGATACTGATTTAAAGGCTTAATATGAAAATTTTAGTTACCGGAGCGACCGGTTTTGTAGGAAAAAGTTTAATACCCAAACTTTTAAGTGAAAATCATGAAGTTGTAGTAAACCTTCATAATTCTCAAAGAGCCTTACCTGATAGTGTTACTAAAATTCGCTTACAGGATGCGGGCAATACAGTAGCACATGATATTGAACTGCTCAAAGCCTTGCGGTTAGATGGGGTCATTCATTTAGCATCCCTTTATATAACAACTCATAAACCGGAAGAAGTTCTAAATTTAGTACAAACCAATGTAGGTTTTAGTACTTACGTTTTAGAATGTGCTTCAGAGGCTGGGGTACCCTGGTTTGTAAATACGGGTACGTTTTGGCAGCATTATAAAAGCGCAGAATATGATCCAGTAAACCTGTATGCAGCCACAAAAGAAGCTTTTGAAGCCATAGCCCAGTATTATATCAATACCAGTTCTCTTCAGTTTGTAACCCTAAAACTTTCTGACACCTATGGTCCTGGAGATACGCGTCCTAAAATTTTAAATTTATTAGACCGTATATCAAAATCTGATGAAGAATTGCAGATGTCACCGGGTGATCAACAAATGGATATATCACATATTGATGACGTTTGTACGGCTTTTATACAACTTGCCAATTTATTACAAAATGCAGACAAGCGCATAGAAAACGGTGCAGCATATGTCGTCAAAGCATCTAAGGTCTATTCTTTAAAGGAGCTGGTTGCAATTTTTGAAAACGTAAGTAAGTGTAAACTTTCCATTAATTTTGGAGGAAGGCCTTACCGGGATCGAGAGGTTATGCAGCCCTGGAAGTTTGGTAATACCGTACCGGGTTGGTCGCCCAAAATTTCTATACACGCTGGGATTAAACAAATGCTTGATATATGAACGTATTACTCTTTACAGATCCCCACGAAGATTATCTTGCCGATGCTTTGGTTCATGGATTTAGGGAATTGTTTGGAGCCCAAGCGGTAGATTATCCCAAATGCGAAATTCTGTATAACAACTGTAATGAGCAGACCAAGGCTGCTGTAAGGGGTAATGGCTTTACGTTGTATTCCGGATTGTTAGATGATATTTATGTCGATCGTTTTAATATTAAACAGCGAATTATAAAAGGGTATTTTGATCTTATTATTTTCACCAATATTCAGCGACAATTTGGTTTGTATGAGCAGTACCGACCTTTTTTAAAAGGCCATCAGGTGGTCTGTGTAGACGGGGAAGATACCCCAATGCCGTTTCCTGCCCGTGGGTTTTTTATGCGAAAGCCTTATTATTGGTTACTCCCTTTGGTTCATAAAAAGCATTTGTATTTTAAGCGCGAATATACTTCCAGAACCGTTTTTATGCCAGTTTTAAACTTTTTACCCGAACTTTTTAAGCGTTATCTACCGAAACCTAAAAATATTAAAACTATACAATTTGCATTTCCACAGTCAAAAATCTTAAGCGCTCCCCCCGTATCTAAATCCAAATTATTTACCACACATATTGTAGATGAAGAAGTGGCTCAGTATGTAAAAGGTTCCTTTACTGCATATGCTTTTGACAATGAGGCAGATTACTACAGCGACATACAGCATTCTAAATTTGGGATCACGACCAAGCGTGCGGGTTGGGATTGTTTACGGCATTATGAAATTGCAGCAAATGGAGCGGTACTTTGCTTTAAAGATTTAGATCAAAAGCCGGCAAGTTGTGCGCCCCACGGTTTGGATGCAAGCAACAGTATAAGCTATCGCAATTATGAGGATTTAATGCAGCAGATAGAGGCTTTGTCAGATGAAGATTATACAGGCCTACAGAAAAATTCACTGCTCTGGGCTTCTTCCAGCAGTACCCTGAATTTGGCCAGGTATATTTTAAAATCATTAAAGCAATCCTAACTTAATAGATGTCTGTAACTAAACGTATTGTATCAGGATCTGCTGCGTCCTGGGTTAAAATTGGGGTTACGTTGCTGGTACAGGTTTTTTTGGTGCCTGTATATTTAAGCTATTGGAGTGCAGATCTCTACGGAGTATGGATTGCGATTCAGGCATTGGTAAGTACCCTGGCCCTTATAGATACCAGTCATCAAAATTATTTAGGTTTTGAATTTTTAAAACTAGGCAAAACTAAACCGGATCAAATTTCGAAATACCTCTGGTCAGGTTCGGTCTATGGTTTTCTGCTAGGACTTTTACAGATTTTTATCATTGGTGTGTTGATTGCCACCACTAAATTATTGGACCTGCTTCCTGAAGAGTTAAGTAGTATTACATCATACGAGGATGTTTCATTAGCTATTTTGGCTTTAAGTATTACCTGGATGTTTACGGGTAGTCTGGGAGGTTTGCTGGTACGGTCATTGTCCCCATTTGGGTATTACGCACGAATGAGTTGGTGGGGAGTTTTAAATGCCCTTATTATAGCTTTGTCTCCTATAGCTGCGGTCTTACTTGACTATCAAATTTTAGGTGCCGCCTTATTTTATGCCGGGGGTGTACTTAGCTTTAACTTATTAATGTACTTCGATGTTTTTAGATTACTGAAACGAGTTCAAGTCCGATTCAACAAGCCTGATTTGGTACTGGGTTTTACCAATTTAAAATTCTCCCTGATTATTACCGCAAAGAGTTTTCTTGATTCGGCTCGGCAACAGGGGGCACGTTTGATAATAGGTCCATTAGCAGGAGCGGAAGCTTTAACCGCCTTTGCTACAATGCGTACCGGAGCTAATGTAGCATTACAGGGACTAGGTACCTTAACTAACCCTTTACTACCCGAACTTATGGATTTTTTAAATCAAAGAGATCAGCAACGCAGCGAGGCAGCGTTTGCAACGGTATGGACGGTCCTGGTTTTTTTGCTGGCCCCAGGTATCGTAGTTTTACAGTTGATTATGCCCAGTCTCTTTGATATATGGACCCGCGGAAAAGTAGTGTTTGATCCGCTTGTTTTTGGTCTTTTGTCACTTACCATATTAATTTTTGCATTGGCACAGCCGGCTATTGCCTTAATACGAGGTAATAACATTCTTAAAATACAATTGTCTATCTCTATCATCACCGGTATTACAGTTTTAGGAGGTCTCTTTCTACTGGTGCCCATTCTGGGACTAGCGGGAGCAGGCTTTGCTTTGGTTGCAGGTGAACTGGTAGATACCTATATCTATCGGAACAAAGCTAAAGCCTGGCTCAGGCAGCAGGGTTTAAAATGGCCGCAGCGCACCTCAAGTACCGCCGCTGTTTCAGTAGTGATTGCAGCATTAGCCATTGCGGGAATTGTATTTTTACCCGGGCTTGACTGGTATGTTGCCGGTGGGTCTCTCATTTTATTTGTACTTAACGGAATTTATTTTTACCGCAGTCTGCCAAAATTGGTAGAGCAAAAAATACAAGCTATGTGGAATACTTTTAAAAAACCTAATTGATGCCTGCTATAAGTATTTGTACTCCAGTCTACAATGGTATGCCCTACATTCAGGAGTGTGTAGAATCGGTACTCGGGCAAGATTATGAGGATTGGGAACTGATAATTTCAGACAATTGTTCTACAGACGGTACTCGTGAGTATTTATCAGCTCTTAAGGACAAGCGAATTAAAGTGCTGCTTCAGACTGATAATAAGGGTATTTTTGGCAATTTAAATGCTGTAATTAAGGCTGCGGAAGGAGAGATTATCCAAATTTTATGCGCCGATGATTATTTTAGCACTCCTACTGCCTTACAAAAGCTAGTATCAATCTGGCAGGGTTTGCCAGATGAGGTAGGTTTTATGCGTATAAATACTAAACCAGAAACCACAATTGGGGTAGCGGTACCCCATATTATACAAGCACAGGATTCGGCACTTTTTTTCTACCTTTTTGGGAATATACCCGGCAATCTATCTAATGTAAGTATGCGGCCTCAAATTTTTAAAGAGGTGGGCTATTTTAGTCAGGATTTTCCCTATGCCGGGGATTTCGAATTTTGGGTACGAGCAGCGCAAAAGTTTGATTTTAAATTATCAACAAAGCAACTTATATACATACGCAGGCATCCCGGGGTTGCTTCCAATTATCTAAATCAAAATGGGGAGCTGATTATGCAGAAATTACCAATTATAAATGATCTGTTTCAGAAACTTCACAAAAAGTACCCAAATCACAAAGCCAAATTGCGATTTTATGGTATACTCAATTATGATAGTTTGCAAAGAGATATAGCTATAAAAAATATTTTGCGCAACAAATGGAGTTATTTTAAAGAATTAAATAAAGCAGCTCTAGTTTATGATTTTAGTATTAACCCTCACGAGCGATGGGTTATTTTCTTTTTAAGTCTTGGAGGAAGAATAGGTAGATCAAAATTTTCTAAATTAATACTAAAAAAACTTCTTAACTAATAGATTATTTAGGAGTTATTTAGGTTACGTAAATTGCTAAACAAAAAATTAGATGAAAATAGGCTTTTATACCACTCTTAGTGGAGTTATGCCCTTTGATTGGACTTTGTTTTTGGATGGAAAAGTAGGTATAAGTGGTACTGATGGTTTTGTACTACGCATTGCTGCAAAACTTGAAGATTCAAGAAATCAGGATTTTGATTTAAGCCTTTTTACCGATTGTAACTTCCCGAGGTATAATGGAATACAGATAAACCCAGTTGAAAGTTTTAAAGATGCTGTAGAAAAGGCGATAACTCAAAACTTTAATATTCTAATATTCCCGCATCGGGAACAGGAGGAATTTGAAAAAGCGGCCAGAATAGCTGAACAGCATGATCTCAAACTGATTGTTTGGTGTCATAATACGCCTAATGTTTCCTATTTAAAATTGTATGCATCCTTACCCGCTTTGCGCGTTATTCTCTGTGTAAGCCAAGTACAGGCCGATCATATGCGGCATTTAGTAGCCTTTAAGAAGACTCAAGTTATTCATAACTTTATAAATCTTACTCAATTTACGGCTAGTAGAGCTAAAAAAGATAAATCTCTTACTACCTATATTGGGGCTATTACACCTAATAAAGGACTTCAGTTTTTGTTAAAATCCTGGCCTGAAGTGTTGAAGAAGCACCCGAAAGCTAAATTAAATATAATTGAGAGTGCAAAACTATATTCTCGAAATCAACGACTGGGCCCTTTAGGTATGGGGTCTCAGGAGTTTGAAGAGCAGTATGTCATTCCTTATTATGGAAAATCTCTAGAAAGTCTCAAAAAAGCTAATATTAAGTTACTTGGTATTTTGGGGCCTTCGGAAATAAAGAACCATTTAGCTGAAAGTATAGCGGTAGTTGTCAACCCCTCTTTTTCCTATAAACAAAGTGCAGAAACATTTTTTGTAAGTGCTGTTGAGGCTCAGGCTTGCCGGGCTGCAGTTGTAGGCGGTAACGTAGGAGGGCTTCGGGAAACCACTTTAAATGGTGAAACTAGTCTGCTTGCAAATAATCAAAATGACATAAGTAGGCATCTAAATACATTGTTGAATAATCCAGAACTAGCATTAAAAATGGGAGAACAGGGTTTAAATTACGCAAAGCTTTTTGATATCAACACTGGAATTTCTCAGTGGTCAGATTTGCTTAAAGCCGTATTCGAAGATAACAAAATGAAGCAAGTGTGCTTAAATGTGTTTAAATGCGAGAAAAAAGTTCTGATTAAGGAATTGATGGGTTTAATTAAGCGTGGTCTTACATAAGAAAAGCTTTCATGTTATTTTTTATTATTATATATAATTGATTTGAATACTAGTTTAATATATAAATCGAACCTTAAGATAATTGTTTCTTTAGTTTTGAGTCTTCCACTATGGTTAGTAGCACTTATAAGTGAACTAGAAATTTTGGGTCAAATTGCAGCTACAGTCTCCATTATAATTAATGGATATTTGCTGCGGAAAAAGCTGAAATCTATATCCATAGATTTTGATGTACTTTCTTTGGGTGCTATGAGTTTAATCTTAATTCAGAATATAGCCTGGCTAATATCAGGTTATGTACATGTTTTTCAGCTTAAAAGGTCTTCGGAATATTTTTTATCCAAAATATTAACAGGTATAAGCTTTCAGGAATATGCGCTGGCCATAATTTATATTAATGTTTTTTGTATTGTACTGGCATGTTTTAGCCTCTACCCAAAATACCTAAGAATTCACCGGAGTCTGAATCAGCGGTTATTGGGTTTACTAAATTATCCTTTGAATAAATTACGTTTTTTTTTAATAGGCTTTTTTATCGTACAAATAGTCCTGATAGCTACTGGTATTATTGGAAAAAGAACTATTAATGTAGAAGGTTATGATCAAGGCAAGATACCTTTTTGGCTTCCTATTTTTCAGTCTATAATACCGCTTTATCAGATAATTTGGATAGTTTATTTTAGAAAACTTAAGTCATTCCGATTTTGGGATTACTTTCAGGCATCTCTTTATATTGCTCCTACGCTGTTTATCGCCTTTAGTGGCGGTAGATCCTCATTTGTTTTTACTTTGTTTTTTTTAGTTTTTTGGTGGATTTTTTTTGGTGGAAAAATAAGGCTGTATCATTTAGTATTAGGTGCGATAAGTATTCCTATAATTAGTTTTGTTCTTGTCTTTAATGAATTTTTGAGAAATTACAATTCAGATTTACCAATGGGATCATTGGTATCCAAGGCTTACACAGAATATGTTTCCTCTTCTTCAAAGCGAGACAAATTTCAGGAAAAATCCATTCGGAATATTGCAACTCGGCCATTAGTAGCGGGGCCATTGGCTGCAGTATTATCGTATCCAGAAGGATTAAAATCCTTTACCTACGGAGAAAATATTCAGAATTCTTTAGTATGGGCTTTACCAATGACTATATTTGGTGAAAAGAAGTCATTTCCTATTCGGGAAGATCTTTTGTATGCACATTTTAGAATTGGAAGTAAGGATTTGGCTGATTCTCTGTATCTAAGTTCTTATACTGAATTTGGTTATTTCGGAGTGTTATTCTATCCGCTGTTGCTTTTTTCACTTGTATTATTTACATTAAATTTATTGATTTCGCTAAGAAGTCATCCCTTTATAATTGCTATGTCCTTAGGTATTTTTTTCGATTTGTTTGTTTTTAGACTGGGTGAAGGGGCGTTATTAGGTTGGTTTACCGCTTTACGCTCAATATTATTTTTTATAGTAATTGGTAAAATTATTCAAATTCAATCACGAGTAAGCATTTGAGGTTATGACAAAAATTTTAGTTACTGGAGCAGCAGGGTTTATAGGTTATCACACAATAAATCAGTTGCTTGATCAGAAATATGAAGTGATAGGTCTAGATAATATTAACGATTATTATGATGTTAATCTAAAATACGCACGTCTTGCAGAGGCCGGAATATACTCACCTTCAGAAAGTCATTTTACCGGGGGCGTCTATCGTACGTACCCACGTATCGAATTTGGTCAGCTATTGCGATCTAAAAAGCACATGGGATATCAGTTTATACGTTTAAATCTTGAGGATAAATCCCAACTTTTACAATTGTTTGAACAGGAAAAATTTGATTATGTCATTAACCTTGCAGCACAGGCGGGAGTACGTTATAGTATAGAAAATCCCGATGTATATATACAAAGTAATATCGTAGGTTTTCTGAATATATTAGAAGCTTGTAGGAACTATCCTGTTAAACATTTGGTTTATGCCTCTAGTTCTTCTGTTTATGGTAATTCTACGAATGTTCCTTTTAATACTTCACAGGAAATAAATAATCCGGTAAGTCTTTATGCTGCAACAAAAGGAAGCAATGAATTAATGGCGAAAACTTATAATCATCTTTATGCGATACCTGCAACAGGTCTGAGGTACTTTACGGTATATGGCCCCTGGGGAAGACCGGATATGGCTATTATGTTATTTACCAGAGCTATCTTAAAAGGCACGGAAATACAAATTTTTAATGAAGGTAAACTGGAACGTGATTTCACGCATGTTTCAGATGTCGTACAGGGTACGATTAAAACGCTGTTCTCAGAAACTGTAAAGAGTATTGGAAATGGTATTTATAATATTGGAAAAGGTAGCCCTGCCAACCTGATGGATTTCATAACACAATTAGAAAAAGCACTTGGTCAGGAAGCCTTAAAGAAGTATCTACCTATGCAGCCCGGAGATGTTCATCGCACCTGGGCAGATACCGGTTCACTATCTAGAGATACAGGCTATGCCCCGCAAACAGATTTGAGTACTGGCGTAACCTCTTTTGTAAACTGGTACCGAAGTTTTTATCGTTTAAACTGATGCATATAAGAGTATGAATATGAACATAAAAAACATTCTATATATTGGGGATTTAAGTACTAAAAGCAATAGTATGTATCGTCTTAAGGCTCTAGAAAGACTGGGTTATGAAGTAAAAGGTGTAGAACGTAAAACCCTGCTGAATCAGGAACCCCATTCTCTTCTTAATAAATTGCACTATAGAACAGGATATGTTTTTCTTCAAAAGCAATTAGCCAAAAATATTAAAATGCTTTTGCAGCGGGAAGTTGGTTATGATTTGATCTGGATTAATGCAGGAGAATATCACGGTCCACAAGTGCTGAAGCTTTTAAAAGAAACCGGGAAACCTATTGTTTTATATAATAATGATGACCCTACCGGAGGAAGGGATGGACAGCGATTTAGGTCATTACTGAAAGCCATACCCTTTTACGATGTTTGTGCCGTGATGCGGGATATCAATGTCCCTGAATATAAAAAGCGAGGTGCCCAAAGGGTACTGAAAGTTTTGATGAGCTATGATGAACTCCAGCATCAACCCTTTAAAAAACTAACGAATATTCCTAATCATTTGCGGTCTGAAGTAGCCTTTATAGGCACTTATATTCCGGGAGAAAAGCGAGATGCTTTTTTTGTTAAACTACTACAGGCGGGGATACCGCTGTCTTTGTGGGGTAATTCCTGGGAAAAATCAAAACTTTGGAGTCAGCTAAAACCGGCTTACCGGGGTGCTGCATTGAGCGGTAGGGACTATGTAGGGGCCATACAAGGTGCCAAAATCTGTTTGGGCATGTTGTCTAAAGGAAACCGGGATTTGTATACCCGGCGTAGTGTGGAGATTCCCTTTGCAGGAGGTCTATTGTGTGCAGAGCGTACTACTGCTCACGAGAACATGTACCAAGAAGGCCAGCAAGCTGTCTTTTGGGAAGATGCAGCTGAATGTATACTCAAATGCAAACGCCTGTTGCAAGATGAAACCTTACGCGAAACCATACGTTCTAACGGCATGCAGCGGGTAAGACAGATGCCTGCAGGGAACGAGCAGGTTTGCAGTCAAATCATAAACGCAGCAGAGCAGCTAAGCCATGCCTAATGAAGATCATTTTATTTACCCATCCCGCTTTTTTAAATTCAAACAGTATGCCCCGATATGCGCGTATGCTGGAACAGGGCATGCGCGAACGGGGGCACGAAGTAGCTGTGTGTACTGCTAAGCCTTTTTTCTATAAATTACCAGTTCCAGTTTCAGTTAAGAAATGGATGGGCTATCTGGATCAGTACATCCTGTTTCCAATCATGTTTAAACTCGGAAGAAAGTCTGAAAATACATTATATGTCTTTGCTGATCAGGCTTTAGGACCATGGATACCTTTGGTTCAAAATAAGCCTCACGTAATCCACTGTCACGATTTTCTTGCGCAGCGCTCTGCTTTGGGGGAGGTTGAAGAAAACAAGACCAGTAAAACGGGAAGATGGTATCAGCATTTTATACGATGGGGCTATCAGCATGGAAGGTATTTTATTTCCATTTCAAAAAGTACACAGCAGGATTTACACAGACTATTACAAACGAAACCTTTGGTGTCTGAAGTTGTTTATAATGGATTAAATCAGAAATTTATTCCTGGTAAACCTTTTAATATAAGAGCTGAGCTATCTGAGGAACTTAAAATTGATCTTCATTCCGGTTATATTCTTCATGTAGGAGGGAATCAATTTTATAAAAATCGAATTGGGGTTTTAGAGATTTTTGAGGCTTTTACAGCTCAAACTAAAGATTCTATTCCTTTACTATTGATAGGGTCAATCCCTACTAAAACCTTACTTGATAAAAAAGAAAAGATGCACTTTAAAGATCGGGTGTATTTTTTACAGGGACTTTCAGACGAGACGCTTAAAAAAATATATCAGGGAGCTTCCGTAATGCTTTATCCTTCTCTTGAGGAAGGTTTTGGATGGCCCATAGCTGAGGCACATGCAAGCGGTTGTCCTGTGATTACAACACATAAAGCTCCTATGAGCGAAGTGGGTGGTGATTCAGTCTTATATGTGATACGAAGAACAGAAAAGAATGTTGATGATTTTATAAATGATGGAGTTACGGGTTTAAAAAGAGTTATGAGTTGGTCACCTCAGGAACGAGAAGATTTTGTAAACAAAGGTTTAATAAATGCTAAACGTTTTGAAACAAATCACGCGCTTAATGAGATTGAGAAGGTTTATAAAAAAGTATATACTTTGCACCATTCATTATAAAACAGCTAACTATGAATATGCTACGTGTGATCGCATCAATGGATCCTGCCTCAGGCGGGCCGTGTCAGGGTATCCGGAACAGCGTTCCTGCTTTGAAAGAATTGGGGGTATCCACAACAGTTGCGTCCTTAGATTCACCGGAAGCTTCTTTTTTAGGGCAGGACGACTTCAATATAGAAGCTTTAGGTCCTGGAAAAACGCCTTATTCCTATTGTAAAAAATTGAAAAACTGGCTTAAACAACATCTTCAAGATTTTGATTTAGTTATTATTCACGGGGTATGGTTATATAACAGTTATGGCACCTTCTCTGAGTGGAATACATTAAAAAAAACGGGTGTAAAAGTTCCTAAGCTATACCTGATGCCCCACGGTATGCTCGATCCTTATTTTCAAAAGGCTGCGGGGCGTAAATTAAAAGCATTGCGCAATCAGGTATTCTGGCAGTTTCTGGAGAAAAAAGTGGTGAATGGGGTTGATGGTGTTTTGTTTACGTGTGCACAAGAACTTCTTTTGGCCCGCACTACGTTTCCCGATTACCATCCCAAAGCGGAACTCAATGTTGGGTATGGGATACAACCTCCTCCGGCAAAAACTGAAGCACAGCAACAGGCTTTTTTGAAGAAATGTCCCGAAGCTGAAAATCAATCCTACTGGCTTTTTTTAAGTCGTGTTCATGAGAAAAAAGGAGTAGATCTTTTGATAAAGGGATATCACACGTTATTTGAAAAAAATCCTCAAATTCCTATTTTAGTGATAGCAGGACCGGGAATGGAAACAACTTATGGTCAAATGCTAAAAAAACTGGCTGAAGGATTACCGGTTTATTTCACAGGTATGCTTAAGGGAGCTGAGAAATGGGGGGCTTTATATAGTGCAGACTGGTTTATATTGCCCAGTCATCAGGAAAATTTTGGTATTGCAGTAGTAGAAGCATTAGCCTGTAAAACTCCGGTAGCAATTAGCGATCAGGTAAATATCTGGAGAGAAATAGATGAGGGAAATTGCGGTGTCGTTTTTACCGACACGTTAGCTGGGGTACTTGAAGGACTAGATAAAATTATAAATTACTCCGATTTCGATGCAACTCAACTGAAAAAAAACGCATACGCCGTATTTCAAAATTCATTTACTGTAGGTCAGGCGGCTCAGCAATTGATTCAAAAACTAAATTTGAATTAAATATGGAGTCTAAAGCTACACAACATACAAATGCAGATTTATCGAGTTACAGATCAGACTTTGGCCTTAAAAATAAAATAGCGCGTCTGATTTGGGGCGTTTGCTACGTTTTTTTATTTCGTCCTTTTGGTTCTCGTTTTTTTAAAAAATACCGTGTCTTTATTTTAAGATGTTTTGGAGCAAATTTAAATGCTAGTGCACATGTCTATTCTTCCGTAAAAATTTGGGCTCCCTGGAATTTAAGGATGGGGGCACAGAGTACTCTGGGGCCAAAAGTGGATTGCTACAATCAAGGAAAAATTATTATTGGGGCGAATACCGTTATTTCTCAAAAAACCTATCTCTGTGCTTCAACCCACGATTTTACAATGCCTAATTTTCCACTAATCTGTAAGCCTATAAATATTGGCGATTCTGTTTGGGTTGCGGCCGACGCTTTTATAGGGCCGGGAGTGGTAATTGGAAATGGATCAGTAATAGGTGCTCGTGCAGCCGTCTTTAAAGATGTTGAAACTTGGTCTGTAGTGGGAGGTAATCCTGCACAATTTATCAAAAAACGCGTAATTAAGACTTATGAATAAAATACCTGTTACCGTTTTAGTTCCTATTAAAAATGAGGAAATCAATCTAAGAAAATCTCTACCACTGCTTACCGATTTTGATCAATTGATTCTTTTGGATTCTCAAAGTACCGATGAATCTCTGAGAATAGGGGAATCGTATGGGGCAGAAATTCATCAGTTTAATTGGGATGGCAAATTCCCTAAAAAGCGTAACTGGGCGCTTCGAAATCTGGAAATCAAGAACGATTGGGTCTTATTTTTGGATGCTGATGAGTACGTTACTCCGGAATTTATAGAAGAATTAAAAGTAGTGATAACCAATCCTTATGTAAATGGCTATTGGATTGTTTTCCGCAATTATTTTATGGGCCAACAACTCAAACACGGCGATCAGTTTAAAAAACTTCCTTTATTTAGAAAAGGCTCAGGAGAGTATGAGCGTATCATCGAAGACAGTTGGAGTCACTTGGATATGGAAGTGCATGAGCATCCCATCTTGGAGGGAAAGGTAGGAACTTTTAAATCACATATTGCCCATAATGACTATAAAGGTTTAGAACACTATATTGCACGTCACAATGCTTATAGCAGCTGGGAGGCACGAAGGTTTATAAGATTAAAAGAGTCCGGTTTTGAGGGCCTTAACAGCAGGCAACGTTTAAAATATAAACTGATCGCTTTGGGGGTTATGCCTTTTGCCTATTTTTGGGGGAATTATATCTTAAAAGCCGGTTTTCTAGATGGTAAGGCGGGTTATTACTTTTCGAAATATAAAGCCAATTACTTTTTCCAAATACAAACTAAAATAAAGGAACTAACATCATGAAAAAAATACTAGTTACCGGCGGCGCCGGATTTTTAGGTTCGCACTTATGTGAACGTTTATTAAAAGAAGGGAATGAAATCATCTGTTTGGATAATTACTTTACGGGTAGTAAACAAAATATAGTCGAGTTTTTAGACAATCCGTATTTTGAAATGGTGCGCCATGATGTGACCGAACCCTATTACGCAGAAGTAGATGAGATCTACAATCTGGCCTGTCCTGCCAGCCCCGTACACTACCAGTACAATCCCATTAAAACCATTAAAACCTCGGTCATGGGAGCGATTAATATGCTGGGGCTGGCAAAAAGGGTTAAAGCTCGTATTTTGCAAGCCAGTACTTCTGAAGTTTATGGTGATCCTGCTGTACACCCGCAGCCCGAAAGCTATTGGGGGAATGTAAATCCCATAGGCCTACGCTCCTGTTATGATGAGGGCAAGCGCTGTGCGGAAACCTTGTTTATGGATTACCACAATCAGAACGGAGTAGCTATTAAGATTGTACGCATTTTTAATACCTACGGTCCCAAGATGAACCCTGAAGATGGGCGCGTGGTTTCTAATTTTATCGTACAGGCGTTGAAGGGAGAAGATATTACCATTTTTGGAGATGGTCAACAAACCCGTTCTTTTCAATATGTAGATGATTTAATAGAGGGATTTTGCAGAATGATGCAGAGCGAAGCAGGGTTCACCGGTCCTGTAAATCTGGGAAATTCAGGAGAATTTACCATGCTCGAGTTGGCAGAACAGGTATTGGATCTGGTAGGATCAAAATCGCAACTTAAGTTTATGCCCTTACCTCAGGATGATCCTAAGCAACGTAAACCCGATTCTTCTTTGGCCTATGCCAAATTAAACGGATGGGAGTCAAAAGTGAAGCTTAGGGATGGTTTGGAACAGACGATAGCATACTTTGATAAAATCATTTAATTTCTAACTATTGAAAATTTCGGTAATTACCATAGTCTATAATAATAAGAATACGATTGAATCCTGTCTGCAAGCGGTTCAAAATCAGTACTACGCAAATATTGAACATATTGTGATCGATGGTGGTTCTACAGACGGAACGCAGCAGATTATTGAAAAATACCAAAATAATCTGGGTTACTATATTTCGGAACCCGATACCGGTTTGTACAATGCCTTAAACAAAGGCATACGCGCAGCTACCGGTGACGTTATCGGGATTTTACATTCTGATGATTTTTATCCTGACTCTTCCACTTTAAGTGAAGTGGTCGCCGCTTTTGAAGCCACTCAGGCCGATGTGGTTTATGGGAACGGGATGTTTGTAAATCGGGAAAACCCTACTCAAATTAAGCGGATCTATAGGGGTTCTCCGTATCGAAAAGCCCTGTTAAATTACGGGTGGGTTCCTTTACATACCACCATGTATGCTACCGCAGCGGTATTTGAAACGTATGGGCTGTATGAAGAAGGCTATCGCATTGCCGGGGATTATGAGCTGAGTTTACGCTGGTTTAAAAATCCCGATATTCGGTTTTATTTTTTAGATCGGTGGCTGGTCCAAATGCGATTGGGAGGAAAAAGTACGACCGCAGCACTTCAAAAAAAGAAATCTGCAGAAGATCTACATATCATCAGGCGTTATGGCCTGTGGGGGTTACTAACTCTGGGCTTAAAAATTGCCCGCAAAATCCCGCAATATCTGGCACCTCGTATTTTTAATACTCCTACCTAAACCTGCAGTTCGTGCGTTTTTCAAAATATACCATTCCGATATCTATTGTAATTCATTTGGTTCTTATCAATGGAATTCTGGGATTTTTTGTACCCGAAACCTATCTGAATTTTTGGGCGATTGTGTACTTCAACTTTTCCTGGTTATTGAGTACCTATTGGCTTAATTTTTATCCTACCGCGCGAAAAGAACGCTTTTGGGATAACTTCCACCGATTTGTACAATTGTTATTGGTTTTTGGGTTGGCATTTCTTGCCTGGTTTGGCTTTCGAAGAGCCGGAATCACAGCCTCAGGAAATCCATCATATGCATTGGGTGTTCTTTTCGCCTGTCTTTTAGTCTATCGAATTTCGTTTTTTTGGGCGCGTAGCAGCTACCGCGAGATGGGCGGGAACCAGGTTAATGTAGTGGTCATAGGACGCGACCGGAATTTAAAAAAAATACGAAGCGTGTTTGATGAAGGCGATTTGGGGTATCGCTATAAGGGCTATTTTGACAATCAACATTCTAAAAGTCCTACCTATCTGGGCAAAATAGAAGAGTGTTTTCAATATATATTGAAGCAGAATATCGATCAGATATTTTGTACCGTTTCCCGACTGTCACAGCCAGAATTGCTCAATTTAATGGCTTTTGCAGATAACAATATGAAAAAGCTCAAGATCATTCCCGATAACAAAGAAATATTTACCCGGTCGATGACGATTGAGATGTATAAATCTGTTCCGGTATTGAATATGCGTGAATTGCCTTTAGATACGCTTTGGGCACATTGGTCGAAGCGTGTTTTTGATGTGATATTTTCCTTATTTGTCATTGTTGGTGTCTTGTCATGGCTGAGCCCCATAATTTTTATATTGCAACGTTTTGATTCTAACGAACCCCTGTTTTTTAAGCAAAAGCGTCACGGGGTAGATCGTAAGGTATTCTGGTGTTATAAATTCCGCTCTATGACTACCACTGCCGATGCCGACAAAACTATGATGACAAAAAATGATAAGCGGGTGAATAAGCTGGGGCGTATTTTGCGTCGCACCAGCATCGACGAATTGCCGCAATTTTATAATGTATTGCTGGGTGATATGAGCGTAGTAGGACCCCGCCCGCATATGGAACTGCATACGGAACTGTATCAAAGCTCGGTAGATAAGTATTTGGTTCGTCATTTCGTCAAACCTGGTATTACGGGTTTGGCACAGGTACGGGGATACCGTGGAGAAATCGTACAGCAGGCCGATATCGTCAATCGCACCCGATTGGATATCTTTTATGTAGAAAAATGGTCGCTGCTTCTTGATATTAAAATCATTATTAAGACGGTTTTGAATGCCATTCAGGGCGAGGAAAAAGCCTATTAATATTGATACCGAATGGTTATTCAAAAAAAAAGAAGCTTCTCTGTATTATAATCTTAAATTTGGCAAAATTTTAAACGAATGAAATTAAAAAAGTGTGCTTGTATTATGGCCGTTGTTCTGAGCCTTAGTTCCTGTATTTCCAGAAAGGAAACCGTTTATTTTTACGAACAGGAACTTGATACCTCCTCGCGACTTGTAAATCTGGATCAACCCGAGCGTTCGCAGCTTAAAATAAAAACAAACGATCAGTTAATGATTAGTGTTTCAGCTCCCGAGCAAGAAGCTGCATTACCTTTTAACTTACCTGTTGTAGGTGTTGGAAATGTTTTAGAAGGAGGCATGCGTCCTACCGGGACCCCTCAACTCCAAAACTATCTGGTAGACCAGGATGGTTTTATAAATTTTCCTGTTTTAGGTCAGGTACGAGTTGCCGGTTTATTGCGAAAGGAAATTGCTGAATTATTACAAGAAAAGATTTCAGTATATGTTCAAAATCCAATTGTTGTGGTTAGATTGGTTAATTTTCAAATCTCAGTACTTGGAGAGGTAAATAAACCAGGTACCTTTCCGGTTAATGATGAATACATCAGTTTACCGAAAGCGCTTGGACTTGCCGGAGATATGACAATTTATGGCAGACGTGATAATGTCCTGGTGATGCGGGAAGAGAATGGGATGCTTACCAAAGCCTATTTAGATATAACAGACAATGCTATAGTAAATTCACCCTATTATTATTTAAAACAAAATGATGTTGTGGTCGTAGAACCTAATGGCCCGGCACGTCAGGGAGCAAGTTATAACAGAAATACTTCCTTATATATATCTGTAGCTTCAGTTTTAATATCATTAATCGTTGTAATATCTCGTTAATGCCCGATCAAACCTCGAATACCAAAGTAATGGAAGAACAAGAAATTAACATTAGAGAAGAACTCGATAAGTATTTACGATATTGGCCTTGGTTTATTTTAGGGGTACTAGCCGCTTTAATTGTCGCCTTTATCTACCTAAAATTAAGTGTTCCCATATATCAGACCGTTGCTAGTGTCATTATTAAAGATGAAGAAAGTAAAGGCGGCGGTTTAGGAGCTGAGGCTGCAGGATTTGCCGATTTGGGTCTCCTAGGAGGTATGAGCACTAACAGTATTGAAAATGAAATAGGACTTCTCAAATCCCGTAGATTGATGATTAGTACCATACAGGCGCTTAAAGCCAATGTAGAGTACTATGATTTAGAGGGTGTTAAGGAAGATGAATTGTATTTGAACACCCCATTTCTGGTTGAGATTATCACTATTGACGAAGCCTTACTTAGTAAGGCGGCTGGCTCTGCATTGAATATCTTCACTATCGAACCTAAAGAAAAGGGAGCGTTAACTTTAACTTTTGTGGAAACTGGGAATTCTCAGTTAATAAGAATCGGAGAACTTGTGAATTTACCGTTTGGTACGTTTATGTTTAAGGATAATCGTTATGACGCGAATGGAGAAGCAGTATCTGCTAAAAGCAGGGTTTTAGTAAAGGTAAAAAAAGTTGCTAATGTTGCAGATAAATACCGTGAGGCTGTACAAATTAATTTAATAGAAGAAAATGCAACGCTTCTGGAGTTTAGTTTGGGAAGCACCGTTAAAGAAAAAGCGCAAGATATTTTAGATCAATTGATCTTTGAATACAATAAAGAGGCTATTGAAGATAAAAATGAAGTAGCCGTAAGTACCGCGCGCTTTATAGATGAACGTTTAAAAATAATAAGCGGTGAACTCGACACGGTTGAAGTAGGGCTCGAAGAATTTAAAGAAGACAACAGCCTTACCAATATCGAGGCCGAAGCCTCCCTCATAATCGAAAATGCGAGTGAGTATCGAAAGCGCGAGCAGGAACTGCAAACCCAACTGTCTATATCGCGATCGATGCTGAGTTATTTTAAAAACGATAGCGATAACAGCGGGCTGTTACCTGCTAATGTAGGTTTAGAGAGTGAGTCTGTAAATACCCAAATTGCCAACTATAACCAGCTGGTTTTAGAACGCAACCGTATTTTAGCTGGAGCTACGGAGTTGAACCCTACCGTTACCCGTCTCAATTCGCAGATAAATCAACTGAAGGCTAATATTATTAACGGGCTCGAGCAAACCTTATCTAACTTACGAATCGCAGAGAATGATTTAAACAGACAATCTCGTTTAATAGGTTCTGAAATTTCTAAGGTTCCTGCAAAAGAACGTCAGTTTAGAGACATCTCAAGACAGCAAAATATTAAAGAAGCTTTGTATATATTCCTGCTTCAGAAACGGGAAGAAAACTCGCTGTCGTTAGCAGCAACCGCTCCTAAAGCCAAAATCGTAGATAGTGCGTATTCGCTGAACATACCCTTATCTCCAAAACCGAAAATTATTTTTGCAGCAGCTTTATTATTAGGTCTTGCGATTCCTTTTCTGGTCATTTATATAAAACGCTTACTTAATAATAAAATCGAACGTCGAGAAGATATTGAGAAAGTAACAAAATCTATCCCTATAGTTGGGGAGTTGCCCAGTATCGCTAAAGGAGAATCTGATCTTATTGTAGAAAATGACCGTTCTGTTTTAGCGGAGTCTTTCAGAATACTTACTACCAATTTGCAATATTTATTAGTTAATGCAAAAAATGATGATAGAGGGTATTGTATCTATACCACCTCAACAGTAAAAGGAGAAGGGAAAACCTTTACCTCTATAAACTTGGCAATGACACTGGCCAATACCGGTAAAAAAGTTGTTTTAATTGGAGCAGATTTACGTAATCCCCAATTACAGCGTTATGATACGGGTTCTAAGAGTCTGTTAGGGGTAAGTGACTATTTAGTTAATAATGATCACGATCTTAACGATCTGGTACACGATTCTAAATTTCATGATAATCTCAAATTATTCTTATCAGGTAGTATTCCTCCTAATCCATCTGAATTATTAAGGCAAAGCAAGTTTGGAACGATGTTAAAGGAGCTTCAGGCTAAATTTGATTATGTTATTGTAGATACCGCACCGTCAATGCTCGTTACAGACACATTCTTAATTAGCAAGCACGCAGATCTAATTTTATATGTTACGCGAGCAGGTTATACCGAGAAACGTCTGTTACAGTTTGCGGTAGATTCGACAAATGAAGGTAAATTGCACGATGTGAGTTTTGTTATCAATGATGTGAAAAATGCAAACTTCGGTTATGGTAATAAATACGGTTATGCATATGGACAAACACAACCTAGTTTATGGGAGCGCTTT
>TARA_R110002051_G_scaffold1008_12_pt1 | contig 29909 bp, 33 predicted proteins | sample TARA_R110002051 | Tara Oceans TARA_R110002051 (sample SAMEA4397023) | marine metagenome | biome: Polar Biome; feature: [MES] marine water layer (ENVO:01000295) within the mesopelagic zone...; material: water (ENVO:00002006), including particulate matter (ENVO:01000060) such as...... | reverse complement strand
TGGGCAGGGCCCTATATGGCAGATGTTTTTGCAGCAGATGTCGGCACGATCGGACGCGTTACCTTTGTGATGGGCGTTGGAATGATTTTTGGCAGCTTTCTGTTTGGCCCGCTTGAGCGACTTTTCAAAAACCGCAAATGGGTGATATTCGCGGGCAATGCATCGGGGTTTTTGGCGCTGATCGCTCTGATCGTCATGCCGGATTATTCGGTCGCGTTTGGCACCGCTATGCTGGCGATCATCGGAATTTCAGGGTCCACATTTGCGGTAATTATTGCACATGCGAAAGCCTTCTTTCCCGCACATTTGACGGGGCGCGGTGTGACGTTGATGAACCTGTTTGGCATTGGCGGGGCGGGCATTATGCAGTTCGCATCAGGCCCGATTTATGCCGCATCCAAAACCGACACTGTGACCGACGCCTATGTGGTTTTGTTCGGAGTTTTCGCGGCATTGGTAGCACTTGGCCTCCTATCCTATCTGTGGTCCCAAGACCGTATCGACTAAGCCCCTTTTCCTTGGGGTCAAGGCGCGGTAAGAGGCGTCATTCATATCAAGGAAGCAACAAATGGGTTATAATATCGTCGTCGTAGGCGCCACAGGCAATGTGGGCCACGAAATGCTGAACATTCTCGCAGAGCGCGAGTTTCCGATCGATAAGATCGCCGTTCTCGCCAGCCGTAAATCGCTGGGAACGGAAGTTAGCTTTGGCGATAAAACCTTGAAAACCCAAGACCTTGATGCGTTTGATTTCACGGGTTGGGATATGGCGTTATTTGCCGTTGGCTCTGACGCAACCAAGAAATATGCGCCAATTGCGGCCAAAGCGGGCTGCGTCGTGATCGATAACTCATCGCTTTATCGCTATGACGCCGACATTCCGTTGATCGTGCCAGAGGTAAACCCCGAGGCGATTCACGGGTATAAGAATAAGATGATCATCGCGAACCCGAACTGTTCAACCGCCCAGATGGTTGTTGCGCTGAAGCCTTTGCACGACCGCGCTAAGATTAAGCGCGTTGTTGTCAGCACTTATCAGTCGGTTTCCGGCTCTGGTAAGGCGGCGATTGATAGTCTTTGGAATGAAACTAAGGCGATTTATAATCCGACGGACAATCGTAGTATCCATTATACCAAGCAAATCGCGTTTAACGTGATCCCGCATATCGATGTATTTATGGATAGCGGCGATACCAAAGAAGAATGGAAGATGGTCGCGGAAACGAAAAAGATCGTCGATAAGAGCATCAAGGTGACGGCGACCTGTGTGCGTGTACCGGTTTTTGTCGGCCACTCTGAATCGATCAATATCGAGTTTGAAGAATTTCTTGATGAAGACGAGGCCCGCGACATTCTGCGCGAGGCACCGGGCATCATGGTCATCGATAAGCGGGAAGATGGCGGCTATGTCACGCCAATCGAATGCGTCGGCGAATTCGCAACATTCGTCAGCCGCATCCGTCAGGATGTGACAATCGAGAACGGTTTGAACCTGTGGTGCGTGTCCGACAACCTGCGGAAAGGGGCGGCCCTGAATGCGGTGCAGATCGCAGAGCTTTTGGGTCGCGAGTGCCTGAAAAAGGGTTGATTAGTCAAGCCGCCCAAAGACGCCATTTGTGATGTCTTTGGGCGGCGCTAATCCCAATACAGCGCACTAAATGTTTAGAAGAATCAGTTTCGCAGTCGCGAAGTCAACGTGGCGTAGGTGGAATTCCGTCGATGCGTGAATAAACTAAATGGCGACGAAAGTCTGAGAGGTGGAATCAAAGGTTTCAAGTTCACCTTTGCCAATTTCGTTCCACACCCCGTGCAATGACAGTTTTTCTGCATCAACGGCGTCTTTCACAAATGGAAAGCTCATCAGATTCGTAAGCGACACCAAAATGGCTTCTTTTTCCAACGCCTGTTTGCGCGCAGCATCGTCCCCCGCAGGCAGTCGATCAAAGCCCGGGCGCAAGATATCCATCCATCGGCCCACAAAGCTGGATTTTTCCTCCAACTCGGGCGCATTGCCAGAGCACATGTCATAGCAACCTTGGACCCCACCGCAGCCAGAGTGACCCAACACGATGATATGACTGACTTTTAGAGCGGTGACTGCATATTCGATGGCCGCAGAGGTGCCGTGCTGCGCCCCGTCGGGGTGGTAGGCGGGTACCAGATTGGCAATGTTGCGGTGGATGAAAAACTCACCTTGGTCAGCCCCGAAAATTGCGGTGACATGCACTCGGCTATCGCAACACGAAATGACCATTGCACGTGGTCGCTGCCCTTCGTCGGCAAGCCTGCGATACCAGCTTTTGTTCTCGGCGTAGGTGGTCGCTTTCCAGCCATGATATCGTTGAACCAGATATGCGGGGAGGGGACGGACGAATTTCATAGGGCAACTCCAAAAGCGATGTTGTCGAAGGTTACACTGCATTTTCACGAAATTGGATAAATTTCAATTGGCTGTTTCATATTCTGAAAACCATCTGGCTTTAAAAAATGAGTATGGAACATAATCATACACAATTCGCGGCGCTCACCGCACCCGCCCGCCCCAGTGCAACAGTGACCCATCTGCGGTGTCGTGAAGTGATGCGTCTGGACTACGAACCCGTAGAACATATCTTTGCCAGTAAAGGTGCACACGAGGCCGAGGAGATGGTGTGTCGCGTCTTGGAGGACATCGCCTATAAACTGGATGCGCTGCAATGTGCGAACGCCGCGCATTCTTTTGATGCCATTTTGAAGCCCGCCCGCCGCATTGTGACGGTAGGCACTCAAATTGGCCTGACAGATGTAATCGAAGCAGCGGCGCATGTGACCCATTGTGCCAAACAAGGTGACGGTGTGGCACTTAGCGCGACGCTTGCGCGTCTTGAGCGGGCCTTTGATGTGGCCGTGACCCAAGTTTGGCGCTATCGCGAAGGGCATTAACGGCGATTGCAACTTATGGTTCGGCGGGCCATCTTTAGTCGGAAATTACCACTAAGGATAAAACATGCCGCTTGCTTTTGCCGTCGCCGATTCCCCGTCTGTCGATCTATATATTGTTGGGCCAGATGATTTGGGTCAGCTACCGGCGCGCGCGGCGGCTTGGGCGCAGACCAGCGGTTTCACTGGGGGGGTGGGAAAAGTTATGACCGTGGCGGGTGCAGGCGGTGCGTTAGAATGCGCCGCTATCGGGTATGGCACGGCTGCAGCACGCGCGCGCGGACGGTTTTTTGTCGGGTCAGCGGCTCGCAAGCTACCGCATGCAACCTACCGCATCGTCACGGAATTACCTGCCGAGGAGTTGGAAGAGGCCGCGTTGGGCTGGCTTTTGGAAAGCTACCGCTTTGATCGCTATGTGCGTCCTGCGGCTGCCCCTGCGATGCTTGTAGCGCCCAGCGGGATTGATGCCGATCGTATCGCTATTATCGCCGCGGGCGAGGCGCTGACGCGCGATCTGATCAATACGCCCGCATCCGATATGGGACCCGCCGAGTTGGAGGACGCCTTTCGTGCCTTGGCCAAGCAACATGAGGCGGATGTGAACGTCATTGCGGGTGACGACCTGATTTCTGGAAATTTTCCGATGATCCACGCGGTCGGGCGGGCGTCGACCCGCGAGCCACGTTTGTTGGATATGCGTTGGGGAGATAGTGGCCCGCAGTTGACGCTGGTGGGCAAGGGCGTGTGTTTTGACACTGGCGGTTTGAATATCAAGCCGGGCGGAAGCATGGGGTTGATGAAGAAAGACATGGGCGGTGCGGCGACCGTGCTGGGTCTTGCGCATATGATTATGGCGCTGGGGCTTAAGTTGCGCCTGCGCGTGCTGGTGCCCGCCGTCGAGAACGCGATCGATGGCAATGCGTTTCGGCCACAGGATATTCTGACCAGCCGCAAAGGGCTGACAGTCGAGATTAACAATACCGATGCAGAAGGGCGGCTGGTTCTGGCGGACGCGCTGACGCTGGCGGATGAGGACGATCCTGATCTAGTGATTTCGATGGCGACTTTGACGGGGGCTGCCCGCGTGGCGGTCGGGCCTGATATCTCGCCGTTCTTTGTCGACAATGATGTTCATGCGGCGGCGATTGCGGCCGCTGCTGCACGGGTTGCCGACCCGGTTTGGCGGTTGCCATTTCATACCCCGTACGAGGCCATGATTGAGCCAGGTATTGCGGATTTGGACAATGCGCCATCGGGTGGTTTTGCAGGATGCATTACCGCCGCATTGTTCTTGCGGCGTTTTGTCGAAAGCCCTTATGTCCATTTTGACATTTATGGGTGGAATCCAAGTGCTGCGCCGGCCCGCCCGAAAGGGGGGGTTGGCATGGGCGCACGTGCGCTGCTAGAGGCGTTGCCAAAGATGCTGGCACTATGACCGACCCGCGGCTTTTACCCGCCAATGGGCGCGTGGCGGCGGCTTGGCTAAGGGATCAGGTTGCGGCTGAAAGCTATGTGGACGGGACCGCGCAATCGGTTGCGGTGCCAGTGGCCGATTTATGCGAGCGCCCGGATGGCCCCCGCGCGCGCCAGCTATTGCTAGGTGCAGTAGTGACCGAGTTCGATGTGCAAAACGGCTGGGCGTTTGTGCAAGCCGCAGACGGCTACGTCGGCTATCTGCGAGACATTTCTCTAGCTGAAGCGGCACTGCCCACGCATTTTGTGGCAACCTCCGCGACCCACGCTTACTGTGAAGAATCATTTAAATCGCCCGATGTAGCGGCGCTGCCATTTGGCGCGCAGGTGTTGGTCACAGACGAACGGCGCAAATTTTATGAAACACCCCAAGGGTTTATTCCCAAATCTCATCTACGCCCTGTTGCCCAGCCTTTTACAGATCCTGCGACTGTCGCTCAAATGCACTATGGTGTTCCGTATCTGTGGGGTGGGAATTCGACACGGGGAATTGATTGCTCGGGGCTAATTGCCGCGGCTTTGACAGGGTGCGGCGTCAGATGCCCCGCCGATAGTGACATGCAGCAAGACGCGCTGGGCACTGCACTGGCGGATGACGCACTGCTGATGCGAGGTGACCTGCTGTTCTGGAAGGGCCATGTTGGCATGATGGTTGACCAAGACACATTAATCCATGCGAATGCTCATCATATGGCTACAACTTATGAACCCGTCACACGCGCAATTCTACGGATCAGCGCGCAGGGAGACGGTGATATCACGGCACGCAAGCGGCTTTAGTCAACAATGTGGATCAGCTTGCGCTCAAGCGTCAAAAGCACTTGGCGCAGGTCATTTCCACGTTTCAGGATTTGGCCGTCGATGCCGATTAACACATATTGTCCTTGTTTCATGCGCAATTTCGGATGCTTTTCTAGCTTATAAACGGGGTTTTCCGCCGTGCGTTTGAAAACCGAAAAGACCGCAAAGTCCCGTAGAAACGATAGGCCGTAGTCGCGCCATTCGCCAGCGGCCACCATGCGCCCGTATAGCCCCATCAGTACATTCAATTCGGTGCGGTGAAAAGCGACCTGCACAGGTGCGGTGCTTTGGAACGGGGTGGGGGGCTGCGGTATCATAACTCAAGAGTTGCGCCCTTTGGTCGCGAAATCAAGGACGTCGTCACGATGTTGTCACAAAATAACCTGAAACAAACCACGCCGGGTCCCTAATCTGGCCAATATCGTGAAGCAATAAGGGTGCATAACGAATGGTTCCTGAAGTGACGCTTTTATAGCCCCCACCCAGTGCGTTGCTTCAGGGCCTTCGTTTAATTTCCCCAACTTCACCCGCAGCTGATTTGTGCGATTTTTCCGTTTGGCCCGATGTGAAAATTCATCCGTGCGGGGCGGAAATCTTGGGTGGCGATGGTGCCGGGGCGCATGACCCGTACTTCGCCCAAGATCAATATCCGTTCAAGTGCGGTCGCATCTTGGTCAAGCAGTGTATGATACCTGACGGCCCCGCATGTATCCTCGACGCCCGCAGGTAGCCTTTTGGCGACGGGAGTTATCACCGTTGGGGCGGTCGAAGTGCAGGCCGCAAGAACCACAAGAATTATCAGTTTTTTCATTGCAACAGATTGCGCCGCACGCTGCGTCTTTGGCAAGGTGGGAAAAGTCGTAAACTTCGCCTTTTTGGTAAGCCTTGCTTGAATGTCGCGCCAGATTGTCAGAACCTGCAGCAAATCTATTGAAGGATAAGTGACATGATGCGAACACGTGCTGCGGTGGCTGTTGCCGCTGGAAAGCCCCTCGAAATTATGGATGTGAACTTGGAAGGACCGCGCAAGGGCGAGGTCCTGGTCGAGATCAAAGCCACGGGATTGTGCCATACGGATGAATTTACCCGCTCTGGCGATGACCCTGAGGGAATTTTTCCCGCAATTTTGGGGCATGAGGGCGCAGGCGTTGTGATCGAGATCGGCGAAGGCGTGACCAGCCTTGCGGTGGGTGATCATGTCATTCCGCTCTACACACCCGAATGTCGCGAATGCGAATATTGCCTGAATCCAAAAACCAACCTGTGTCAGTCGATCCGCAGCACCCAGGGCCAAGGTCTATTGCCAGATGGATCGACCCGTTTTTCCATGCTCGATGGCACACCTATCCATCACTATATGGGCTGCTCGACTTTCGCCAACCACACAGTTGTGCCTGAAATTGCGTTGGCCAAAGTGCGAAAAGACGCGCCGTTTGATAAAATCTGCTACATCGGATGTGGCGTCACGACAGGCATAGGTGCGGTGATCAATACAGCCAAAGTCGAGATCGGATCAAGGGCGATCGTCTTTGGTTTGGGCGGAATTGGGCTGAATGTCATTCAAGGGTTGCGCCTCGCGGGCGCTGACCAGATTGTTGGTGTGGACCTTAATGAAAGTAAGATGGAGATGGGCACGCGCTTTGGTATGACCCATTTTGTGAACCCGTCCAAGGTCAAGGGCGATCTGGTAGCGCACCTTGTTGAATTGACCGGCGGCGGCGCTGACTACACGTTTGATGCCACAGGGAATGTGAACGTGATGCGCACCGCACTTGAGGCGTCGCACAAGGGTTGGGGCGAGAGCATTATCATCGGTGTGGCCCCTGCAGGTGCCGAAATTTCGACGCGCCCGTTCCAACTGGTCACGGGACGGAGTTGGCGCGGTACGGCCTTTGGCGGCGCGTCAGGTCGCACAGATGTGCCAAAAATTGTCGATTGGTATATGGACGGCAAGATCGAAATCGACCCGATGATCACCCATAAACTGAAGCTGGAAGACATCAACCACGGGTTTGAGCTAATGCATGAAGGGAAATCCATTCGGGCAGTTGTCGAGTTTTAACCGACCTGTAATAAATGAAACATGGCCCGTGTAATCCAACGGGTTATTTGCGCTTTGCAGTAAGGGCTTGTTTCGGCGCACATTTGACATAACTTAGAGCCATTCTAATAAAAGGGCTTTGACATGATCCCAGGTTTTGCAAATCGACGCCGTTTTCGGGATTTGACCGAACAAGAAATCCTTGCACTGGCCATTTCCTCGGAGGAAGACGACGCACGTATTTACCGCAGTTACGCCGAAATTCTGCGCGAAAAGTATCCGGCAAGTGCTGCCGTGTTTGATGGCATGGCGGTGGAAGAAGATGATCATCGCAGGCGCTTGATTGATCTACACGTAACGCGGTTTGGCGAAGTTATTCCGCTTATTCGTCGCGAGCATGTTTCCGGTTACTATGCACGACGCCCCGTGTGGTTGGTTGAAAACCTCGGGTTGGAACGTATCCGCGATGAAGCGGCGCAAATGGAACAGGACGCCGAGCGGTTCTACCGTGCCGCCGCCGCCAAGACGACCGATGCCGCATCGCGAAAATTGTTAGGTGATTTGGCCGCAGCAGAAGCGGGCCACAGTGACCACGCGACCCATCTTGAGGATAAGCATCTAGATGCGGATGGCCGCTCTGCCGAGGAAAGTGCGGCGCACCGCCAGTTTATTCTGACATGGGTGCAACCCGGTTTGGCAGGCTTAATGGATGGGTCGGTGTCGACGTTGGCGCCAATTTTTGCGGTGGCTTTTGCCACGCAGGATACATGGACAACGTTCCTTGTGGGTTTGGCCGCGTCTGTGGGGGCGGGGATATCGATGGGCTTTACCGAGGCCGCTTCGGACGACGGCCAAATCTCGGGTCGTGGCTCGCCAATCAAGCGCGGCATCGCGGCGGGCGTGATGACCACGCTGGGCGGTTTGGGGCACGCATTGCCTTATTTGATCGCAGATTTCTGGACTGCCACCACACTTGCGCTTGTTGTGGTGTTCGTTGAGCTATGGGCGATTGCGTGGATTCAGAACCGCTATATGCAGACCCCGTTTTGGCGGGCCGCATTTCAAGTGGTTTTGGGCGGTGCCTTGGTCTTTGCCGCCGGCGCGATTATTGGATCCGGCTAAAGCGTATAGACCATGCTTGTGGCGGCGCGAAACCCGAACACGTGGCGCAGCGGGCCTAACTGATGTGTGTCCGTTGCCACAAACCCCATCCGTTCATAAAGTGCGCGGGCGCGTAGGTTTGTGTCGATGACATCGAGCCTGACGCAGGGGTATCCGCGCCTGCGCCCCTCTGCGATGACCGCATTTACCAGCGCGCTGCCTACGCCCTGATCGCGGGCAGCTTGGTCAACAAATATGCCGTCAATCAAAAACCGATTGTTGTCTGTGTCCTGTCCCAGAAGCGACAATAGCATCGCCCGCCATATGGCCCCAATCCAGCCGTAGTGCCGTGCAAGATCGCGAAATGAGCCATCAACCAAGGAGCCTTCAATGGTCTTGAACCCTGCAACACCCAAAAGTTGACCGGCACTGCTATGGGCACAGATTGCGTGATCGCCATCAAGAACGGACTCGATGAAACCCATAGCTTTGTGCGTTGGGTGCATTACGCGGCCAAGTTTGGGACCAAATGCCTGCCAATAAAGCGCGGCGACGGCAAGTCGATCATGGGACGCGATACCAGTGCTGATGATCACAGGCCGAATGCCGAAAACGGGATGAAACGCACAAGGTCGCCGAGTTTGATATTTTGGGCTTCGTCGGGCAATTCAACCAACCCTGTAGCCCACGAGAGACCAGAAACGCGCCCAGACCCTTCAGAGCCAAATGCCATGACTTGTCCATTTTCAATACGGGCGCGGATGTATTCGCGTCGCCCCGCTTTTTTTGATTTGGCAAATCCCGCAGGCAGTCCGTAGCCCTGCGGCGCCGTCCATAAGCCCCCTGCCAAAACACCAAGCGCGGGCTGTCCGAAAACCAAGGCGCAGACCAGAGCGGCGACCGGATTTCCGGGCAACCCAAGCACGGGCGTGTCTGCCCAAACGCCCAAGGCCAGCGGACGCCCCGGTTTCATCGCGATCCGCCACAGCGCGAGAGACCCTGTCCGTTCGAGAAGCGCAGACATGTGGTCCTCGTCACCCGCTGACGCACCGCCAGAGGTCACGATCACGTCGCAGCGTTTGGCAGCCTCATCAAGCATTGCTCGCAGGGCGTTGCGATCGTCCGGCGCGCAGCCCAGATCGACCACTTTGTGCCCCCACGCCCGCGCCACTGCACATAGCATGGGGCGGTTTGCGTCATATATCTGGTCGTCACGCGCGGGTTGGCCCGCCTGCGCTAACTCGTCGCCGGTGGATAAAACCCCAACACGCAAGCGCCGCCGCACCTTCACTTGACCAACTCCCGCAGCCGTCATCGTCGCGAGATCGGCGGCGGTTAACACCCGCTGCGCAGTCATAACTATTTCCCCGACCGACATGTCTTCGCCTGCTTTTCGTGCGTTAGCGCCTTGGCGCAGCGGCCCGTTAAACAGCAGCTGAGTACCATCCACAGCGATGTCTTCTTGCAAGACGACGGTATCAACGCCGCGCGGTAAAGTGGCACCTGTCAAAATCCGAATGGCCTGTCCTGCGGTGACAGTCCCGTCAAACGGTTCACCTGCCGCGGCGCGCCCTGCAACCAATGCAAACCGCTGCTCGCCCGCAGGCACAGGACCCGCAAATCCGTAGCCGTCAACGGCGGAGTTCGGGGTTGGCGGGTGCGCTCGGATCGCTGTGACATCGGAGGCCAAAATGCGTCCTGCCGCCTTGGAGACCTCAATGCGTTTGGTACTAGTCACGCAGGTCAATTGCGCCTGAAGATGGACCAAAGCGTCGTCAACAGGGGTCCAGTAGGCCCCTTGAGGCATGGCAAAGCAATCATTGCGCAAGGGCGGCGGATGAATTTCTTTGGGTTGCGCTAGGCCAAGTATCCAGCCTTCTTCAGGGGCCGATGCGTCCATTAGCGTGCCCAAGGTCGTCGCATCCATATCTGCGAAATAAGTGGCCAAAGTCTGTACTTGATAAGCATCTTTGATAATTCCTTCGGGCGGTGTACTGGAAAAAAGGCTGGGCCAAATTTCGGCGATCACGATTGGCGCGTCGGCGTTTTCAAATGGCCAAACGCTGAGATCACCGGCAAAAGCTTTTCGCAGGCGGTGCAGCACGGGCAGGCCCATCATGACCTGTGATCCGACAGCCCCTGCACCCGACATCTGCCAGCATGTAAAACTGCCTTTGGCGTGGTTTTCAACCAGCCTGCGCTCGGCGAACCGGGTGCATGTGCGTGTGCTACCTTTGCGCGGCAAGTCGGTGATTTCACGGCCCAGCAGGTTGCCCCAAAACGGACCGACCCCGTCAAATATCGCGTTCAATTGGCCTGCAATATCAAACCTGTTGTTGGTGTCGGGTTGATCCGTGATGTGTCGCGCGAACCAGTCCCATAGCGCAAACGGGTCATCGCTGCCTGTTACCGCTTCGGCAAATCCTGCAGGATATCCAAAGGGGAAATCAAACCCCGCAAGAACACGGCGTCCGGCGCTGCGCTCTGTCTCAAAAAAATCATGCAGCCAGACCTCTACCAATTGGCGATTGCGGAAGTAGATCGGATTTTGGCCCGCAACACCTGCCCATATTGCATCCGCCTTCGGACTGGACCCGCGGTCGTGTCCGCCCGACCAATCGACCATGACGACAGTGTCGAACATCACAGGCCTACCTGCTCAAGTATATAGTTCGCAATCGCGACGGTATCATTCAGGTCAAATTGCGGTTGGGTTACCTCAACTGGGCAATCGGCAGCGACAGCCATGATTGTGGGGTCTTGCGGTGCCAATAAACGACCCATTGTCTGGGCGCGGAATGTCTCGATCTTGGGGTGGTTATCCCGTTTGTAGCCTTCGATCAGCACAAGATCCACAGGGTCTAGTTTTGTCATAAGCGTTTGCAAATCCGGCTCTGGTGCACCGCGTAATTCGGACATCAACGCCCAGCGTGCACCCGAGGACAACAGCACCTGAGATGCCCCTGCGGTGCGGTGCCGAAAGCTGTCTTTGCCCGCGTGGTCGACGTCGAAACTGTGGTGCGCATGTTTAATAGTTGAGACCGTCAACCCGCGCTGGGTCATCTCGGCCACCAACCGTTCCATCAGGCCAGTTTTGCCTGTGTTCTTATAGCCGACGATGCCAAAAATTCTCATATCATGCCTCGCGCGGTGATAAGGTCTTCGGGGGTGTTTACATTGAAGAATGCGGCGCTGTCGGGGAAGGTGGCAGTCGCAGCGTTATGCGCGCGGGTCCACAAAACGACCTTGCGCAATCCGTTGTTCAAGGCGGTTCGTAGATCCTCCCGAAGCCGCACTGGCCAAAGCCCAAATGTTGGTTGGCGGCCGTCCGCGGTGGCGGCCAATGCGATATCAACACCTGACAATTCGGCGGCCAATTGCAATTGCGGCACCACGTCACAGGGCAGAAACGGGGTATCGGCTGCAGCCGTGACGATGTGATCTGCGCCGTTGTCCGCAGCCCAATCCAAGCCTGCTAACACACCCGCAAGCGGCCCCGCAAAGCCTGCGATGCTGTCGGCGATCACGGGTAAGCCCGCGCTTGAAAAGCGCGCGCCATCGCCGTTTGCATTCAGCGCAAGCCCTGCGACCTGCGGTTCGAACCGCGCGATGACCAGATCCAGAATGCTCTGGTCCCCAAGCCGCAGTAGCCCCTTATCGCCGCCGCCCATGCGCGTGGCTTGACCGCCTGCAAGGATCACGCCAAGTGGTTGTCTCATGAGGTGCCCCCTTTACGCGCGGATTTGCGCGGTTCGTCCGCGATCTGGGCAGGGTCGGCGTCGCGGATCAGCCGGTTTTCACCTGCCAAGCAAACAAACCTTTGGCCGCGCATCCGACCGATCAGCGTGAGACCCACTTGTTGTGCAATTTCGACGCCCCAAGCTGTAAACCCTGATCGTGATGCCAAGGCTGGAATGCCCATTAGCGCGCATTTTATTACCATCTCTGAGGTCAATCGCCCTGTTGTATATAGCATTTTATCGGCAGCGCCCACATTGTGGGTCAACATCCAGCCCGCGATTTTATCCACTGCATTGTGCCGGCCCACGTCCTCCATGTAGACCAGCGGGCGGGACCCTTGGCACAACACCGTGCCATGGATCGCACCGGCAGTCAGATATAGCGACGGGGTCGTGTTAATCCGCGCGGCCAACGCATAAAGGTCAGAGGTGCGCAGCGAAGTTGTGGGTAATTCGACATCCTCCAGCCCTTCCATCATATCGCCAAAGACCGTGCCCACGGCACATCCGCTGGTGCGCGTTTTCTTGCGTAGCTTTTCTTCATATGTTGTGGTCGATGCCGTGCGCACAACTGCGGTTTCCAAGTCTTCGTCATAGTCCACGCCCAATAGGTCGTCACCATCGCGCAGCATCCCTTGGTTGCGCAGAAATCCCAAGGCCAAGTATTCGGGATAGTCACCGATTGTCATCGCGGTCACAATTTCTTGCCCGTTCAAAAAAATCGTCAGTGGGCGTTCCTCCACCACGTTCAGATCAACACGCGCGCCCGTATGGTCGACCCCTTGGACCAGACGCGTCAATTGCCGGTCCGACGATAGCGGTGCAATTAAATAGTGATCATCGGCATTTGAAACTGTCATTTGTCTTTCCTGCGCACTGGGCGTAAATCGGTGAGGTTCCCATTTCAAGCTAGGGCAATCTGATGCACGCTACCACAGTCAAATCCGCCTATTGGACGGGGTTCCGCGACGGTTTGCCGTTCATCTTTGTGGTTGTCCCGTTTGCGATGCTATTCGGCGTTGTCGCAATAGAGGCAGGGCTAAGCCTTGCGCAGGCGATGGGGTTCACTGTCTTGGTCATCGCAGGTGCCGCGCAGTTTGCGGCGCTGCAATTGATGTTGGACAATGCCGCGATAGGGTTCGTGCTGCTTGCGGCATTGGCGGTCAACTTGCGCATGGTGATGTATTCAGCAGCACTTGCACCCTTTGTTGGCAGCGCGCCATTGTGGCAGCGGATATTGGTCAGCTATCTGAATTTCGATCAGACTTATATGACCGCTGTGGCAAAATACGAAAATGTACCAGACATGACGGTGCAAGCACGGGTTTATTACTTTCTGGGGGTGGCAACGGCGATTGCGCCGGTTTGGTGCGGCACCACATTGGTCGGGGCGATCATCGGGGCCGCGATCCCTGAAGCGTTGGCGTTGGATTTCATATTGCCGATCGCGTTTTTGTCGATGGTGGCCCCGATGATGCGCACACTGGCGCATTTGGCAGCGGCAATAGTGTCGATTGTCGTGGCACTATTGCTGATTGGCCTGCCGTCGGGCAGTGGGCTTTTGATTGCGGCGGTTTGTGCGATGGCCGCAGGTGTGATCGTTGAAGGCTGGATGGAAAGAGACCGCGCATGACCTATTCAACAGGTGAAATCTGGCTAATCATCGGGCTGTTGGCCGTGGGCACGTTTGCGATCCGTTTTTCGTTTTTGGGCCTGATTGGCGACAGGCCAATGCCGCCGCTGGTCTTACGCATGTTGCGCTATACACCCGTGGCAGTGCTGCCGGGAATGGTGGCACCTCTGGTGCTGTGGCCGGCGGCAACTGGCGGCGAGCCGGATATTGTCCGGATTATCGCTGCACTGACAGCGTTGGGTGTAGCGTACCTGACGCGCAAAGTCGTTTGGGGTATGGCCGCAGGTGCGACCTCGCTTTACACAGGGTTTTGGCTTACTGGCCTGTTGTAAGTGCGGCGTTGATTTGGGCGGCGGCAGTTGAGTTGTCATCTGCGTCGTCTTCGCGGTAGACCGTCAACGCGACATTGGGCAGCTTTTCGAACCGGTTGCGCAGTGTCACAGGGAAATAAGTAGACCCCATGCTTTCAAAACCGGGCAATTGGCGTAAAATCCCCGATGTCGCTTTGGCACAGCCAGCTTTGGGAACGGGGCCATTTGCCAACGCGAGACGCAGTGCGGCCTCCGCCACCTGTGGCGAAACGGTTACCTTTTGGGCCTCAACGTAATAGGTTTCGCGGGCATGATAGCTGATGTAATAGGTTTCGATTTGGGGGGATATCCCGAACAGAACATCGTTTCTCTCGGGCACCACGGTGCTAAAAAAGCTGCCGGCAGGATCAAACAAGACCCGTTGACTTGCGTCGATCAGCAGCGAGGTATGCGCGCCGCTGTTACTGCCCACGTTTCGCATCGTCATAAGAGTAAGCGATTTGGAACCGGTTCCTTGATACACGACTGAATTAACGACATCGTCTGGGGCCCAAACGGAGACACCATTCCCACATGCGGCAAGCGCCAAAGGCGCGCCAAGAACAAAACTACGTCGGTTCACTAATGTTAGCCGTTTACGAGCGCGATAAAGATCAATAGCGCGATCGAGAAAAGCGCACCTTTGGTGACCATGCTGATAAAGCCGTTAAAGGTCTTTTCCTGAACCGTTGTATCCATTTCGCCATGCTTGTGCGTCGCCATATCTTATATCCTTCTAAAAGACGTCTCGTTCGCAAATCGCATAGACGATTCACGCGGGTATGTCACGCGCCCTTGCGAGCACTATGTGCTCGCATCGTCACGATCAAGCTCTTGCGCAAGTCGAAACCCGATCCGGTTCGGCTCGGCTTGGTCAACATGTTTCGGGCTCGCCGTCAACATCACGTTAAGTTGGCTGACATGCTGGATCAGCTGGGTCTTGGCGCCGCTGTCGTTGGTCCCGTAATAGGTCACGATATCGGGGTCGTAATACCCCAAGCCGTCAATCTTGATCACGCCCGCGCCACCACCTGCAAAACCCATGCCGACCTCGTGGTCGTTATCCAGCTGCTTTTCAAAGTTCTGGATATACATGATGATCCGTTCATAGGCCCATTGCGCGGCGCTTTTCTTGGCGATGGATTCCTTCAGGGCTTTTGGCAACGATGCGGTGTCAGGGCATTGGGTGTCACTTTTGAGATGCACCTCACGCAGGCTTGGTAAGTGCGCATTCTCCATTGCATCCGCAGAGGTTTCGATCGTGGCTTGGCTGGTTTCATTGGTCATAATGGCACCGCTGTTGTGTCTTTGATCTCTTCCATAACAAAACTTGCGGAAATGTCCGATACAGAAATCTGTGATGTCAGACGTTTGTAGAATGCGTCATAGGCGGGCACGTCGGCCACGCGCACCCGCAAAACGTAATCCAGATCACCCGTCATGCGGTAGGCGCCGACCACTTCGGGCATCGCGGCAAGGGCTGTTTGAAACTTACCCATCCAGCCCGCCTCATGGGCATTTGTGCGGATCAGGACCATCGCGGTCAGAGGGCAGCCCGCGGCCGTTGGATCGACAAGCGCGACACGCCCCTTGATCACGCCTGCCGCTTCCATCTGTTTAATCCGTCGCCAACATGCATTGCGCGACAAGGCGACCGCTTCGCTAATATCGTCCACGGATGTTGTGGCATCTCGTTGCAGCAGGACGAGAATCTTTCGGTCTATTGTATCAATATTATGGGTCATGATGGGATACTATCCCATGATATTTCATATTTATAGACATATTTGGGACACAAAAATCGCCGCGCGCGGGTAGACCTACTGCAACGCAACCACTTGGAAGGAACATCAGATGTCCGATGCCACCGATACAACAGCCCGCCGTAGCCCAATTGCAGTTTTGTTCACCGACCATCCCGCGACCGTGAATGAGACATTCCTCCAGCATATGCGCTTTGCATTCGGGTTCTCGTTCTGGCTTGGCGTCGCATCACTGGCAGCCCTTGTTCACGCATTTATACCCGCACTTTGTGAGACAACTGCCAGCCGTATCCTGAACCGTCTTCATGCGCGCATTCAGGCCCGCCACTAAATTCTGCGTCTTGGTGCTCAGACCGCGACAGCTTGAAAATAATATGCGCCATCGTCGCCCAGCGTGCGGGTGGCGCGTCCTGCCTTATACAGGTGGTTCACGTGGGCTAAAGCTTCGAACAATGCCAGTCCGTATTCGCCGCGCCCTATCGCCCGTTTGAACAAAGGCGCAAAACACTGACCTGCGCTGCGTGGCTCTGTCAGGTGTTTTTCCAGCCGCTCCAGGGCACCGTGATGGTTCTCGATCATTTGGGTTAACCGCAGCGGCAGCCCTGTAAACGGCAACTTATGCCCGCCCAAAACCAGTTGATCATCGCGCGCGAATGGCATGAACCGCTCGCAGGCCTCGACCCACTCGGCCACGGGATCGGCGTCCGGTTCGGTCGCATAGACTCCCAAATTCGCACTAATAGAAGGCAATAGTTGATCGCCGCCAATCACCAGATTGTCGTCGCGACTCCAAAATGTTGCGTGTTCGGGGGCATGGCCATTGCCCATGCGAATGTCCCAAAGGCGGCCGGCAATTCTGATGGTGTCACCCTCTGACAGGCGATTAAACCCTAGAGGTAACGGAGCTACACAATCGGCAAAATTGAACGGACGCTCGGTCTTGCGTGCGGCATATTCATCCGCGTCCATGCCTGCCCGTTTGTAGAACTGCAACGCCTCTTGTGTGGGCACGTCATGCGGGTCAAGTGTCAACATGCGCGCCATCAGCCAAGGCACCCGCGGCATAAACAGCGCGGCACCATTTTCAATAAACCAGCCCGCAAGCCCGACATGATCGGGGTGGTGGTGGGTGACAATAACCCGTCCGACAGGTTTACCCGCTAGCGGACCAGCCAAAAGATCGGCCCAGATCGCGCGTGATCTTTTTGACGCGAAACCAGTGTCGATAATTGTCCAGCTATCGCCGTCGTCCAGTGCGTAAACATTCACATGATCCAGTGCCATTGGTAGCGGCAAGCGCATCCACAACACACCTTCGGCGACGGTAATCGCTTGTCCGGCCTCGGGTGGTTCGGGGAACGGGTAGCGGATACCTCCTGCGCTACTCGACACTACGAAATCAGATCTTCGGCGGTGATCGCCATCAGGTCGGTTGCGCCCTCGCGGGTTTGCGCCAAAAGCGCGCCGTGCTCGGGCAGCAAGCTGTTAATGTAGAACGCCGCAAGCCGCACGCGCGCGCCGTCGCCAGCCATTGCCGCTGACAAATGTGCATGACCACCCAACACCCGTGCAAAGGCCCGCAAATAAGGGACCGCGCCCGCAAACCGGTCGGTCAAGTCCTGCTCGACCAGCCATTCGGTAATCTCTCTCAGCGTTTCAGCAGAGTTCCAAACCGCCTTCGCCAAGGCTGGCAGTGTACCTTTGGCCGCGTCAGCATTTGCTTCTATTTCGTCCAGAATCGCAAAAGCTGCCTCGCCGCCATCCATCAACTTGCGCGCCACAAGATCCATCGCCTGAATGCCATTGGTGCCCTCGTAAATCGCGGTGACGCGCACATCACGGCTATATTGGGCCGCGCCCGTTTCCTCGATAAAGCCCATGCCGCCGTGCACTTGCACGCCTGTGCTGGCCACTTCAATGCCAACATCCGTGCCAAATGCCTTGCCAATAGGTGTTAAAAATGCGGCACGTGCCTGCCATGCGTCGTCGCCAGTGGCAACCGCCATGTCAATCGCGACGGCGTTCATCAACGCAATAGCACGTGCTACAAAAATATCCGCTTTCATACTGGCCAGCATACGGCGCACATCCGCGTGTTCAATAATCGTACCTGTACCCGACGCCTTGCCCTGCTTACGCTCCATTGCGTAGGATAATGCGTGCTGATAGGCGCCTTCAGCCGCGCCAATACCTTGCACGCCAACCCCAAGCCGCGCGTTGTTCATCATGGTAAACATCGCAGCCATGCCACCGTGTTCTGGTCCCACCAGCCAGCCCGTCGCGCCCGAATATTCCATCACCGCGGTAGGCGACCCGTGCAGCCCCATCTTATGTTCCAAGCTGACAACACGCAGGTCATTTTGCGCACCCGGTGTGCCATCGGCATCAGGGATCAGTTTGGGTACCATAAACAGGCTAATCCCCTTGGTGCCGGCCACACCGTCAGGTAAGCGTGCCAGCACAAGATGACAGACATTTTCGGTGAAATCGTTGTCGGCCCAACTGATGTAAATCTTTTGGCCCGTGATCGCATAGGTCCCGTCGCCGTTCGATTCGGCCTTGGCGCGCAGGGCACCCACGTCCGATCCGGCTTGCGGTTCGGTCAAATTCATCGTGCCGCACCACGCGCCCGAGATCAGTTTGGGTAAATAGATGTCTTTGAGCGTATCAGAGGCGTGGTGTTCCAATGCCTCGATCTGGCCTTGGGTCATCAGCGGGTTTAGCTGTAGTGACAAACATGCGCTCGACATCATCTCGTTGACCGTAGTGGTCAAGGTCATCGGTAGGCCCATGCCGCCGATTTCAGGGCTGGCCGACATGCCGATCCAGCCACCCTCTGCAATCGCTTTATAACCGCCTGCAAATCCGGGGGCTGTGCGCACAACACCGTTATCCAAATGGGCGGGGTGCAAGTCGCCACTGCGGTTCAGCGGATATAGCACCTCTTCGCACATCTTGGCGGCTTCCGTCAGGATCGCGTCAGTCATATCAGGCGTTGCTTCGGCGAAACGCTCGGTGGCGGTGACCTGCGCGAACCCCACAACGTTTTCCATCAAAAAGCGATAGTCGCTTACAGGGGCGCGGTAGGGCATCGGGAACTCCAAAATTTGGCGCGACTTGGCAAAGCCGTGCGTCGCAAGTATGCATCTTTGAACCTAGGGTATCTTACGACGCTCCTCCAGCAACAGAAACGCCACGTCATGTCGAGCACTCAAACAGCAATGCTTAAGAATAGCGCAAGCGGCATCGGTCGTGCAGCGGAAATTTTACGCGCAGGCGGCTTGGTCGCGTTTCCGACCGAGACGGTTTACGGGTTGGGCGCAGATGCAAGAAACGATCACGCGGTTGCCGCGATCTATGAGGCCAAGGGGCGGCCTAGCTTCAACCCACTGATCGTGCATTTACCGGATATGGCCGCAGTCGCGCGTTATTGTGAAATCAACGAGACGGCGCGCAAGTTGGCCCACGCGTTTTGGCCTGGCGCATTGACGCTCGTGCTGCCGCTGCGTGAGGACGCAGGCATATCCCACTTGGTGACCGCGGGCTTGCCAACGCTTGGCGTGCGGGTGCCACAGCATCCAGTGGCAAGTGCGCTGTTGATCGCCTTTGAAGGGCCAGTGGCCGCACCTTCGGCCAACCCGTCGGGACGAATTAGCCCGACAACCGCCGCACATGTTGCCACAGGATTGGCGGGAAAGATCGACGCAATCCTTGACGGCGGGGATTGTATGGTCGGGTTGGAATCCACGATCGTGGATTGTACGGGCGCACCTGCGATCCTGCGTGCGGGCGGTGTGCCTGTCGGTGCAATCGCGACTTGTTTGGGACAGGCATTGTTGCAGTCCCACGACCCTGCAACGCCCAAATCGCCCGGCCAACTGCTGTCGCACTATGCGCCGCGCGGTCATCTGCGTTTAAATGCACGTCACGCGGATGCGCATGAAACATGGCTTGGGTTTGGGCCGGTCGATGCCGATCTTAACCTGTCGCCACGCGGCGATGTAACCGAGGCGGCGGCAAACCTGTTTAAGATGTTGCATCAGCTTGATGATATGGAGGCCAAGCATATCGCGGTCTCGCCGATCCCTGACACAGGCCTTGGTCAGGCGATCAATGACCGGTTGAAACGGGCCGCAGCCCCACGCGATTAACCTTGGTTTTTACGCTCGATATAGCTGCGCATCTCTTCGGTCTCTTGGCGGGCTTCGCGTAACCCATCCATAGCGGCGCGCAATTCTGCCTCTGTTTGAGACAGTTGATTGGTGATCTCTGCTTCACGCTGTTGCAAATAAGTGATCGCCTGATCGCGGGTTTCTTCGGCTTCGTGCAGGGCCTGCGCCATCTTGTCCAATTCGCCGATCTCGGCCTTGGTGACACGGGTAAAACGATGCACGAGCCAGTTTGCAAACCAGCCCAAAGCAAATGCCACAAACAAGATAATCGCGGTGGCGATAATGAATTCGTTTCTGTTCAAGGTCTTAGTCCTGTCGTTATTCGGCTGCGTCCTAGTGGGGGTCAGCTTCTGTTTCTTCAAGAGCAGTAGGCTCGTTCGGGGTCGTTTCTGGCACAATCAGCGAGAATTCGATACGGCGGTTGGCCTCTCGCCCCTCTTCAGTATCATTTCCGGCAATCGGGTCAGCTTCGCCAAATCCAACCGCTTTAAACGCACTGACCGGGACGCGGCGTGCACGCAAGGCGTCCAAGACCGAGGTCGCGCGTTGTTGGCTCAACCGTTGGTTCATTTCTTCGCCACCTTGGCTGTCGGTATAACCCGCAATTCGAATCCGCAGATCAGGGCATTTTTTCAGAATATCGGCGATGTCATCGACCACCGGCTGTGTCTCAAGGGTGATAGATGCCGATCCGGGATCGAACAAAATTTTCTGGTCTCGGGTCACGGCACCAATTTGCTCCACGCAGTCTTCGGGGCTCGGCAGACTTGCAATCGGGTCAAGCAGTTTGACGTAGGTGATGTCCAGTTCAAAGTTGGCGGTCTGTCCTAACTTGTCGATCAGCAGCCGCGTGATATCCGCTTGAGCCGCCGGATTGCCCGAATTGCCCCTGACTGTAACGGCATCAGGTTCAACGGTGACAGACCCGTTCGACATCGCAGCCAAGGCCTCGATCCCCGCAAGAACGCGCACCGCCCAGCCTGTTGGTAAATCGTCGACAACGCGGGTGCCCATCGTGACATTGGCGCGGCCAAACTTGGCCATCGCGTAGTTTTCGGCAGTCAGGTTCATCAAATCATCAGGCACGCGTCCGCGCAGTTGCACGGCTCCTTCGGGGCTGCGAGTGGCGACAAATTGCGGCGGGCCAGATGCGCCTGCGGTAGGTGCCACTGGTAGCTCGGCGTCAAGCGCAAAGACGTCCGGCAGCGCATTTTCCAACTCGCCGACAACGCGGTCGAATGTGTCTTGATCGGTGCCTTCCAAGGCGACCAAGGAAATATCGGTGTCTGACAATGTCACCGTGCCGCCACCAAGCGCATCAACCGCATTGATTGCTTGCACGACGGCTTGCGACCAAGTGCGCGAGGGAACGCCAAGCGCCTGTACGCAAGGGCCCTTGCCGGAAAATCCAGCCGCATTGGCTGCTGCCGTGATCGCCGCCTCTGCCTCGGGACTATCGGCTGCACAGGCGTCAAAGCGCACGCCATCTTCGTCTTTGCCAAACCGTGTCGTGAAGGGTGAAATCACGGGGCGGGGCGCGCTGATTTGCACGGCCAACCGCACACCAGTAGGGGTATTGCGTGCCAGCGAGGTTTCCAACTGTGCCTTCTCGGCGGGGCTGTCGGAAATTGCATTTACAGAGACGCGGGTGGCGGTGACGGAAATTTTTGATCGCGGCAGTATCGCAAGCGCCCGCAGCGCGTAATTTACCGCATCACGCCAAGTGTCCGGCACGGGGTAATCCGCAGCTTCCAACAGGTCGGTAACGGGCTGGCCATCGGCGATTTTGGTAATCCGCTCAGCCAATTGTGCGCGGTCCGTGTCGGCGGGGATCAGCCCAATCAAAGACACACCACTGTCGTTACGCAAAATTTCGATCGCGAAATCGGGCGCCAAAACATGGCCTGATTCGGCGACCTTCATGTTGTCGATTACACGGCTAGCATCCACCATACTGCCCGCCGCAGAGATGGCGCGGAAGCGCACAGCCTCGGTCGGCGCTTCGCCTTCAAGGATCACTTGCAAGCCATCACCTAGGACCGAAGCCCAGTCATAACCCCGATCTATAAGGGTTTCACGCACGGACACGACCGATGTGTCCTCAACGACCGCGACGGCCGCGCGCGCGGCGATGACCGAGACAAGTGCCGCCAAGACAAAAACACCGAGGCGAAGAAAGAGGGCGGAAAGGCGCATGTGCATCCGTTCAATTGTAACAAATCATTTTCTTGCATAGGCCGTGCTGGCCGCGGGTTCAATCAAAGGAACCACGCGATGGCGAAAAATGGCAAAGGAAGCAGGCCCGCATCGCGGTTAGATCTGAAAAGGCGTAACAATACATTGCTGTCTTTGGGGTCGAACCGCTGCAATTGCCACGACAAATGCCAGCCCAGTGCCCAAGGCCCCGCAAGCGCCACGACCAGCGATAAAGCTGATCGTTCGCGGCTGACCAGCACAACCGCGAAGCCCAGTAAAAACACCGTTGTGGCCAAAAACCCGCGCAACCATAGTTTGGTGCTATCGCCAAACAAACGCGCGGTCGACTTTACCCCAACCAATGCATCATCCTCGGTGTCCTGATGTGCATAAATTGTGTCGTAAAACAGTGTCCAACTGATCCCCGCAAGATAAATCACCACAGGCGTCCAGTTGATCGACCCCGCGTGAGCAGCCCAGATCAACAGCGCCCCCCAGTTGAATGCTATTCCCAGAAATACCTGCGGCCACCACGTGAACCGTTTGGCAAACGGATATATTAAAACCGGCACGATAGATGCAAAGCCCAACGCAATGGCGATGTTTGGGAACGTTAACAAAATCAGCAGAGAAACGAATGACTGCACCAGCATCCAGCCCAAAGCCGCTCGCACGCCGACTTGCCCCGACGGAATCGGTCTTGAACGTGTGCGCGCGACCTTTGCATCGATATCGCGGTCGGTAATGTCATTCCAAGTGCAGCCCGCACCGCGCATCAAAAACGCGCCAATGCCCGCGCCAACCGCGATCCACAGATCAAACCATCCCGCTTGTCCGTCCGCCAGCATCGCCAACCCCAACGCCCACAAACAGGGTAAATATAACAGCCAGGTCCCGATTGGTCGATCAGCTCGCGACAGGCGCAAATAGGGGCGAACAGGACTTGGCGCCAGGCGGTCAACCCAATTTCCGGCACTATCTGCTACAACGCCCTCTGGCATCTGGTCTCTGGCGGTCATATGTTCGCTTTCATGGCATCTAAAGTTAGACTTTTTGTAGAGCACCCGCTGGGGGAAGAGCAATCGGTTCCGCTCACGCGTGAACAGGCGCACTATCTGTTCAGCGTCATGCGCATGGTCGATGGCACTGTTTTGTCCGTGTTCAACGGGCGCGACGGCGAATGGGATGCGCAAGTGGTGCAATCCAGCAAAAAGGGTGGCGTCCTGTTGTGTCTGGCGCAAACGAAGCCACTGCAAATGCCGCCTGATCTCTGGTTGATGTTTGCGCCAATCCGCAAGGAGCGCACATCTTTTATCGTGGAAAAGGCGGCCGAACTAGGCGCTGCGCGTATTATGCCTGTGCAAACTGCCTATACCAATAACGCCGACCGCATTCGGGTGGATAAATTGCGCGCTCATGCGCTAGAGGCCGCCGAGCAATGCGGCGGCACCTATGTGCCCGAAGTCACGGACATGGAAAAGCTGTCAAAGGTTTTGAGCGGATGGGATCCGACCCGCAAGATAATGTTCTGCGACGAGACATTACTGGGCGAGACCGCCGCACTCACGCAAACCGACGCAGGGCCTTGGGCGATCCTGATCGGTCCCGAAGGCGGATTTTCGGACAAGGAACGCAACCAGTTGCGTACTTTGCCTTATGCACACCCCGTCAGCCTCGGCCCTCGCATCCTTCGCGCGGATACTGCCGCCGTTGCCGCTCTGACGCTTTGGCAACGCGCTTTAGGCGATTGGACGTGATCGTGCTCTATCATGAACCACGGATTCCCCATGTCTGACTTCATGCGCCCTGAAGCGCGCGCATTACTGTGGCGCTGGCGCGAGGTTCTCTATGCGGGAGCCGTCGCGTTTTTTGGTCTTTGGTGGGTCTGGGGCGGGATCGGCATTGTCAAATGGATTGGCGTGATCATCCTTGCAATCGCGGCGATCCTTGCACTGGCGGGGATACAGCGTGGGCGGTTCCGTCAATTGGGCAAAGGGCCGGGCATTGTGCAAGTGGCCGAACGCAGGCTTGCATATTTTGGGCCGCTTGAAGGCGGTACAATGGACATCGCTGATCTGACGCGGTTGGACCTTGATCCAACCAGCTATCCTGCGCCAAGCTGGCGGTTGACTGGTATCGGTGGGCAGTCCCTTGCTATCCCTGTGAACGCTGACGGCGCCGAGGCGCTATTTGATTTATTTGGTAGCCTTGAGGGCATCCAGACAGAAGCGATGCTGGATGTGCTGACAAACACCCCGAATGTGCGGGTGCAGGTTTGGGCCAAAACCACCCCATTGCTGCATTGACACTGACGGGTTTTGACTGCACCGATACACCCCTGACACCATAAAAGACGGAGCCATCACCATGTCCATTCCACAGTCCGGCGGCGGCCCGATCGAACGGCACGAACAACTCGCGGAGTTGCTTGCAAAAGGGTGCAAACCCAAAGAAGATTGGCGCATCGGCACCGAGCACGAAAAATTTGGCTACTGCAAAGACACACTTAAACCGCTGCCCTATGAAGGCGAGCGGTCGATCTATGCGGTGCTATCGGGGCTGCGCGACCGCTTTGACTGGACCCCTGTGGAAGAGGGCGGAAAACTGATCGGTCTGACCAAAGGCTTGGCCAATGTCAGCCTCGAGCCGGGCGGCGCGCTGGAACTATCGGGTGCGCCCGTCGAGACGATCCATCAGACCTGCGACGAGGTGAACGACCACCTGCGTGAGGTCAAGGAAGTCTCGGACGAGATTGGCGTGAAATTTATCGGCCTTGGCGCCGCCCCGCAGTGGACCCACGAGGAAATGCCCCTGATGCCCAAGGGGCGTTATAAGCTGATGAACAGCTATATGGAAAAAGTTGGCACTATGGGCACGGCGATGATGCGCCGGACTTGCACGGTACAAGTTAACCTAGATTTCGGGTCCGAGGCCGACATGGTACAAAAACTGCGCGTCTCGCTGGCATTGCAGCCCGTGGCAACCGCGCTTTTCGCCAATTCGCCGTTCTTTGAAAACAAGGTAAACGGCCATAAATCATGGCGCGCCAAAATCTGGCGGCACCTTGACGCGGACCGCACCGGCATGTTGCCTTGGGTGTTCGAGGATGGCATGGGCTTTGAGCGTTGGGTGCAATGGGTGCTCGATGTGCCGATGTATTTTGTCTACCGCAACGGCGAATATATCAACGCGCTGGGCATGTCGTTCCGCGATTTCTTGAAAGGCGAATTGCCTGCTCTACCCGGCGAAAAACCAACACTATCGGACTGGGCGGATCACCTGACAACTGTGTTCCCAGAGGCGCGTATCAAGCAATTCATCGAAATGCGAGGCGCGGATGGCGGGCCTTGGCGGCGCTTGTGCGCCTTGCCTGCGTTCTGGGTCGGGCTGACTTACGATCAGACGGCACTTGATGCGGCTTGGGACCTTTGCAAAGACTGGACCGCCGAGCAGCGTGACGCGTTGCGCGTCGCGGCCTCTGTTGACGGGCTGCAGGCAAAGGTCGACGGCATCAACATGCATGATCTGGCCCGCGAAGTTGTGGCGATATCCGAGGCAGGGCTGAAAGCGCGCGCCCGCCCAGGTGCAGGTGGTTTGGTACCCGACGAGACGCATTTCCTTAATGCCCTGAAAGAAACCATCGAGACTGGCAAAACCCCCGCTGACGAGTTGCTGGATCGCTATTATGGCGACTGGAACGGGGATATCAGTCGGGTCTATGAAGATTATAGCTATTAATCTGCCGCCATAATCTTGCCTCTATTGTTTTCTAACCAGAAACAATGGAGGGGCCTTCATGCCGTTTTTCTTAAACCCACGTTTCGCAATGCTTTTGCTGATTGGGATGCCATTGGCGGGCGGCGCTGTTGTGCATCCGCAGGGGGCTAGCGCATTTGTAATGGGCGCTTGGGCGGGCACGTTACTGGTTGGGCCGCCGTTGATGATCTTGCTTTGGGCACTTGGACTGCGCAGTATCGGACAGGTTTTGCGACCTTTGGCACGGTTGCCAATTTTGATCGGTCTGACCGTAATGATGTTCTACCTGACAGGCACTGATGTGGGGTTGGGGGGGCAAATGCTTGGCGGAGGGGCGCTATTATTCTGGCTGCGTCAAGGGCGCGGTGCGCGCATAATTTAGCACTATTTCCCGCCGATCTTGGTTTCGGTGCCCGCGCGTAAGCGCCCGATATTTTGTCCGTGGCGTATGTAAATCAACAGGCCCAGAATGATCGCCAAGGCAAACAACTGCCCGTCCGCAAAGAACGCAACAACAATCGGCGTCCACCCTCCCGCCATCAATGCCGCCAACGATGAATAGCGGCTGATCGCCGCCACAGCGATCCAGATCACCCCTGAGATAAGGCCCACAAGCGGCGAGAGCGCGATCATGATCCCAAAGTATGTCGCGACGCCTTTGCCGCCTTTGAAGTTCAGCCAGACGGGGAAACAATGCCCCAAAAATGCGGCTAAACCCGCCAGTTGGGCGGCATCTTCGCCGGCATAGGCCCGCGCCAGCAGCACTATCAGCGCGCCCTTGCCCGCGTCAAACAACAGCGTCAGCGCGGCGGCCTTTTTATTGCCTGTGCGCAACACATTGGTGGCCCCGATGTTGCCCGATCCGATATCCCGCAAATTACCCAGACCCATCAGTTTGGCCACAACCATGCCGAACGGAACGGACCCAAGAAAATATCCCGCTACCGCCCAAATCAACAATACCGTCATGGATGTCTCGATAATTGGCATTATTCGCCCCCTACAAGTGTACCGCCAACCCATGTACCCAATACCACGCCTTGCATACGCGCGCCATCAAACGGTGTGTTTTTGGATTTAGACTTGAGCGTCGTGCGGTCCAATTGGAATGGTGCATCAGGGTCGAACCAAACCAGATCGGCAGGCGCTCCAGCCCGAAGCCGCCCTGTCGCAAGCCCCAAAAGGTGAGAGGGATTCAGCGAAAGCGCCGCAAATAGCCGCGGCAGCGTGATCATCTCGGCGTGATACAAGCGCAGTGCGGCAGGCAGCAATGTCTCAAGGCCCACAGCCCCGCTTGCGGCCTCTTCATAGGGTAAGCGTTTGCTTTCCTCGTCTTGCGGTGTGTGCATCGAACAGATGATATCGATCAGCCCTTCAGCTACGGCTTGTACCACGGCGATACGGTCGGCTTCGGCGCGCAGCGGCGGCTTGAGCTTAAAGAAAGTGCGGTAATCAGCCACGTCCAACTCGTTGAGCGTCAAGTGGTGAACCCCGATGCCCGCAGTGATCCGCAACCCGTTCCGTTTGGCACGTTCCAACGCGGGCAGCGCACGCGCCGTGGTGATTTGATCGGCGTGATAGCGCGCACCGGTCATTTCCAGCAGCGCGATATCGCGGTCCAGCGCCATACGTTCCGCCATCGGCGAGACGCTGGGCAATCCGCGCAGCGAGGCAAATTTACCAGAGGTCACTGCCGCTCCATCCGACAAAACAGGCTCCTGCACATGGGCAATCACCAATGCGTCCAAAGATCTTGCATATGTCAGGGCGCGGCTGAACACCTTGGTATTGGTGATAACGCGATCGCAATCGGTGAAAGCCACGGCGCCCGCGTCCTGCAAAAACCCGATCTCCGTCATCTCTTGGCCCATGCGCCCCTTGGTCAAGGCGGCCATTGGCAAAACCCGCACCGGCGCATCAAGTGCAGCGCGGCGCGCTGCAAACTCCAGCGTCTCTGGGGTATCAATCGCGGGCAATGTATCGGGGCGGGTTACGATTGTGGTGACGCCGCCAGCCGCCGCTGCCCGTCCTGCAGAACGGAATGATTCCTTATGCCGCTCTCCGGGTTCCGATACTTTCACCCCGACATCAACAATTCCGGGTGCCAAGCAATGACCTGCGCAATTTACAACCACCGCCCCTTTGATAACTGGATTGGGGTCCTCGAAGACCTGCGCAATCAGCCCGTCAGAGACCAGTAGCGCGCCAACCTGATCGGTCTGGGCCACAGGATCGATCAATCGGGCATTGATAAAGAGCGTATCAGTCATGTCTTGGCCTTTTGTTGCAGGTCCACAGTCGTTCAGTCGGCGTCGCTAGACCCGCTATGTTCATTTCCGTCACCATGCGCACAGCTATCCCGCAATCCATATCATAACCGCCACGAGAAAGAACAACACCAGCAGCGCAATCGTGGCGACCCGACCTGACATGGCGGCATCGGACGGGAGCTTACGACTTTTCGGCGGCACAACCCCCTTTGCACTGTCAGTGTAAATCGGCTGGGGAACAGCCATCTGCGCGCCCTCTCGCAGGATAGTCACAAGACGCACATTTGCGGGCAGATCAATCTTTATCTCGGCACCACCAAAGGCCGCAGACATCAGCAAAACAACCGTGCCCACAAGCCCGCGCAACGTCTCTGCCTCGCGCTCTGATACGGGCATTTCGTAGCCATTGCGGATCAGATCGGCCAAGGACATATCGGTCAACGTGCCGGGTGCGATTGCGTCGATATAGTCGGTATTTACCACCGCCCGACCAAACACGGCCATCATCGCTGCATCGGTTTTTTCGGTCAGGCCATCAGGGGCAGGGCGGTTCAGTTCGAGCACATAAATTGCGCCGTGGTCGTTGGCGGGTATGGTCAACATTTCTATTTCCAATCCAAATCTGCAAGATCCAACGCAAGCACCCGCGCGCCAACCGTATCGCGCAGCACCGACAGCTTTCTTGCGGCCCGCTTTTGAACGGAACCGGCCCGCCACGGGATGAAATCGCGGGCTTCATCTGCCCGATGCTGGCGGATATTTGTGATTTTTGAAAGTCGCCCGAGGGGGGTCAAACCAAGACCTCTTTTTCGGCACGTTTGGCGCGCAGGTTTCGCGCCAGCAGGTCCATTGCGGCCATGCGCACAGCCACGCCCATTTCAACTTGGGTCTGGATGACGGATCGGTTGATGTCATCGGCGATATTGCCGTCAATTTCTACGCCGCGGTTCATCGGGCCGGGATGCATCACAATCGCATCTGGTTTCGCGTGCGCCAGCTTGGCCGCGTCTAACCCGTAGCGATGGAAATACTCGCGCTCAGAGGGAATAAATCCGCCGTCCATACGCTCTTTTTGCAGGCGTAGCATCATGACAACGTCGACGTCGTGCAGGCCCTCTTCCATGTTATCAAACACCTCGCAGCCTAGTGCCGCCATGCCCGTGGGCATCAACGTGGGCGGGGCTATCAGGCGAATGCGGTTTTCCATTTTACCCAGCAACATGATGTTGGAACGGGCCACTCGGCTGTGCGCGATATCACCACAAATCGCGATTGATAAGCGGTGCAAGCGGCCCTTGGCGCGGCGAATGGTCAGCGCGTCTAACAGGGCTTGGGTCGGGTGTTCGTGGCGCCCGTCGCCTGCATTCAGAACCGCGCAATTCACCTTTTGTGCCAGCAGATCAACGGCACCTGAATGGGGGTGGCGCACCACCAGCAAATCAGGGTGCATCGCGTTCAGTGTCAGCGCGGTATCGATCAGGGTTTCGCCTTTGGTGATGGAGCTGGCCTGCATCGCCATGCTCATCACGTCTGCTCCCAACCGCTTGCCTGCCAACTCGAAGCTGGCCTGCGTGCGGGTCGAATTTTCAAAAAACATATTGATCTGGGTTAGTCCCGCAAGCACGTCTTTATGGCGCATACCGCGCCGTGTTTGGTCCGCGTATTGATCCGCTAAGTCCAGCAATGCGGTGATT
>TARA_R110002051_G_scaffold254885_5_pt1 | contig 30021 bp, 28 predicted proteins | sample TARA_R110002051 | Tara Oceans TARA_R110002051 (sample SAMEA4397023) | marine metagenome | biome: Polar Biome; feature: [MES] marine water layer (ENVO:01000295) within the mesopelagic zone...; material: water (ENVO:00002006), including particulate matter (ENVO:01000060) such... | reverse complement strand
CCAACGCCCGCCGAGGGGGGTGTTGCTCAGGCCGGGCGGGACCGTGCCGGTGGAGAGCTCGGCTGCGGCGCCGAGGCCGAGACCGTCGAGATTTGATAGATATAACATACCCTTACGGGTGCCCTCGATATCGCCACGGCCATCGGCGCAGGCCTGGGCGATGTGGCCGAGGGTGTCGGCCCCTGCATCGCCGAAATCGGCGGCGTCGGGGGCACCACCGATGCCGAAACTATCGAGCAGACATAAAATGGCGCGGGGCATCACTGGCCTCCCTTGGGAAGAATTTCACTATAGATAACCGGATGTTCAGGCGCATCCTCATCGATCACGTAAGCCGCGAGAAGGCGCCTTTCGGCCGCTGCGGCAGTGGCCTCGTCCCGGGCATGGATGCGGGCGATGGGGGTTTGCGGGTCGACTTTCATGCCGATGCCGGCGAGGCGATCAAAGCCCACATGGTAGTCGAGCTTCTGATTTGGATCGGTGCGTCCTCCCCCAAGAACGACCACCGCCATGCCCAAGGCACGTACATCGATCCGGACCACACGCCCAATGGACGCAGCATACACTTCCCTTACCACACCCACTGGACCGGGCACATATTTTTCCAAATCGTGCCAGGATCCCAGCGCATTTGCCATGGCAAAAAACTTCTCGGCGGCAGCACCGCTATCGAGTGCTATTTTGGCGCGGATAAACCCGTCATCATAGTCGAGCGCCATACCCCCGAGGATCAGTCCGTGGGCACAAAGGGCGAGCGTTACCTCTTCGAGGCGCGGGTCGCGATAGGCGCCGGTGAGGAAATCGATGGCGTTTTTCACCTCCAGCCAATTGCCCGCCGCAGAGGCGAGCGGTTGGTTCATGTCGGTGATCAGCGCACCGGTTTTCAGCCCCGCTCCATTGGCGACCGATACCAGGCTTTCGGCCAACCCGACGGAATCCTCGAGCGTCTTCATGAAGGCGCCCGAGCCGGTCTTGACGTCGAGGATGAGAGCATCTAGCCCGGCGGCGAGCTTTTTGGAGAGGATGGAGGCTGTAATGAGCGAGATGTTTTCGACAGTCGCTGTGACGTCGCGGATGGAATAGAGCCGCCGGTCGGCGGGGGCGAGATCATCGGTCTGGCCGATAATGGCGCACCCCACGTCCTTGACCACCCGGCGCAGGGTGTCGATGTCGGGATTGGTCATATAGCCAGGTATGGAATCGAACTTGTCGAGCGTGCCGCCGGTGTGTCCGAGACCGCGGCCGGAAATCATGGGAACGTAGGCGCCGCAGGCGGCCAGGATCGGCGCGAGCATGAGGGACACGTTATCGCCCACTCCGCCGGTCGAGTGCTTGTCGATCGTGGGGCCATCGAGATCGGACCAATCGAGCACGCGGCCTGAATCGCGCATGGCGAGGGTCAGCGCCACGCGCTCATTACGCGTCATGTTCTGGAAATAGACGGCCATGGCAAAGGCGGCGGCCTGCGCGTCATTGACAGCGCCGGAGGTGAGCCCGGCGACGAAACCGGCAATATCGGGTGTATCGAGTTCCAGACCGTCGCGTTTTCTGGCGATCACTTCCTGTGGAAGAAGCGGCATGCAGGATCAGACCTTGTGGAGCCGGACAGGCGATTTGGGCGCGCGTTTCAATATGCCCTTGGCCTCAAGATCGAGCTGGACGCATTTGAACCACCAGCCGGCCTTTTCGCCGCCGGGAAACAGGTCCTGGGGCAGGTCGGGCTTGATGGCGGCGATCAGATCGGCCGGAGTGGCGCCCGGTTCGGTTGCGGGGATGTGTTTCATCACCGCTTCGCGGACCGCCATGTATTTGGCCTTGTCGACCCGGGTCTTGTGGTTGGGGGAGGTGAAGTTTTCGACTTCGATCTTCTCATTCATGGTTCAGGCTCCGTAGGGCACCCAGACGTTCTTGATCTGGGTGGCTTTGCTCAGGAGATAGTCGCCTTCCAGCGCCGCATCGGCCCAGTCGAAGGCCAGTCCGCGCGTGGTCCAGCTTTGCTTGACGTTGCCTGCCGAGAGCTTTTCGATTTCGGTGGAGTCTGCCAGAGAGCCGGCGAACCAGATGCCATCGACGCCATCATGTTCGGCCAGGGTTTTGGCCAGTGATGTTGCATCGCCGGTGACGATGTTGACGACGCCGGAGGGGACGTCGGAGGTTTCGAGCACCTGATAAAAGTCCGTCAGGGCCAGTGGATGGGCTGAAGACGGAATCAGGACCGTAGTGTTGCCCATGGCGATGGCCGGGGCGAGCAGGGCAACAGCACCGAGAAGTGCGCTTTCGATCGGGGCGGCGATACCCAGAACGCCGACCGGTTCCACCATGGCCACTGCCATCATGCGGGCGGGCGGATTGTGTACGGCACCATCGAACTTGTCGGCCCAGCCGGCAAAGGCAAACAGCCGCTCGACGGAAAGATCGACCTCGCGCCGCGCCGCATTGGCCGAGGCGCCGGTCATCGCGCGGATGCGGTCGGCAAATTCGGCTTTGCGGTAGTCGAGATTTTCACCGAGATAGTAGAGCACCTGCGCGCGGTTATGGGCCGTGGCATTGCCCCAGCCCGAGGCGGCACGCGCCGCTTCGACAGCGTTGCGGATGTCCTTGCGGTTACCCTCTCCCACCTCGCCCAGATGTTTGCCATCGGCCGACAGGACGGGGCGGGCATAGCCTGAATCGGGGCGAGCCTGTTTGCCACCGATATAGAGCTTTGCCGTGCGGTCGATGCCGGTTGTTTCGCTTCCTTCTGCCGGGGTGGGCAGTTTCAGGTCCGGGGCGGGTTTGAGTTTTTTCTCCCAGGCGGGCTTGAGGTAGGCGGCCATGCCTTCCCTTCCCCCTTCGCGGCCAAAGCCGGATTCGCGATAACCGCCGAAGCCGACCGCTGCGTCGAACTGGTTGGTGGAATTGATCCACACGACGCCGGCCTTGATCTGAGGGGCGATATCGAGGGCGAGATTGACGTTTTCGGTCCAGACCGATGCTGCGAGACCGTATTTGGTGTTGTTGGCCAGCTCTACCGCCTCTTGGGGTGTGCGGAAGCTCATGGCGACGAGGACGGGGCCGAAGATTTCTTCGGACGCCAGCGTGTGGGCCGGAGAAACGCCGGTGACCAGCGTGGGGCGGACATAGCACCCCTTTTGCGGCATATCGCCATCGGGCGAATAGAACTCGCCACCCTCGGCCTTGCCGGTCTTTAAGAGATCGAGAACCCGTTCGACCTGAACGGGGGCAACGAGCGCGCCGATATCGATGGATTTATCCAGCGGATCACCGACGCGCAGGGTTTTCATGCGCTGCTTGATCTTGGCGATGAAGGCGGTTTCGATCGATTCCTGGACAAGAAGGCGCGAGCCCGCGCAGCACACCTGCCCCTGATTGAACCAGATGGCATCGACCAGCCCTTCGACGGCGCTGTCGAGATCGGCATCCTCGAACACGACGAATGGCGATTTGCCGCCCAACTCGAGCGAAAGACCTTTGCCCGAACCGGCAGTGGCGCGGCGGATGATCTTGCCCACCTCGGTGGAGCCGGTGAAGGCGATCTTGTCGATATCGGGGTGGGTGACAATGGCCTCGCCGGTTTCTCCGGCCCCGGTGACGATGTTGACGACGCCCTTGGGCAGGCCGATGCGAGTGCAGATTTCGGCGAACAGCAATGCGGTCAGCGATGTGAATTCGGCGGGCTTGAGGACAACCGTGTTGCCCGCCGCGAGGGCCGGAGCGATCTTCCAGGCCAGCATCAGCAGCGGGAAATTCCACGGGATGATCTGACCGCAAACGCCATAGGGCACATGGTCGGGGAAGGATTTCCCCAAATGCTGGGCCCAGCCGGCGTGATGATAGAAATGGCGGGCGGCGAGGGGGATATCAATGTCGCGGGTTTCGCGGATCGGCTTGCCATTGTCGAGGGTTTCAAGAACGGCAAACAGCCGGCTTTCCTTCTGAATCTGGCGCGCGATGGCATAGAGATATTTGGCGCGCCCAAAGCCGCTCAGTTGCGACCAGCCGGAGAACGCGGCGCGGGCCGCCTTTACGGCCTTGTCCACATCGGCTTTGCCTGCTTCGGAAATGTCGGCCAGCTTTTCGCCATTGGCCGGATTGGTCGAGGCGAAGGTTTTGCCCGGCCTGGTGAAATCACCATCGATGAAATGGCCGAATTTCCTGCCATGGGCCGCCAGCCAATCGAGGGCCGGGCCGGGCGCTTCGGGGGCCGGGCCGTATTCGAGGGTTTCAAAGATTTCCGCCACTTTGGTCATTTTCTTTCTCCGGGCTTTGGAGCCCCTAAACTCGGCGTGTTATCCCAGACCGGACCACTCAAGGGGCCGGTGTCTGGAGAAACGTACACTGTCACCCCGGGAATGAATCCCGGGGTGACAGTGGGGATGGGTGAAGCGCAGGGAGCCATGGCGCTCAGGCCATCGCGAAGCGGTAATCGGCGGCGTAGTGGCCGGTGATGCCGTGTTCGATCTGGCGTTCGATATCGGTCAAAAGCGAGGAGGCGCCAAAGCGGAACAGGTGCGGTTCGAGCCAGTTGCGGCCCAGTTCCTCGCGCATCAGCGCCATATAGGTCAGCGCGTCCTTGGCCTTAGAAATGCCGCCGGCCGGCTTGTAGCCGATCTCGATGCCGGTCTGCTCGTGAAACCAGCGGATCATGCGGACCATGGCCAGAGAGGTGGGCAGGGTCGCGTTGGTCTTTTCCTTGCCGGTCGAGGTCTTGATGAAATCGGCGCCGGCCAGCATGCAGACCAGCGAAGCCTTGGCGACATTGGTGAGCGTTGCCAACTCGCCGGTGCCAAGAATGGTCTTGATATGGGCTTCACCACAGGCGGCGCGCATGGCACGAACCTGATCGTAAAGCCCCTGCCAATCGCCGCTGAGCACCATTCCGCGCTCGATGACGATGTCGATTTCCTTCGCGCCGTCTTCGACCGAGGCCTCGATTTCCGCAAGGCGGATCTTGAGGGGGGTCAGCCCGTGGGGGAAGGCGGTGGAAACCGCGGCGACGGGGATATCTGTGCCCTCGAGCGCTTTGACGGCGGTCGCAACGAAATTGTGGTACACGCAGACCGCCGCCGGAGTAACGCCCAGTTTTTTGACGCCCATGGCTTCGACCAGATCAGCGCGGATGGGATTGCGGGCCTTGGCGCACAGGCGCTCGACCCGGCCCGGCGTATCGTCGGAATTGAGCGTGGTCAGATCCATCAGTGACACGGCCTTCAAAAGCCAGGCCAGCTGGTGGTCCTTTTTGACCGAGCGGCGGGCGCCGATCGTTCCGGCGCGGCGTTCGAGCGCCGAGCGGTTCATGCGCACGCGTTCGACCCAATCGAGATCGAGCGGGAAGCCCGGATTGCGCTTGTGGCCGGTGGCGTGGCTCTGGCTGTCGACGATCTTGAGACTCATATCTCCTCCATCAGCGCCGGGATGAGGCGCTTCAATTTCTCGGCCCCGTATTTCGCCACGTCCTTGGTCTGGGTGTGGGAAATGACCTCCTGAGCCATGCCGGCGCCCATATTGGTGATCGAGGAACAGGCCCAGACCTTAAGGCCCAGGAACCGCGCCAGAATCACCTCGGGGACCGTGGACATGCCGACCGCGTTTGCACCCAGGGTCTGAGCCATGCGGATTTCGGCCGGCGTTTCGAAGCTGGGGCCAGAATACCACATATAGATGCCCTCCTTGAGAGCGATTTCGAGGCGGGCGGCGACCGCGTGGGTCGTGGTGCGCAACTCGGGATCATAGGCATCGACCATGTTGACGAAGCGGGCGTCGGTATCCTCGCCGATCAGCGGATTGACGCCGGCGTAATTAATGTGATCGGAGAGCAGCATCAGATTGCCGGGCGGGGCGTCGTGATCGAGCGAGCCGGCGGAATTGGTCAGGAGCAGCGTTTTGGCACCGAGTTCGGCAATGGTTTGAAGCGCCGGGCGCATGGCGGCGGGGTCGCCATGCTCGTAATAGTGCTGACGGCCGGTGAGGATGGCGAGACGCCTGGAGCCCATCTGGCCGATGAGCAGATCCTTGCCGTGGCCGGAAACGCCGCCCTGGGGGAAGCCCTTGAGATCGGAAAAGGGGATCGTGACCTTGTCGGTCAGCAGGTCGCCGATGTCCGACAGGCCCGAGCCCAGGATCAGCGCGGCATCGATCGGGGTATCGCCCGCCAGATTGCGGATGGTCTTTAGTGCCTTGGCCATTCTCAGTGCCTTATGGTTTTCGCGTTTGCTCCGGTGGACCTCCCCATCCGATATCCAGAGCTGGAGCAGTTTCAGCATTTCTCCGAACCGCTGAAACTGCTCTAAGTCTTTGTTTTGTCGCGCTTCCGAACCAGATAAGTGGTACCCACCTATCCTGGAAACGCTCAGCGGCCCAGAAACTCAGGGCCGAAAGAGTGGGGCAGAAGTTCGCCCAGCGTCGTAAAGAGCGGTTCGCACTCGATCCCGAGGCAGATGATTGGGGTGGTTTCGGAGGCAAATTCGCGGATGCGCTGGCGGCAACCGCCGCAGGGGGTGACCGGGGTTTTGCCGGGGCCCGTCACAAAGATCTTTTCGATGCGCCTGCCGCCGCCGGCCAGCATGGCGGCAATGGCCGAGGGTTCGGCGCAATTGCCCACGGGGTAGGCAGCGTTTTCGACATTGCAGCCCGAATAGATGTTTCCATCATCGGCAAGAATGGCGGCGCCGACATGGAAGTTCGAATAGGGCGCGTACGCGCGAGCGCGGACGGCCTCGGCGGCGTCGAGCAGGGTTTTATCCTGCGGCGAAAGTGTTGCCATCACCGTTCCTTGACATAGGGCTGACCGGCCGCCTTGGGCGCGATGGCGCGACCGACAAAGCCGGCGAGCAGCAGGATGGTGAGCACGTAGGGCAGAGCCTGCATGGCCTGGGTGGGGACAGCGCCGATCAGCGGGAGTTCGACGCCTTGCAGGCGGTACTGCATGGCTTCAAGGAAGCCGAACAGGAGGCAGGCGCCGAGGGCTGGATAGGGTCTCCATTTGGCAAAGATGAGTGCCGCGAGCGCGATATAGCCGCGGCCCGAGCTCATTTCACGCGAGAAGCTGGCGGCCTGGGCCGTCGAGAGATACGCTCCGCCAGTACCAACCAGAACGGCGGTTATGGCGAGGGCCTTGTAGCGCAGGAAGCTCACCGACATGCCGGCCGTGTCCAGGGCCTTTGGGTTTTCGCCCACGGCGCGCAGGCGCAGCCCGAAGCGGGTGCGCCAGAGCACCCATGCGGTCAATGGCACGGCGAGGAAGGCGAGATAGGTGAGAATCGTGTGCCCGGACAGGAGTCCCGAATAGATGGGGCCGATGACCGGAACGCCGGCCAGCTCGCGCGCGAAGGGCAACTCGATACCGTAAAAGCGGGCACCGCCGGACAGGGCGGGCGTGTTGCCGCCACGGCCGAACCAGGCGGCGCCCAGGAAGACGGTGAGGCCCGAGGCGAGGAAATTGAGCGCCACGCCGGAAATGATCTGATTGCCGCGGAAATTGATCGAGGCGAGGCCGTGTACGGCCGAAAACATCAGCGACACGCCGATGCCGGCCATGAGCCCGAGCCAGACACTGCCAGTGACCGAGGCCACGACGGCGGCGCCGAAGGCCGAGCCGAGCAGCTTGCCCTCGAGCCCGATATCGACGATTCCCGAGCGCTCGGAATAAAGGCCGGCGAGGCAGGCAAGGATCAGCGGGGTCGAGACGCGGATGGTGGTGGTGAGAACCGAGATGATGTCTTCCATCGCCTATGCCCCCTTCTCTTGCGGCACGGGATCGGGATCTCGCTTTTGCCGCGTTGCCATAAAGGCAAATTCGACCGGACGGCGCAGCATGTTGCTCATGGCGCCGGTAAACAGGATCACAAGGGCCTGAATGGTGACGATCATTTCGCGGGTGATGGCGGGCATGGTAAAGGCCAGCTCCTGCCCACCCTGATAGAGCACGCCGAAGAGCAGCGCCGAGAGCCCCACCCCGATCGGGTGGGCCTTGCCCATGAAGGCCACGGCGATGCCGACAAAGCCGGTGCCGGCTACGTAACCCAAAATCAGGCGGCCATGGGCACCGGCAGTGTCGTTGACCGCGACCATACCGACAAGCGCACCGGAAATTGCCATGGTGGCCATGATGAGCTTTGCGTTGGACATACCCGCATATCGCGCGGCGGTGCTGTTATGTCCCATAGTGCGCAGGGCGTAGCCGAACTTGGTATGCCAGATCAGGATATAGACGCCGATCAATGCGAGAATGGCGAGAATGAAGGAGATGTTGACCGGCGTGTTGCGAAGCAGCGGTATCCATTCAGCAAGGAACGGCACACGGGTGACTTCAGCGATGCGGGCGCTCTCGTCGGAATTGATTTCTTCCGGCTTCAGGATGCGCGAGATGATGTAGCTCATCATCGAGGTGGCGATGAAGTTCATCATGATTGTGGTGATGACGACGTGCGACCCGCGTTTGGCCTGCAGATAGCCCGGAATAAAGGCCCATGCGCCAGCGAAAAGCGCCGAGGCGATCATGATGAGCGGCAGGGCGAAGGCCCAGTGCAACCCGCCAACGGCAAGCGCCACAAGAATGGCGCCGAGCCCGCCAACATAGGCTTGCCCTTCGCCGCCGATATTGAACAGCCCGCCGTGAAAGGCGACCGCAACGGCCAGGCCCGCGAAAATGAAATTGGTGGTGTAATAGAGCGTGAACCCGAAACCGTATCCGTAGCCGAAGGCGCCGTAGATCATGATGCGGACAGCTTCGATGGGGTTTTCACCCACGATCAGGACGACGATACCACCGATGATGAAGGCCAGGGTGACGTTGAGCACCGGCAGAAGGATGATATCGACCCAGCGGGGCAAGGGCATGGACGCACTCATTGGCTCGACTCAGTGGATCTGGTTTTTTCGCCGGCCCCGACACCGGCCATAAGCAGGCCCAACTCGCCTTCATCGGCGGTGGCCGGATCGGCCTCGCCAACGATCTGGCCGTCGAACAGGACGACAATGCGGTCTGACAGCGAGCGGATTTCATCGAGCTCGACGGAAACCAGCAGAATGGCTTTGCCTGCGTCACGCATCTTGATGATCTGGTTGTGGATGAATTCGATAGCGCCGATATCGACACCGCGAGTGGGCTGACCGACGATCAGGACGTCGGGATCGCGCTCCATTTCGCGGGCCAGAACGATCTTTTGCTGATTGCCACCGGAAAAATTGGCGGTCTTGAGGTCGGTATTGGCCGGACGGATGTCGAATTTTGCGATATGGCGCTCGGCCTCGGCCCTTGCGGCCCTGACATCGAGTGTCAGTCCTTTGCCATAGTTTTCATGGTAGCCGAGAATGGCGTTTTCCCACTCGAAGAAATTGGTGACAAGGCCCATCCGGATGCGGTCCTCGGGCACATGGGCCAGACCGTTTCGCCGCAGCATGGCGGCGCTGTCCTCGTTGACGGCGGTCACATCGTGGCCGTTCAGGGAAATGCTGCCCGATTTTGCGGCGCGCATGCCGGCTATACATTCAAGCAGTTCGGACTGCCCATTGCCAGCAACGCCGGCCACGCCAAGAATTTCTCCAGCCCGCACCTTGAGTGATATGCCCTTGAGGCGTTCGACCCCTGCGTCGTCGGTGACGACGAGATCGTCGACATCGAGGAGCACATCGCCGGGGCGGGCCTCTTCCTTGTGGACGCGCAGCAGAACGCGGCGCCCCACCATCAACTCGGCCAGTTCTTCAGGACTGGTCTCCGAGGTCACCAGCGATTCCACCATCTGGCCCTGACGCATGACCGAAACAGTATCGGTGATGGCCATGATCTCGCGCAGCTTGTGGGTGATGAGGATTATGGTCTTGCCCTCGTCGCGCAGCGTCTTGAGCACCTTGAACAGGTGATCGGCTTCGGCCGGGGTCAGCACGCCGGTCGGCTCGTCGAGGATCAGGATATCGGCGCCGCGATAGAGCGCCTTGAGAATTTCCACCCGCTGCTGCTGGCCGACTGAAAGGTCCTGGACCAGCGCATCGACGGGAACATTGAGCCCGTAGTCGTCAGCAAGGCGCTGCAATTCGCGGCGTGCCTTTTCGACGCTGGGGCCCAAAAGCGCCGAATCCTCGGCGCCCAGAATGACGTTCTCGATGACCGAAAAATTGTCGACCAGCATGAAGTGCTGATGAACCATGCCAATGCCGAGCGCCAACGCATCGGAGGAATTGTGGATGGTTACTGGCGTTCCGTTGACCACGATCTCGCCGCTGTCTGCGTGATAAAAGCCGTACAGAATCGACATCAGGGTCGATTTTCCGGCTCCGTTCTCGCCCACGATGCCATGAACCGTGCCTCGCGTAACAGCGAGGTCGATATCCTTATTCGCGTGAACCGGCCCGAAGCTCTTGTTGATCTTTTTCAGTTCGATCGCCAGAGAGGTTTCAGCGGCCGGAGCCGGCCGCTGAACGTTTTCGGTTTGCGTGTCCATTGTCGGACCCTTCCCTTAAAGGGGTAACGAATCAGACCGGGCAGGACTCGTCTTCGCGGTAGTCGTGAACGACGATTTCGCCCGATACGATCTTGGCGGTAATGTCGTCAACCATAGCGCGCATATCATCGGTGATGAGCTCGGCGTTGTTTTCGTCGAATGCTGCGCCCACACCGTCTTCGGCAAGGCCGAGGACCTCGACGTCGTTGGTCCATTCGTCATTGGCAAAGTCTTCGAAGGCGTCGTAGACGGCGACGTCGACGCGCTTGAGCATCGAGGTCAGCACCTGTCCGGGATGGAGATGGTTCTGGTTGGAGTCCACACCGATGCCGAAAACGCCGGCATCGGCGGCAGCCTGGAGAACGCCGACACCGGCACCACCTGCAGCGTGATAGATGACGTCTGCGCCGCGGTCGATCTGGCTACGGGCAACTTCAGTGCCGCCGCCGGGATTGTTGAAGGCGTCAAAGCCAGTGCCAATGGCCGTTTCGATCACTTCGATATCGGGGTTCACATAAGCGGCGCCCTGCTTGTAGCCGCAGCCGAAAGCCTGGAGCAGCGAGAAATCGAAGGCCGGAATAAAGCCGATGGTGCCTGTTTCGGTTGCCATGGCAGCAAGCGCGCCCACGAGATAGGAGCCTTCATGCTCCTTAAAAATCACCGAGCGCACGTTTTCGATATCGTCAACGACGGTGTCGATGATGAGGAACGAGGTGTCGGGGAAATCCGGAGCAACCGCGCGCAGCGCGGTTTCCCAGCTAAAGCCCGGCAGGACGATGGGATTGTTGCCCCGCGCCGCAAACTGGCGGATAGCCTGTTCGCGCTGGGCATCGCCCGAAATTTCGAGATCCTGGTAGTCCTGCCCCGTATCTGTCTTGAACAGTTCGGCGCCGTTATAGGCCGCTTCGTTAAACGAAGCGTCGAACTTGCCGCCGCCATCATAAACGAGCGCGGGATCGGCAAGGGCCGTGCCGGCCAGGAGAGTGGAGAGGGCTACGCCTGCCAGGGCGGCGATGCCAGTCTTTGTTGTTTTGGACATGATTGATGCTCCCTATTCACGGGCTGCAGAAAGGGGCCCGGCGACGGCCGGTGCATTTCCACGCGCGATGGCTTCAGATACAATCGCGCAAACAAAGCGGACGCAATAGAGAATTTCGATTTTTTGACCATTTGGGCAAAAAATTTTGGGGATGCGGTAAACCACGCAGTTGCCCGTCTAGACCTGAGGCTCCAACGGGACAACCCTGGCGCCCATGGCCTCGCCGAAGCGCTCGAAAAATCCGTCGATGATCTTCTGGGCGGAATTGCCAACGATGGCCCTGCCCAGTTTCATGATCTGGCCAGACGCTCCACCGGTGGCCGAAAAGCTCAGGAGCGTTGAAGAACCGAGATCGATCAGTCTGATATCGGCCGAGGCCTGCGCCTTGCCGAGCAGCCCACCCCTACCCTGTCCGGTCAGCGTATAGCTTATGGCCGGGTCGATATCGGACAAGAACAGATCGCCTTTGAAAACGGGTTGAACCACGCCAAGATTGACAGTGATCTCAAGCTCGAGCGCGGTGTCGGACACCCAGCGAATCGCCTTGCAACCGGGTATACAGGCCTTGAGCACTTCGGCATCGTTGAGCGCGTTCCAAACCGCGAGCCGATTGGCATCGACCCTGTAGCGTCCACCGAAATCCAAGCCATCTTCCTCTTCATTTAACTCAAACACCGTGTATGCGGCTTTTTGGCACCAATGGCGAGAAAACAGCGCCATGTGGTGCATGCGCAATTGTCTTATCTCTTGCCAGGCGGAATCATGTCACCACATCTGCAAAAGTTGCAACAGGGACGTGGGCAATGAGCACCGAGATTACCCAAACCGAAGCTCCCCAGCTTATGGACAAGCCTCTGCAATATCTGGACAAGGCCGTGGCGGCGATCAAGGATCTTGGGCTCTGGCCCGAAGGTGAACCGGGCGAGGCACCGATTACAGGGCTTCTGGCCGAAATCACGCATCTCGACGACACCAGGGTCATCCTGATCGGGCGTGTTCTGACCCAGGCGAGTGCCTTCAACGAAGTGGTGCGCACCCAAGTTGCGGCGATGAATGTGGGCGAGCGCTACGAGGACATTACCAAATCCTTCAACTCGATCCGCGACGACGCCAAGGGCATGGTCGACCAGCTCGAGGACGGCAAGATCGATATTTTCGAGCGCGCTTCTAACGTTTGGATGAAGGTCTCGCGCGGCGATATCGCAGCACGATTCGACAAGATTCGCGACACCTATCTCGACGTCTCGAAAGACACCAAGGACCAGATCGACCGCGAACATACGATTCTCGAAGCCTATCGCGACTTTCGCGGCGCGCTCAAGCAGGCCGAAGTGATGGCGCTCGAAGTGCTGGACATCGCCAGCGCGCAGCTCGAGCAGCGCAAGATCGACCTGCAGGGGGCAACCGATGCGCTCAACGCGTTCACCGAAGGGACCCCGGCCGACCGCGCACGACTGGAAATGGCGCGGGACGAGCGGGTGCGCGATCTGCAGAACGAGGAGCGTCGCTACCAGATCGCCAAGGATCTGTCGGACAACCTGACGATTTCCTACTCGACCTCGGAAGTGATTATGGCGCGGCTCATGCAGACGACCAACGCCAAGGAACGCGTCTATCAACAGTCCATCTCGTTCTTTTCGACCAACGAAACTGTCCTCACAGCGCTTTCGGCCTCGTTTACCGGCCTGTTCGGGCTCCATGAATCGACCGAAACCCTCAATGCAATGAAAGAGGGCATGAGCCAGAGCCTGGAGACACTTTCGGAGATCGGCGGCAAGGTTCAGGAGGAAGCGCTAAGAGCGGGGTACGGTCCGACCATCCGCGCAGATGCGGTAAAAAAGCTTGTCGATAGCGTGGTCAGCTATCAGGAAAAAAGCATCACCATCATCGCCGAAATGCGCGATCAGGCCACCAAAAATTCGGCTGAAATCCGCGACGCTGTCGAAGACGGCAAGAAGCGGCTGGCAACGCTCGCCGCTGAAGGCAACGCCCTCGTTTCGGCCCGTTAGGATGCGATAACCCGATTATGGCAAGCGGTGGGGCAATAACGGGACAGACAGGCAAGGCGCCGCTGGACGATGTGATGCTGGCCATGGACGTGGTGGATACACTGCGCCATGAGCAAAATCTCGTGGCCCGCGAACTGGGGGCCACCGCCCGCGAAGCCGAACTGATTGAGCGCCTGCGCAAGATCTATCACGACCAGGGGATCGAGGTTCCCGACCATATCCTCAAGGAAGGCGTCAAGGCGCTGGCCGAGAGCCGGTTTACCTATACCCCGCCGCCCGATACATTCTCCACACAGCTGGCCCGGCTCTATGTGAGCCGGCAGCGCTGGGGACGTACGGTGCTCATCGGGGTTGTAGTGCTGGCGGTGGTGCTGGGCGGGTATTTCCTTGCCTACCGTCCCTATCAGGCGGGCATGGAGGCGGCGGCGCGGATCGAGCTGGCCGAAGAACTTCCGGCGCGAATCGACGCCGCCTATCAGCAGATTTTCAACGAGACCAAGGTGCAATCGGCCCTCGAGGTGGCCGAGCCCTGGGTCGAGCGCGGCAAGGCGGCCGCCGAGCGAGGTGATCGCGAGGACGCGCTGGCGGCCATCGAGCAGCTTGAGGCCATCCATGCGACATTGCTGGCAGAATATTCTATCCGCATCGTCAACCGGCCGGGGGAATCCACGGGGATCTGGCGATTCCCCGAGAGCAACACCGAAGCGACCAATTATTACCTCGTTGTCGAGGCCGTGGGGTCCGATGACGACCTGGTGACACTGCCGATCACCAATGAGGAAACCGGGCAAACCGAAGAGGTCTCGACATGGGCCATAAGGGTGCCGGACGTGACCTATGAATCTGTCCGGGCCGACCGGCAGGATGACGGGATCATCCAGCGCAATATCTTGGGCATAAAGCAGTACGGGTTCCTCGATACCGACTACACGATGCCGGTTCTCGACGGGGCAATTACGCAATGGTGAGGCTGCAATGAGCGTAAGCGGACCTCAGGCCATGCGGGCGCTAGACGATGCGCTACGCGACATCCGGCGCGAGGAAGATGACATAACCAAGCGCATCGCGCGGGCCAATGAACGTGTGGGTAAGCTGCGCGAGACCGAATTGGGGCAATTGCGGGCGGTGGCAAAGGTGCGGCTTTCGCCAGAGGTTCAAAAAGACCTGGCCGGCACTCTGAGCCAGGCCGAGAGCCGGGCGCGTGAGCTGCTCAAGAGCCATGCCGCCGCGATGGCCGACATGGAAAGGGCGCTGACCGGCAAAGAGGCCGATCTTGCAAAACTCAGCGCCGAGCGGCAGGAGTTGCTGGAAAATACGCAGAAATGGCAGGCCGAAATCGACGCTCTGGAGGCGCCCGTCAAGGCGGCACTGGCCGATGATGCAGCTTATGTTGCGTTGATTGCCGAGCGGGCCGAGACCGAAAAGGTGGCGACCGAGGCCGATCGCAAGGCCGATATGGCCGAGGCGGATCGTGAAGAAAAGGGCAAGCCCTATCGCGAAGATCCGCTGTTTTCCTATCTGTGGGACCGGGGATATGGAACGGGGGCTTACAAGGCCGGCACCTTAACGCGCATGCTCGACGATTGGGTGGCGCGGCTGGTGCGTTTTGCCGATGCGCGGCCCAATTATGCAATGCTGATCGCCATACCCGAGCGCCTGCGCGAGCATGCCGAGAAACTGGCCGCCGACGCCGATGTGCTCGACGAGAATGTGCGGGCGCGCGAGAACGCTGCGCTGGACGCCGCCGGTGGTGGGAAAGCGCTTGCGGCGCTGGAAACGGCACAGGCGCGGGTTGAGGCCATTGACGCGGAATTGCTGGCCATCGAGGACGAGCGCGAGAACCTGACCGAAAAGCAAAAACAGATTGCAGATGGCGGTGATCCGGCCTTTGCCCAGGCAGTGGAAATGCTGGCAGAGGCGATAAGCGACACCGGTATCGAAAGGCTTCTGGCCGAGGCGCGCGCGACGCGCACCGAAGAGGACGACGCGATCGTCGTGCGGCTCGAGGAGACGCGGCGGCGCATTGCCGAAGAGCAGCTCGAACTCGACGATGAACGCAGCCGGCTCAAGGTGCTCGAGGCGCGCCGGCGCGAGCTCGAGGACATCGAGTTCGAGTTCAAGAAATCGCGCTATGACGATCCGCGCTCCCGGTTCGGAAATGAAAGGCTGGTCGGCGATCTTTTGACCGAATTTCTCAAGGGCGGGATGACAGCGGCGGCCTACTGGGGGCAATGGCGTGACTCCCAGGACTGGACCGGCACCTCCGGACCGATCGTTCCGACGTCGCCGCGCCGGTCGAAAAAGTCGAAGGGCGGGTTTTCCGTGCCACCGGGGGGCTTTTCGCCGCGACCGCCTTCGGGCGGCAATTGGGGCGGATTCTCGCGTCCTCGCAGCGGCGGCTTTGGCGGCGGCGGGTTCACGACCGGTGGCGGGTTCAAGGGCGGTGGATTCAAGACCGGCGGCGGATTCTGATCTTTTCATAACGGTCCGGCTTTGGAGTGCTCGGCAAACGAGCGCTTGACAGATTCTGGCTTCGCCCTTATTAAACCAAATAGTTTAAAACTAAATGGTTTAATTTGATGTCTGCCACCGACCCTCTCAGTCAGGTTTTTGGGGCCCTCGCCGACCCCACGCGCCGTGCGATCCTTGCTCGTCTATCATCGGGCGAGGCGAGCGTTGGGGAGTTGGCAGCGCCGCACGAGATGAGTCTGGCTGCAGTCTCCAAGCACATCAAGGTGCTCGAAAATGCCGGGCTGATCAGCCGCAAGAAGGATGCCCAGTACAGCTACTGCACATTGGTGGCCAGCCCGCTCAAGGATTTGCATGGTTGGCTCGATGCCTATCGGAAGTTCTGGGACGAAAATCTCGACCAGTTCGAAACCTATCTCGCCGAGCTTCAGCGCGGCGATCCCAAATCAAAACAGTAACCAGGGAGCAATCGTGTGAGCGAAACAGTCATCGCAACCCCAACCGACAAGCCGATCATCACCTTCACCCGGACATTCAAAGCGCCCCGCGCGCTGGTCTGGAAAGCCTATACCGAACGCGAACACGTTGCGCGATGGTGGGGTCCGAGGTCCATCGGACCGATCGAAATACTGGAACACGATTTCAAGCCCGGCGGGAGTTGGCGCTATGTGCAGGACGTGCGGGATGTTGGCCAGGTCACCTTTTTTGGCCGGTTCATCGAGATCGATGCGCCCGAGAGCTATGTGAACACTTTCGGATTTGAAGGCCCGTTCGGATCGACCGAAGGCAATGAGGGACGCGAGACCCAGCGCTTTGAGGATCTTGGCGAGACGACCCTCTATACCGGCACGTCCCATTTCGACGATTTTGCGAGCCGCGACGCCGTTGTCGCCTCGGGCATGGAGAGCGGCGCGCGCGAGCAGATCGAGCAATTCGCAAATTACGTACTGGAAATGGAGCAGTAGCCCAGACGAGCGAGGTCAGCGAGCCGATTGTCTTATCCGGCTGGGCGTTGTTCAAACCATAGTGGCCGCCCGCCCCCCGGATCAGATTTCGATCTGCAGGCGCGCGCGCGTACCCTGAGGCACCTTGTCATAGGCCAGCGTCGCACCAAGGCCCGTCGCCGTTGCGGCAATGACGCGAGACCCCACACCGGTGCCGTGAATTTTGCCCTCACCCATCCAGCCCACACCGTCATCTTCGACGATAATCTCACAGGTGCCGGGCTCTATCTGGCTGGCTCTGACGCGAATTTCGCCGACCTCGCGGTCCCGATAGGCGTATTTGGCGGCGTTGGTGACCAGTTCGTTAACGATAACGCCGACCGAGACCGCCTTGTCGGTGGGAATGCGAATGGGCTCGGCCACGAGCTTGATGTCCGCTGCTGCGCCGTCAAGGCTCATGGACATCTGAATCTCGCTGGCCAGATTGCCCAGATAGGCATCGATTTCGACGAAACGTACGTCGTCGGTGGTATAGAGTCGCTTGTGGATGCCGGCTATGGCCGAGATGCGCCCCTGGGTTTCGGCAAGCGCTTCTTTTGCCGCCGGGTCCGCAACCGCCGAAGCCTGCAGCCTCACAAGCGCTGCAACCAGCGCCAGCGAATTGGCAACGCGATGATTGACTTCAGCCAGAGCCAGTTCGGCGCGCTCCTTGGCAGCGCGCAGTTCGCGTTCGGCCTGTTCACGTGCCTTGCGCAGGCGCGATGTCGTGATGGCCTGCTCGACCGCATTGCTCAAAAGTTCAAGAAAATCTTCGCCCACAGTCTTGAGCACATAGTCGGCAGCCCCGGCCTTGAGCGCGGCAACGGCAATTGCCGCTTCGGTCGAACCGGTGACATAGACGACCGGCGGTGAATCTTCGTTGGCGGCGACCTGTTCGAGCATGCCAAGGCCGGTGCCGTCGGCCAGATAATGATCGAGCACCAGAACATCGATATCGCCTTCGCCGAGCCGTTCGAAGCCCTTTTCGGCGCAGGTGACATGGATAATCTCGCGCCCCTGCCGGCCCAGCACCTTCTGGACCAGCCGTCCGAGAGCGGGATCGTCATCGACATAGAGAATTTTGGCGGGTCTGTTGGGCATCGGCGTTACGCGGTCTCCGGGACCTGCATGACCGAAAAGAACATGCCCAACTGGCGGATAGCGTTGGCAAAGCCGTCGTAATCGACCGGCTTGGTGATGTAGACATTGGCCCCGAGATCGTAGCAGCGCTGAATCTCGCGCTCGTCGTCGGTGGTGGTCAGCACGACGACAGGCGTACGCTTTGTGTGGGGGTTTGCCTTGACCTTTTCGAGGATGGAAACCCCGGTCATGTCCGGCAGATTGAGATCGAGAAGGATGAGATAGTGGCGGTTCGTGCTCACTGTGCCGCTGCCGTCCTGGCCGAACAGATAGGCAAGAGCATCGGTGCCGTTCACAAACGGAATGATTTCATTGTTCACCCCGGCGCGACGGATGTTTTTTTCGATCAGGCGTGCGTGACCATCGTCGTCCTCTATCATAAGGATGGTGACGGGTTTGGCGTCGGTCATGGTCGGTCCTTGATTTTAGCAATGGCGCGCAGATCAGGCGCCACGATCACTGTAAATGTGGTCCCATGATCGGGATTGGATTGCAATTGGATATCGCCGCCGAGGTTGCGGGCCATTATGCGCACATGGGCGAGCCCGATGCCCTCTCCGGGGACATTCTGGTTGCCCGATCGCCGGAACAGTTCAAACACGCGGTCATGGTCTTCGGCAGAAATTCCGCGGCCATTGTCGATCACATCGATCACGATGCGGCCGTCGCGCTCCTGCCGTCCCTCGATGGTAATGGCGATGGGGCGCTCTGGATGCCTGTACTTTATGGCATTGTCGAGAAGGTTGCCCAAAATCTGTTCGAGCGCCAGGCGGTCGGAAAACACCGGCGGGGTTGCAACCTTTATGACGACATCGCCATCTGTTTCCGCAACCTGATGGCGGACGGCCGATACCGTCGACTCCACGAGCGCTTCGAGATCTATGCGCTCGGCTTTGAGGTCTCGACGACCCTCGCGGGAAATCTTGAGAATGGCGTTGATCAGCCCATCCATCTTCTTTGTCGATGAGCGAATGAACCCTATTGCCTCCGGCAGGTCCTCGGTTGCGGTCTGACGCGCTTCGACAACAACAGGGTCGTCGGGATCACCGGCGTGGCTTTCAACGAGTGCGTTGATGGGCCCCAGAGAGGCTTCCAGCTCGGAGGTAAAGCCCATGATGTTGACCAGCGGCGCGCGCAGATCGTGGGTGACGATATAGGCGAAGCGCTGCACTTCCTCGTTGGCGCGCATGAGATCGCGGGTACGCTCGCCGACCCGGGCTTCGAGATCGCGATTGACACTCTCGACTTCGGCGCGCGCGGTATCGATTTCGCGGGTGTAACGCAGGACCAGCCATGCGGCCCCCCCCACCACGGCGATAATCACCAGCGCGCCGATAATTGCGATGATGCGCAGTGCGCCGACCGCGCCGCGTTGTTCGACCACGCCGTTGAAGGTTCTCTCATCCGCTGCGGAGACGATGGCATCGAGAAACGTGCGCATGCGCTCCATGATGATTTCGCCCTGATCGGTGCGCACCAGATCCAGCGCCGACTGGAGATCGCCCTGCTGGGCCAGTTCCAGCGTCCTGTCGAGTTCGGCCAATTTGGTCTCGATATCGGAGCGCATCTGCACCATGGACTGCTCTGCTTCCGGATAGGGAATGAGCAACTCATTGAGCAACTCGTAAGCCGGGACGATGCGGTCGACGACGTCGCGATAGGGTTCGAGATAACGGTCATCGAGGGTCAGCAGATAGCCCCGCTGGCTCGACTGTGCGTTCTGGAGCAGATTGCGCAAATCGACGGCGGCGATGCGGGCCACACGGGCTTCGGTGACCTCGTCGAAATGGGCCCTGTTGCGCTCGACCAGCCAGATGGTCGTGCCTACGATGCCGATCAGCGCCATAAGGCCAACAATGATGAGCGCAAGGCTGGACCGGGCGAAGCCCTTTGACGATATTGGCATTTTTGGTGATGAAGCCCGGAAATCAAAGCGTCGAAGTTCACTTTTGCCGGAAAATTGAACCGAACACAAGCAGCGCGGGCCGCACAGACTTGCGGGGCGTGGTGGCACGGCCCATATTTGCAGAGAAAGGAGAGCACGTGGCCGAAAAGACCCCGACCAAGACCCCGAGCACCCCTCCGACCGATGATCGCGCATCGCATGCGGAGATTGCAGACTTCGTTGCCAAGGTGGGCGCAATGAGTGCCACCAGGACGGCAAGCACTGACCAGCGCGGTCGGCTGCTGTTTGCCATGGACGCAACGATGAGCCGCCAGCCAACATGGGATCTGGCCTGTCAGTTGCAGGGAGAAATGTTTGAGACGGTGGCCAAGACCGGCGGGCTCGACGTTCAGCTCATCTATTTCCGCGGCTTTGGGGAATGCCGGGCCTCGCGCTGGGTTTCCGACGCACGGGCGCTGGCGGGCCTGATGACCGGCATCGACTGCCGGGGCGGACATACGCAGATGTCCAAGGTGTTTTCCCACGCCCGAAACGAGCACAACTCCAAAAAGATCAACGCCGTCGTCTATGTGGGCGACGCCATGGAAGAAGACATTGACAAGCTGGCCCAGAAGGCGGGCGAACTGGGGCTTTTGGGTTGCCCGATGTTTCTGTTTCAGGAAGGGCATGACCCGGTGGCCCAAACCGCGTTCAAGGAGTTCGCAAGGCTCACCAAAGGTGCCTATGCGCGGTTCAACGCCGGTGCAGCTGCGGAACTGGCGGCACTGCTACGAGCAGTGGCCGCCTATGCGAGCGGTGGACGCGCGGCGCTCAAGCTCCAGCAGGGCGGGCCAGCGAAACTGCTGCTCGAACAGCTTTCATGATCTGGTTTGTGCTTGCCGGCGCGGTGGCGCTGATTGCGCTGTATCTGTACGCACTGTTTTTACAGGGCGCGATCCGGCAATTGGTGCGCGCATTGCGCTGGATCGTCGGTGGCGTTTTGGTGATCGGCGCAGCAGTGCTTGGCGTGCGCGGCCAAATGCTTTTGGCCAGCTTCATGGCGGCGGGCGGGCTGGGCGTGTTGATGCGCGGACGGCTCGGCCCCATCGATTTTGGGGCGGGCCTGTCGAACCCAAACAATGTTTCAAGAGTGTCTTCGGTCTATCTGGATATGGCACTCGAGCACGAGACGGGAGCGGTTTCGGGCACCGTACGTTCAGGGCATTTTGCCGGGCGCGGACTGGCGGACCTGTCTGCAGAAGAGTGCTGGGCGCTCTATGACGAATTGAGCGACGATGCGGACTCGCTGGCGCTGTTCAAAAGCTGGCTCGACGCCAACCGGGCGGGCTGGCGGGACTATTTTGCCAGCGAATTCGGCATGGAAACCGGCGAGGAGGACGGCCAATCCGAAAGCCAGAGCACTGCCGGCGTCAGCGGGCTCGAAGAAGCCTATGAAGTGCTGGGGCTCAAGCCCGGCGCGGGCCCGGACGCCATCAAGGCGGCGCACCGGACGCTGATGAAAAAGGTTCATCCCGATACGGGCGGATCGGCCTTTCTGGCCGCCAAAATCAATCAGGCCAAGGACTTGCTGCTCAAGGAGACCGCCTCGCGCAAATCCTGAATGCCAAGCGCGTTGTTTTCCACAGGCGGTTGTAACAACGCCACGCCCTGATAGACTTTACTCAAGTCAATTGCCTCGGGCCGCCGTTGTCCGGGCAAAAAAACAAGAAATGAGTGGGGTTCATGTTTTCGGGTTTCGTCATCAATCCACCGGTCTTTTTCGGCGCCGTTATCATTATTGCCGTTTTCCTTTTGATCGGGGTCGTGGTGCCCGATCAGGCAGCCGATATCTTTTCCGCATTGCAGGCCGGTATTCTTGGCAATTTCGGCTGGCTGTACCTGCTGTCGGTGGGTATTTTCCTGGCGGCGGTGCTGCTGTTTTCGCTGGGACGTTTCGGATCGCTCAAGCTGGGGCCCGACGATGCGACGCCGGATTTCAAATATCTCTCCTGGATAGCGATGCTGTTTGCGGCCGGGATGGGAATCGGGCTGATGTTTTATGCCGTCGGCGAACCTATGACCCATTTTTATGCGCCACCGACCGCCGAGCCGGGCAGTATCGCTGCCATGCGCGAATCGATGGCGGTGACGTTTTTTCACTGGGGCATTCATGCCTGGGCGATCTATGCCGTGGTGGGGCTGTCGCTGGCCTATTTCGGCTATCGCTACAATCTGCCCCTGACCATACGGTCCGGGCTCTACCCGTTGCTCAAGAGCCGGATCAACGGCCCGATCGGACACGCTGTCGACATCTTCGCCATTGTGGGGACTATGTTCGGCATCGCCACCTCTTTGGGGCTCGGGGTCAACCAGATCAATGCCGGGCTGAACTATCTGATCGGCGTGCCGATCGGACCGCAGGTGCAGGTTCCGTTGATTGCGATCATCACTGCATTGGCGACCGTCTCGGTGGTCACGGGGCTCGACAAGGGTGTGCGCATCCTTTCTGAAACCAATCTGGTCGTGGCCGTGCTGCTGATGGTGTTCGTGCTGCTGGTCGGACCGACGGCGGATCTTTTCAGGGATTTCGTCCAGAATATCGGTCTCTATCTCGATACGCTGCTGCTACGGACCTTCAATATCTATGCCTATGAACCCACGCCCTGGGTTGATGGCTGGACGCTTTTCTACTGGGCCTGGTGGATTTCTTGGTCACCGTTCGTTGGCATGTTTATCGCGCGCATTTCACGCGGGCGGACGGTGCGTGAATTCATCGTCGCGGTGCTGTTCATCCCGGCCGGTTTCACATTCTTCTGGATGACGGTGTTCGGTAATACGGCAATGTTTGTGGATACGGGGGTGGCGGCCGGAGAATTGGGCACGGCAGTTGCCAACGACGTGGCCGTGGGACTGTTCCAGTTCTTCACTTACCTGCCGCTTCCGGCCGTGACCTCGACGCTGGCGGTCATTCTCGTCGCGGTATTTTTCATTACCTCATCGGATTCGGGTTCGCTGGTTGTGGACACCATCGCGGCTGGCGGGGAAACGGAAACCTCGACAGCCCAGCGCATCTTCTGGTGCGTCATGGAGGGCGTTGTGGCGGCCGGCCTGTTGCTGGCGGGGGGCCTCGGCGCACTGCAATCGGCGACCATCGCAAGCGCCCTGCCCTTCACATTCGTAATGCTGGCGCTGGTGTGGTCGCTTTATGTCGGCATGCGGGCCGACCTCGCCCAGCAGGACGCACAAGCGGCCTCTCCCCATTCCGGTCCGGCCCATCCTGCCTCAGGCTTGACCTGGCAAAGGAGGCTGGCCCTGATGCTCAAGGCGCCAACGCTCAAGGAGGTCAAGGCCTTCATCAACGGCGACGCCAAGGCAGCGCTCGAACAGGTGCGGGACGAACTGGCCAAACGGGGCTGGAACGCGAACCTGGAGGAAGACGAGGCCGCCGGGACCATCGCGCTGGTGGCCCCTTCCGAAGGGGTGCGTAACTTCGTTTATGGCCTGCAGAGTTCCGAGCAGCGGCTGGCGGCTTTTACCGCCTTTGAGGCCAGCCGCCCCGAAGTGCGCCACGAGGCGCGGACCTATTTCTCGGACGGGTCGAAAGGCTATGACGTCATGGGGATGACGCGCGAGCAGCTCATAGCGGATGTGCTGGTCCAGTTCGAACGCTACCTGGCGCTGGTCCAGATGCCAGCGTCCCAACTCGTTACTGCAGCGCCAGAGCACAGCGTCGAGACGAACTGAGTGGGTTGGGGGCAACGCCCCCAACCCACACTTTCAATAATTCTTCATCTTGAGGTGGGGAATGCCGGCGTCCATAAACTGGTCCCCATAAGCCATGAATCCGAGCCGGGCATAAAAGCCCGTCTTGTCAGCCTGGCTTTCGAGATAGCACCGAGGCTGACCATTTTCACCCGCTAGCTGCACGGCAAATTCAATGAGCCGGGCACCCAGCTTCTTGCCACGGTGGGACGCTGCAATAGCAACGCGACCGATCTTGGCGTGTTCGGGCTTGAACAGGATGCGGGCAACGGCAACTACCGCTCCTTCGGCGATGCCAACGATGTGGGTCGCTGTCATGTCATCGGCATCGTGCTCGAGATCTTCAGGCACGTGCTGCTCGATGACAAACACCTCGCGGCGCAGGGCAAAGCCAAGATTGCATAGCGGCGAGAAGACAGGCACCGCAAGCAGCGTAAGGTTCGACTGTTCCATCAGGCAAAAACGCTCGCGCCGCGATCTGCGGTTCCCACCAATTGCCGGAAGCCGGCGAACAATTCACGGCCCATGCCGTAATGCTGATCGGTCAGATCTTCGGTGGCCGCCGGGCGGGCTGCGAACTCCTGGGCATCGCCCAGAAATTCAAGCGTTCCGGTTTCAGCGTCGAGGCGAAGCAAGTCGCCGTCCCTCACTTTGGCGATGGGTCCGCCATCGGCCGCTTCAGGGGTCATGTGGATGGCGGCCGGTACCTTGCCCGAAGCGCCCGACATGCGTCCATCGGTAACAAGCGCGACCTTGATGCCACGATCCTGAAGGATGCCCAGAGCCGGGGTGAGCTTGTGAAGTTCTGGCATGCCAATAGCCCTTGGGCCCTGAAAGCGGATGACGGCGATGAAGTCGGACGTCAACTCACCAGCCTTGAAAGCATCCTGGAGGCCCTGCTGGGAGTGGAAGACCCGTGCGGGTGCCTGGACGAGACGATTTTCCGCCTTTACGGCGGAAATCTTGATGACCGATTTGCCCAGATTACCCGAGAGCAGCTTTAATCCACCGGTCCTGGCAAACGGCTCGGACGCCACTGTCAGCACCTTGGGGTTGCCGCTCTGGGCGGGAGCAGGCTCAAAAGTCAGCTCTTCTTCGATATAGCGTGGCTCTTTGGTGTAGGCGTCGAGCCCCTTGCCCCAGACCGTGGTCACATCGTCGTGGAGGTATCCCGCGTCGCGCAGTTCGCGGATGAGGAAACCCATCCCGCCGGCAGCGTGGAAATGGTTCACATCGGCCAGCCCATTGGGATAGACGCGAGCCAGAAGCGGTACAGCATCGGACAGTTCGGACATGTCATCCCAAGTGATTTTCAAGCCCGCCGCGTTGGCCATGGCGACAAGGTGCATTGTGTGGTTGGTCGAGCCGCCCGTGGCGAGCAGGCCGACGAGACCATTCACTATGGACTTTTCGTCAATGACATGGCCGGCGGGGGTATATTCATTGCCCTGTGCCGTTATGGCCAGCGCCCGTTTGGTGGCCGCCTTGGTCAGCGCGTCGCGCAGCGGGGTGCCCGGATTGACAAAGCTCGCACCCGGCAGGTGCAGGCCCATGATTTCCATAAGCATCTGGTTGGAATTGGCCGTGCCGTAAAAGGTACAAGTGCCCGGGCCGTGATAGGATTTGCTTTCGGCCTCGAGCAATTCGTCGCGCCCAACCTTGCCTTCCATGTAAAGCTGGCGGATGCGGGCCTTTTCGTCATTGGGCAGGCCGGTGGTCATGGGGCCAGCGGGGATGAAAATGGCAGGCAGATGCCCGAAGGTAAGGGCCGAAATCACGAGGCCGGGGACGATCTTGTCGCAGATGCCGAGAAAGACTGCTGCATCGAACATGTTGTGGGACAGGCCGACGGCAGCGGCCATTGCAATCACATCGCGGGAAAACAGCGAGAGGTCCATGCCGAGCTGACCCTGGGTCACGCCATCGCACATCGCGGGCACGCCACCGGCGACCTGGGCGACACCGCCGGCCTCGCGCGCTGCCTCGCGGATGATGGCAGGATAGGTCTCATAAGGCTGGTGGGCCGAAAGCATGTCATTGTAAGAGGTGATGATGCCCAGATTGAGCGCCTGATCGCCAGCGAGTTGGGCCTTGTCGGACGGTCCGCACGCCGCAAAGCCGTGAGCGAGGTTGCCGCAGGACAGAGCCGAGCGATAAACGCCCTGCGCCCGCGCCTTGTCGAGACGGTCGAGATAGGTGCGGCGCGAGGCTTCCGAACGCCTCGTTATGGCATCGGTCACGTCCTTGATTGTGGTCTTTACGGTCATGGTCGCCTCCTTAGCGAGGATGAAGGAGGTGACCCTGGGTCAGGTTGGGCCTCAGGGACACCAGAAGAGGGAAACAGGAATATGGTTTTGCGACAGCACGGCGCGCACCGGCATGGTTTCGACCGGCCCGGTTTGAAGCGCTTTGTCGAGCACATGGGCCTTTTCATCACCTTCTATATGCAGATAGAGCGCACGCGTGGCCAGCAGACGCGGCAGCGTGAAGGTGACGCGCGGTTCGCCCGCACCAGGCGCGTTGATCGCGATGACCGGACCGTCGGCATTGAGAGCATCCTGAAGCGTGTCGCCGCCGGGAAAGAACGAAGCTGTGTGCCCGTCATTGCCCATGCCGAGGACGACGGCATCGAAGGGCATGGGCAGGCAATCAAGAGCGGCGTTGGACTTTGCTATCCCAGTCGCGTCGGGTTCGGGCGTGCCGGCGTAAAGGGGCACAAAGGCCGCGACGGAGGCGGGGCCGGCCAGGAGATGTTCCTTTACCAGCCGCGCGTTCGACCGTTCCGAATTTTCGTCCACCCAGCGCTCGTCGACAAGGGTGACCGCAACGTTTTCCCAATCGACGTCCTCGCGCGCTCCGAGCACTTCGAAAAAGCGTTTGGGGGTCGAGCCGCCCGAAACGGCGAGCGAAGCCGTGCCGCGTTCATCGAGCCCGGCATTGAGGTTTTCGGCTATTGCGTCGGCAAGGGTTTCGGCCAAACGCTCCTTTGTCGAAAAGACGTTGCGCTCGATGGTCATTGTATTCTCCAGACTGTTTCAGGCGTCGCCTTCGTGCCAGGTGCGCCCGTCACGTTCGATCAACGCGACCGACGCTGTAGGACCCCATGTTCCCGCAGTATAGGTCTGGGGGGCATCTGACGCATTGTCCCATGCCTGGCGGATGGGATCGATCCAGCGCCACGCGGCCTCAAGCTCGTCACGGCGCATGAACAGGGTCTGGTTGCCGCGAATGACATCCATTAAAAGCCGTTCATAGGCCTCTGGGGTGCGTTCGGAGAAGGTTTCGGCAAAGGACAGGTTCAGAGGCACTTCGCGCAGGCGCATACCGCCCGGACCGGGGTCCTTGATCATCAAGAACAGCTTCACGCCCTCGTCGGGCTGCAGACGCAGGACGAGCTTGTTGGGCTTTGGGGCGCCCTCGGCATGATCGAAGATCGAATGAGGGATCGCGCGGAACTGGATGACGATTTCGGAAACACGCGAGGGCAGGCGCTTGCCGGTGCGCAGATAGAAGGGCACACCGGACCAGCGCCAGTTTTCGACCTCAGCCTTGATGGCTACGAAAGTCTCGGTCTTGGAGCCCTTTTTGTCGTCCGGCAATTCATCCTGATAGGAAGTGACCGAACCACCATTGACCGCGCCGCCCTTATATTGGCCGCGCACCGTAAACTTGGAGACGTTGTCGCCGGTGATCGGCTTGAGGGACCGCAGGACCTTGAGCTTTTCGTCGCGCAGGGCGTTGGCATCGTCGGAAGCCGGGGGCTCCATGGCGACGAGGCACAAAAGCTGCATCATGTGGTTCTGGACCATGTCCCGCAGGGCGCCGGAATCGTCGTAATAGCCGCGCGTGCCCGCCCCAACATCCTCGGCCACCGTGATCTGCACATGATCGATATGGGCCGCGTCCCAGATGGGCTCGAACAGGATATTGCCGAAGCGCAGAGCCAGAAGGTTCTGGACCGTTTCCTTACCGAGATAGTGATCGATGCGGTACACCTGATCTTCGGCGAAGACCTCCGAGATCGCATCGTTGATTTCCATCGACGATTCAAGATCCTGGCCGAGCGGCTTTTCGACAACCACGCGGGCATCGCGCCGCCAGTAGCCCTTGTTGTCGAGATATTCGCAGATGGGGCCGAACAGCCCCGGGGCGACGGCGAGATAAAAGGCGCGTTCGATCTCGGGATCGGTGCGCAGGGCCTTTTCGAGATCGGCCCAGCCATCCTTGTCGGTGACGTCGTTGGCGATGTAGGAAAAGCACGAGACGAACCGGGCGACAACGTCCTTGTGCTGATCGACCTTATCCACAAATTCGCTCACGGCATCGCCGGCAAATTTCTGAAAATCGGCATCGGAAAGCTCCGAGCGCGATACACCGATGATGCGCGAGCGCTCATCGAACTGGCCATCGGCAAAGCGATGATACAGCGCCGGGATCAGCTTGCGCCGGGTCAGATCGCCAGTGGCGCCGAACACCACATAATCGAAGGGCTGGACCGGAATAATGCGTGCGGACAAGGACGAGCCTCCGTCATTAAAAAATTAGCGGGCGGCGTTCTGGCGGGCCAGAATCACCGCTCCGTGCAGCGGTTCTGCGCGGGGCAAGGAAACGTAATCGCCGTAGCGGATCTGAAGCAAAGGCATGAGCCTTTGGCCAAAGCCGCCGACAATGGCGAGTCTGTCTGCACCACAGGATTTGAAGTAAGACACATAGCGATCGATATAGCCAAGCTCGATTTCCATGAGTTCGGCCGCTACAGGATCGCCTTTTTCAAAATATTCAATGAAAAGCGGCATCAACGCGCCGTAGTCTGCCGGCTGGCGGCTGTCGAAGCTCCAGGCCATGACGGCGTTGAGATCGCCACCGAGCTGGGCGATGACGGCATCGGTCAGAGGCGAGGTATCGACGAGGCCGTCGGTGGCTTCGACGGCGTAGCGGACGAGTTCTCGACCCAGAATGGCGCCCGACATCTGATCGCCGATGTGAAAGCCCCAGCCGCCGACCTGAAAGCGCTCCCCGTTCACCAGCGCCATGCCAGCCGAACCGGTGCCCACGATAATGACTGCGCCATCCTCGCCCTCATGGGCGCCGGCACGGGCGATGTCGATATCGTCATAGACTGTGACATGGGCGAACGGCCAGGGGCGCAGCGCGAAAGCCTCGCGTGCCGAGGGCAGCCGTGCGCCGGCCATGCCGAAACACACTTCGGTGTTGGCTGTTTGGGCATAATCGAGCCCGGCCAACGCAAAGACCTGCCGCGTGCCTTCCTGGATGGACGCATAGGCCGGATCGCCACCCTCGAGCTGGAGATTGGAGCGTCCGCCACGGGCTTCGGCAAGCGTTTCAAGGTTGGCATCGGCGAGACGGATGCGGCAATTGGTGCCGCCGCCATCAACGCCGAGGAAGTATTTGGGCACGATCGGATCAGCTCCCGGTTTTCGCGGCGGACCATACTGCGCTTGCGCATAGGACGAAAGTATTATGAGGTCAAATCGTAAATCGGCCCGATGAAGCGATCAGGCTGGTTGAAGAGCTGAACGGGCGCAGCCATTTTTTGCCCGGACACAGACTGCGGAGGGCATAAATTTGGCTGATCACATCCTGGTTCTGGGCGGAACGCGTTCGGGCAAGACGGCGCTGGCCGAACGGATCGCCCTGCGATCGAGCACCTCGCCCGCCTATCTGGCCACCGCCGAGGCGCTGGACGATGAAATGATCGAGCGGGTCTCGGCGCACCAGCGTGCCCGCGAGGGACGGTTTGCCACCATCGAGGAGCCGCTGGAATTGCCGCAGGCGCTGTTTGCGGCGGCGCAGGCCCATGACGTGATTCTGGTCGATTGCCTGACCTTGTGGATCACCAACCTCTTGAGCATGGAGCGCGATGTGGCCGAGGAGGTCGATCTGTTGGTCGAAGTGCTTGAAAACATTACCGACACTCAGGTGATCCTGGTCTCCAATGAAGTGGGACTGGGGATCGTGCCCGACAATGCGCTGGCGCGGACCTTTCGGGATCTGACCGGGGCGGCGCATCAGGAACTGGCGGGGATTTGCGAGCACGTCTATTTCGTCGTCGCCGGGCTGCCCATGGTGGTCAAGGGCAAGGCGCCCAAGCTTTAGAAGACCATCGAAAATAGCGCCCAGACGGCAAGGATGCCGAGCGCGATGAGCATGGCCCTGTCGTAAAGGCTTATGGCGGTTGCGATATCCTCGGCGGTGAGGTTTCGCTTGCCCTTACCCATTTTCGGCAGATCGAGCGTCTCGCCCTTGTAGGCGCGCGCGCCGCCGAGACCGAAGC
>TARA_R110002051_G_scaffold30487_3_pt1 | contig 30158 bp, 33 predicted proteins | sample TARA_R110002051 | Tara Oceans TARA_R110002051 (sample SAMEA4397023) | marine metagenome | biome: Polar Biome; feature: [MES] marine water layer (ENVO:01000295) within the mesopelagic zone...; material: water (ENVO:00002006), including particulate matter (ENVO:01000060) such as...... | reverse complement strand
CTCTTTGGGAATACTAGCCTTTATCGCCAAGGCCAACGTATCAAATCCCTTATGCACAATAATCATCTCATTCAGAGGTGATGTATTTCCAGAGGGGGGTGCTACAATCACCCCCCTTTGGCCCGCGTCCGCCATTTGCGTTTGTCCTTTTGACTTAGTGCGGGAGCCTCCGGCGGGGCAGCTTAGGTTTTGGGGCCGAATGGAGACGGGGCTTGTTGATTTATTGAGGTGCATTTGCGTTACCTGCGATCCAGTTTTCCGCCCGACGGACGATGTGTGAGAGGTTAAGGAGGTCAGAGTGGCTGTAGCTGGTGGTGTTCTGCCATTGGCCTTGGCTGTCCTTGTAAGAGCGAGCCATATCAACGGAGTAGAAGCCGTCGTTGTCCCAGATTGTTGCGGTGATGAGCCCGAGCCTAAGCTTTTGGGCAGGTTGTTTTGACATTGAAAACCCCTTCAGGATTTAGTTGACGGCAGACATAGAAAGGGCGCGAGGTCGCGAAACCTCGCGCCCGTTTGAAAGCCTTTCGGCCCCAAAATCCTCAAAGGTGCTGCCAAGCCCTCAGAGGCAAAACTGGATGTGTTAGATGTGTTGGCTGGTGTTGCAGACCGTGCGCGATTCAATCCAAGCGACTAAATCGCTGTAGCGATATCGCACAGAGCGGGCCGACACTTTTACGAAACGCGGGCCGCCGCCTCGGTGACGCCAATTCTGAAGTGCACGAACGCTATAGCAGAGAATATCTGCGGCCTGAGTTTCGTTCAGCAGTTGCTCCTGCGATACTGATTTCTCGACTTTCATCTGCATATTCTGCGCCTCTATCTCTATGTTTGGTCTAGGCCAATACAGCGCAAAGCAGGCAAAAGATCACGTGAATTCACTGGAACAGTTTTGCTGCGTTTTCGAGGCGAATTAGTGAATGTTGAATTCACGAGACCTTGAAATCACCTTATTCATCATATTGAGAGCCGCAGTTTTATCGTGCGGTGTACGCTCACAAGCCATTGCTACAAACCGCGCAGCTTCAGATATTGGCTCTCCATTGTCGTCGACGTCGCGAGTAAATTTTCGTCCTAAAACCTTTTCCCACAGGCGCTTGAGGTCTTGAAGCCAATACAAAAGTTTCTCATTTACTTTTGGCCCGCGTCTAGATTCAGGCAGTGTCTCCACGAACTCCTTGGACAGTTTTGTGAACTCCTCCACTGCAGTCACAAGACTTGCTGCATGTGAGAGGTGGCTGTCATAAAAGGCCTCTACTTGTCTTTCTTCTTCCGAACTTCTGTCTTCGCGACCGATCAATCCCCCGTCAGAATGATCTTCCTCGATCAGAAACCAACCGAGCTCCGATGCAACGCTACCCTGCAAAACATCGCCTGCCTTTGTGATTTCACGCAATAGACTCGTTGCGCCTTCGGAAACAGCACTCCAAGTTTCCCGAACCACCTTTTCTGATGGGTATTTCAATCCAGTCGTAAAGCCTTCTGGAAGAATAAAAGCTGCTCTCTCGAGGTGAGAAAAACACTCCAAAGCAAGGCTTTTTTCGATCTTGAATTCGCGCACCATTTTCTGGCGGAAGTCGATGTCGTAGACATGTTCTTGAGACATATGCCAGTCAAAGTCTGAGTAGTCGTATTTATCCATTTGTGGCCAAGCCCATCTGCATTTTTGTTCAGCGCAACCTGCAGCGGTACCAATAGTGTTGCAATAGCTACGCCACACTTCCCAATGTGGCTGCAAGGCGATTGGCGATCTGTCCAGCGGCTTTTTGGACGGCGTCGTCTGACAAGTGCGCATAGCGCAGCGTTGTAGACAGGTTCTTATGGCCCAAAATCTCTTTCAGCATAAATGGATCAATGCCGTTCATCACCGCAACAGACGCGTAGGTATGGCGAAGGTCGTGTACGCGGACGTCCTCTAAGTCGGCGCGCGCACGTATCTTGCGCCACGGTTTCTGGAGGTCGTTATAGTATCCCGTGCCGTGATCGCCTAAAATGACGTAAGGATTTCCATCTCTCTTATATAGAATATCTATAAGGGCGCGGGCTTCACGGGGCAGGGGGATGCGCCGACGTCCCGTTTTACTATCAGGCAACTCAAGGTGGGTGCGCGTGACATAATCCCATCTCAGTTTTTGGATTTCGCCAAGGCGACAGCCTGTCAAAAGCAACAGATAGAACGCAGCGAAAACGTAGCGGCTGATTTCTCCGGCGTGCAGCATGTCCGACATGACAGTGCCAAGCCGTTCTTGCTCGTCTTCGTCCAAGTACCGCTTCTTCTCGACCTCTGGATAACGCTTGATCCGTTTTGTTGGGTTCGTGTTCATCGGGCGCATGCCCCAATCTTCGGCGAGGTTCAGCATCTTGGACAGCATCATAACGCCGCGATTGGCCTGATAAGGGGTTTCGCGCCGCTTGAGGTGAAAGGCTTGGATATCTCCAAACGTGATTTCAGACGTCTTGATGCTGCCAAGAACGGGGTTCACGACATTCTTGAGGAGGAGGGAATAATCATAGTGGGTTGTCGGCTTGCAATGCAGCGCGACGTGTTCTTTCAAAAATCGCTGACCGAGTTCTTGGATTGTAAGGCTGCGCAGACGTGCCTTGCGGTCGGCTGATGGGTCAGCACCACGTGCAACGTCCGCTTGCACCAGCTTGGCGTCCTTACGGGCTTCATCGGTGGTAATGACGCCATGCTTGCCAAGTGTCTTGCGGCGGGTCCGTCCGTGCAGTTTGTATTGAACGACATAGACCTTGCGACCGGATGGATAATGGCGAAGTCCAAACCCACTTAACTCATCATCCCAAAGGATGCTTTCTGTGTCAGGTGCCGCTAAGCTGTCGATGTATCGCTTTGTCAGTTTTGCCATTCTATCCCCAAATCCGGAAGCCTACCGGAAGCCTCGTGCAGCGTTTCATGGGGTAGGTGATGCAGGTTTAGCGTGCAGCGCGTCAATAATAATTGTTTGATAACAGTGATTTATGGCTGATGAGCGCAGTTCAGAGAAAGCTAGAGAAACAACCCAAAAGCGATTTGTAATCAGTAGGTCCGCGGTTCGAGTCCGTGTGGGCACCATTTTTCCTTTAACTCAAACAGTTACGTGCTTTTGATTTGGTTGATAATTTACCAAAGAATTCAGAATTTTATTGGACGCCAGTTTGTGTTGGTTTGGTTTGAAACACCACAAAATAAACTTATACTTCGCACGTTGAGCAGAATTGATTCGTTGCTCAGACGCATAGCGGACCTAAGCGGCATAGACTGCGCCGTAGCGCAGATTCTTCGAAGCGGCCATTTGTTGCGAACACAGCATTTGGTGTTGTAGATGACGGCACTGCGGTCGCCACGCAACTTATCTCACCACGTCAGCTTTTGCGACATGCGGGAAGTCTCCTGTTGCAATATAGGCCGTCTCTGCGGTGCTCGACACGCGTCCAAAATGGGGATTGCGGTGGGGGTGTCGGCCGAACCTTTCGATCACCGAACGCACGCGCGAATTCTGCGCCCGCAACATGTCGGCCATATTGGCAAGCTGCGGCGGGTTCTCAGCGATGACAACTTCGGACAATTCTTCCAGCAACGTAATCCTGTCCAAGTGGTCGGGGCCCTCGCAATGGCCCAGTGCGATGATGTAAAACATCTTTTTCCAAGGCTTGACTGCTGCAAAGTGACCGTTTGCCACGCCCGCTAGCACGAGACGGGTGGCCTTTATGTCTTGCGCGTAGGCCGCTGGCGTGTCCCGCCATAGCGACCGGGGAAATTGATCCAGGGCGATAAGAAGCGCTACGCGTCCCTCGGCAGTTTCATCCCAATGGTCCAACTCGCTTCGCGCAGCAGCACAAGTCAGGTCCACGAAATTCTCACAGATTGTTTTGTCCATGCCGCCATACATGCGTTCACGCACCCATGCTGAAAAATTTTTCTCACTTTCCCAGAAACCATTGTCTGGAAACCAGAGGTCTAAAACTTGCTCGGGCTCAAAAATTTTGTCCATGGTTCAAAAATCCTTTGGAAAAAGTCCCATAAGAGCTTGCACCCCATATTCGCCGGCACAGCCATCGGCAGAGATCAGTCGCGACACGAATTCGCGTCGCAGATCGTCATCGATTGTCGAAACTTGCGGCGCGACAGAGAGAGCAGGTTTTTGAAACCATGAGAAAAATGGAATACTGGCAATTGGCAGAGCGGTCATTAGTCTTCTCCTTTTAAACTATGCCTAAAGCTTACGTTACGGAAGAATTTTCTGGTATCCATTGTTTTGCCGTGCTGTGCTGCAAATATGCAGAGCCGATTCAAAGATTGGGGTGACGCCCGCGTATTTCTTGCGGTATTCCGCGAAGGATCGACGCTCGCGGCTTCACGCATACTTGGCATCAATCAGACTACCGTCGCACGCCGCATTTGCGTTCTGGAACACGGTCTGGATGTTACGCTGTTTGATAAAAACACCCGCGGTGCAACCCCAACAGCCTTCGCCACTCGTCTTTTGCCTTTCGCCGAAATGTTAGAGGCCGCGGCGCTGGCGCTAGAGGCAGAAGCCATAGCCGAGCATGACCACGATAATCCGCCCATCCGTATCACAGCTTTCGATCATACGGCGGTCGGAAACATTGGGCAAGTTGTCGCGGATTTCGTTGATAAGAACCCGCGCGTCACCTTTGAATTTATCGTCTCCGAACGTATCCTTGATCTGATCAACGGTGACGCGGATATTGCCCTGCGCATTTCGCCCGTTATCAACGACGACGGTCTCATTGCCCAAAAAGTCGGCCAAACGCAGTGGACTTACTACGCCTCTCGTCGCTACGCCGAAAAGAACGGGATACCAGAGGCATTTGCCGAAGACATGGGTCCGTATCGCGTCGTGCTCCTTAACCATATAACAACACGCCGCCGCGACGTCCTGCGTTGCGCAAATGCCGATGACCTGCGCACGGCAATCTCAACGGGGCAAGGGATAGGGCCGCTAACGATCCTCGAAGGAGATAGAGACCCCAACCTTGTGCGCTGCTTTGACCCACCTGAAGGGTCCGAGATGTCAGTGTGGCTCATCACGTCTCTCGAAGCCTATAAACGCGCAGACGTCAGGCGCTTTACCGCTTTTGCGGGGCCGCTCATTTCGAGAAACTTACGAGAAATCTTAAAATAGCGGCATGGAGCCGCGTGCCATTGTAGTCGATCAAGACCGCGCGCTCGTTTGAAAGGTTTTCGGAATCAAAACCCTCGATGGCCGCCAAGCCCTCCGAGGCAAAACGGTTGGGCTCATGTAGCTTACGTTCGGTATAATATACGTGGGGTCAGTGCCGATACGACGATTGACACAAGGACGCACGCGGTAAACAGATAAAGCCCGTATGCGGTTTCTATTTTTCCAATGCCAACCCCTTTGGTCAGTACGATATAGAGGGCGATCAAGAATACATCAGCCATCGCCAATTTGCCGAGCCACGCCAGGATCGGCACCAATTTGGGGCTAAGCAGGTCAAAATGTACCAATGCAAGTCCGATGGTCTTAAGGTATGGAGCAAAAAGTGCAAAAACCGTGACAAGCAGTGCCAAAAACACATCACTATCCCACAGGCTTTGAAGACCAGATATAATGCTAATCTCAGAAAGTTTAAACAGAGGTAGAATGCCTGCCCGCATCAAAGGGGCAAGCCAAGAAATAGGAAAGGCCACCAGCAGTGCAAGGTTCGCGCCAATCAAGGACCATCGCAACATGAACGTTTACTCGGCGGCGGGTTTTTGGGCCAAGCTGACAACATTGTCGTCACTGTCCTCGGTATGGTTGAATTGATACCCGAGCTGAGGGAGGATGGCCTGTAGTTTTTCGTCTAGTTGATCTAGCTGCGAGGCCACAATGCTTTCTTCCAGGTCGATTTGCTGGGCCCATTTGCGCAGCTCTTGGGTGGTATGCAGGGCATCGACGATCAGGTCCTGCTGGGCTTCAGCCTCTTCTTGGCGTTGCTGCAGGAATTGCTTGGCTCGCGCTACGTTCTCGTTGGAATAGATATCGGCCAGATGACGTGACTGCTGCGACATTTGCGCGGCGACCTCCATCACTCCGTGTTCCATTTGGCGTAGATCGGGGTGGTCGCGCAGGTAGGCCAGACGTTCGCGCACTGCATCGAATTCGGAGCTAAGGGTGAAAATACCGGCACGGTCGGCGGTATGACACATGTGATAGGCACGGGCGACGTCTTCCATGCCGATCTGAAAGGACCGGTGGCTGCGTTCTAGTGAATTCAATCGCATGTTGGTGGGGATCAGCAAAGCAGTCGACACCATCAAAGCGGTGGCTGCAAGCTGGACATAGATGCCAAAGTTCAACAGGGTGGCTTCGCCAAATGTTGTTGGCATATTGAGCCATTCAGCCGCGCCGAAGATCGCGAGCACTGTGTAGCTAAGCATCGCGACCGCGCCGGTTCCGAGGGCAATTGCCGCAATGCTTTGCAGGCCGCGCAGGACATTATGCATGAAAGTTGAAAAGCGCAATTTACTTCCCCCAAAGTGAAACCGTAACCAACATGTTAATATTAATAGATAAGTGCGTCGAAACCAAAGGGAGATTGTTTATCGGTTTTTCGAGATTGATTTGAATCGAAACAATAACGCCAACGGTATTGGAATTGTTGCGAATCTGACGCGCGGATCACGGGATACTTAAGGATGAAATTGGTCATAAAACAATGCAGTTTAGGTGATTTTCCGCTTATTTTTAAGGGGATTCGAAAATATCTTGCATTTCGAGTGCGAGTCGCCCTTCGAATAAGTGCTAACAGGACACAGTTTGCAGAGAATCTTTTAGGTAGCCTGTGGATAACTTGTGCAATGAGGTGGTTTTACACGAATTTTAGCGAATCGTCGCGATCGGGCCCTCAGGACGGCCCGCGATAAATTGTGCGACGTGGGCGTCCTCACTGCTATCCAAGGTCCGGATTGAACCGGTCCACCGCACGATACCATCGCAAAGCATCGCAACCTGATCTGCGATCGCGCGAACCGACGACATATCGTGGGTGATGGTGATGGTGGTGGCGCCCATCTCGTGCGTGATCTCGCGGATTAGGTCATTGATGACCCCTGCCATAATCGGATCTAGTCCTGTCGTTGGCTCGTCAAAAAAGATGATTTCGGGGTCGGCGGCGATGGCACGCGCAAGGCCCACGCGTTTTTGCATCCCACCTGATAATTCGGCGGGGATGTTGTCTGCGACATCAGGCCCTAGCCCTACGCGCCGAAGTTTCTCGATAGCGATCTCGCGCACTTCTTTGCGGCTATGCGGGCCGCGCAACAGTCGAAAGCCGACATTTTGCCAGACGGGCAAGCTGTCGAACAAGGCACCGGCTTGGAAAAGCATCCCGAAACGGTGCAGCAATGGTGCGCGGTCTGTTTCTGTCACATCTTGGCCGTCAATAATCACGCGGCCTGCGTCAGGCGTAACTAACCCAAGAATGCATTTGATGAGGACGGATTTACCGCTACCCGAGCCGCCGATAACGACAAGCGACTGGCCTTTGGGCACGCGCAATGACACATCGCGTAGCACCGTATTGGAGCCAAATGATTTTGAAAGGTGTTCTAGTTCTATCATGACGAGAAAAACGCCTCTGTTAGAAAAAGATTTGCGGCCAAGATCAAAACAGCGGCTGCTACAACGGCTTTTTTCGTGGCCGCCCCGACGCCCATAGCGCCGCGCCCTGATCCCATCCCGTAATAGCAGCCCATCAGCGCCGCGATAAATCCAAATACAGCACCTTTGGTCAAGGAGGATACGATATCGCGCCATTCGAGGAAATCGACGGTGTTTTGTAAATATGTTGCTGCATTGAACCCGAGGCGTTCGGTCCCCATGATATAGCCGCCCATAATGCCCACGATATCACCCACTCCCACGAGAAGTGGCATGACAAGGGTCGCGGCCAGAACGCGTGGCACCGTGAGGTATTTCATCGGATGGGTGGATAGGGTCACAAGCGCGTCGAGTTGTTCGGTCACCTTCATGGTCGCAATTTCAGCCGCGATTGACGATGTCACACGCGCCGCGATCATCAGGCCGACAAGAACAGGGCCCAATTCACGCACCATGCCGATGGCCACGATTTGCGGCACAACGGCCTCTGCCGAGAACCGCGCACCACCCGAATAGATTTGCAATGCCAACGCGCCGCCAGTGAAAAGCGCGGTTAGCCCCACAACGGGCAGCGAGAGAAACCCGATTTGCACCAGCGCATTGCCGAATTCGCGCGCGTAAAATGGCGGGGTCACCAGATGGCGCAGTGTGCCGTATGTAAACAGTGCAACCCTGCCAAGCGCTGCCAAAGCACCCAATGTTGCAGCCCCGATCCAGACCAGCAGTCGCATCATCCGCCGCGTGTCCGTCGGCTATAGCGCCCGCCCAGCGAAGTCAGGATTTCATAGCCGATCGTGCCTGCGGCCCGTGCCAGTTGATCTACGTTTTGTTGCGGCCCCAGTAGCGTCAGCGCGTGCGGCTCTTGAGACAGGTCAGTCACATCCACAGTAATCAAATCCATGGAGACCCGACCGATAAGTGGGCAAGGCTCGTCCCCGCAATACAATGTGGCCTTATCAGACATGGCGCGTAGCAGGCCGTCAGCATAGCCTGCGGCCACTGTCGCGATCCGGCTGGGGCGCTGTGCTTGCCAAGCGTTGGCGTAGCCCACGACTTCGCCCGCGTCCAGATTGCGGATTTGCACAACTGGCAAATCCATTTGCACAACATGCCGGGCCTTTGAAAACGGAACACCACCGTAAAGACCGATACCAGGGCGGGTCACGTCAAAGTGGTAGTCTTTGCCAAGTAAAATGCCGCCTGTTGCCGCAAGTGACCGCGGGGTTGTAATCCCGTCGGTCATCTGGTGAAAAACATCGAGTTGGTAGGCGTTCATCGGGTGATCGGGTTCGTCAGCGCACGCAAGATGGCTCATTACTAGGGTCGGGTGTTGAGCCAGCGCGATTTCTGCAATGGCCCCCCATTCGTCCCATTCCATCCCAAGCCGGTTCATGCCCGTATCAAGCTGAATACCAAAGGGTTTGCCGGGCAGGGCCTCGAAATGTCGCGAAATTTGGTCAATCGAGTTGAGCATCGGGGTGAGATCCAGATCGCCGATCATATCGGTATCGCCGCGCATATGCCCCGAGAACACCGATATTTCAGGGCCCGATCCCAATGCTTGACGGATTGCTGCGCCTTCTTCAGCTGCAGCCACAAAGAAACGTCGTGCGCCGGCCTTTGCGAGCGCTTTTGCAACCGTGCCAGCACCCAAGCCGTAGCCGTCTGCTTTAACGACTGCGCCGGTCTCTGCGGCGGTCAATTTGTCCAAGGCGCGCCAATTAGCAATAATGGCGTCGAGGTCGATGGTTATATGTCCAGTGCTCATGGGTTTCCTTTTGTCATCCCGGAGGAGTTGCGGCAAGGGGGCTGTGGGTCGGGAAATTTACCCATATGTATTTCTGGCACGGGTTTTGCGAACACCCGCGCCAAACTGCCGGCTGCCGTGCAGGTTGTGATCAACTTGGCATCCAGGGGTCTGGCGCAATGCAGGATGCCACTTGGGAATCACATTGTGCCGTTTTCACGCGATCCGTCGCTCGACCAATAAGATGGACTAGCTAATCGGCTTCCATAACCTGACCGAATTAGCATGGTCCGAAGGCCACGCCGTTGTGGGCGACAAAGTATCCAAAGAGTGCTGCATGTGGCTTATTCATCCGTCTGTGCAGGATACGCCTAACAACCCTGCCGCGTTAAACGACCGGGCAAGCGCCGGGCATCAAGCGTGCGTGATAAAATACTAGTATTCCTCGGAAGGAGAGCCTTGCCATGGTTTCGCAAGGTTGCCAAAGCGGGTGAATTGCCCCTCGAACGACAGGCCAACGGTGCCGATGGGACCGTGGCGCTGCTTGCCGATCACGACTTCGGCTTTGCCGCGTAGGCGTTCCATCTCGTCCTGCCATGCCATGATTTTATCGGATTCGTGATCACCAGGTTTTTCGCGCTCTTTGTAGTATTCTTCGCGGTAAACGAACATGACGACATCGGCGTCTTGCTCGATCGAACCTGATTCGCGGAGGTCCGACAACTGTGGGCGCTTGTCTTCGCGGTTTTCTACCTGACGCGAGAGCTGCGACAGGGCGATCACTGGAATTTGCAGTTCTTTGGCGATGGCCTTGAGGCCCATTGTGATCTCGGAAATTTCGTTCACACGGTTCTCGGACCGGCCCGTGCCGCGCACAAGCTGCAAGTAGTCGACCACCAGCACATCAAGCCCGTGGGTCCGTTTGAGCCTGCGCGCCCGCGCTGCAAGCTGGGAGATCGGCAGCGCAGGTGTATCATCGATAAACAGAGGGCACGCTTCGAGGTTTTTGGCGGCTTCGACAAAGCGCCGGAATTCGCCTTCGCTCATATCGCCAGAGCGGATCTGGTGCGAGTTGACCTCGGACGCCTCCGACAGAATACGCGCGGCGAGCTGTTCGGCGGACATTTCAAGCGAATAGAACCCCACGACACCGCCATTCACCGCGCCTTGGGTGCCATCTGGCAGGGTGCCTTTACGGTAGGCTTTGGCCACGTTGTAGGCAATGTTGGTCGCGAGCGAAGTTTTCCCCATTGAGGGGCGACCTGCAAGGATCAGAAGATCGGATTTGTGCAGCCCGCCCAGCATCTTATCGAGATCTACCAACCCCGTGGACACACCCGACAGTCCGCCATCGCGTTGAAAGGCTGCGTTTGTGACGTTCACGGCTTCAGTTACCGCCTTGAGGAACGACTGAAATCCGCTGTCTGATGATCCTTGCTCGGCGAGGCGGTATAGCTCTTGCTCGGCTTCGACGATTTGTTCACGTGGCTCTGACGTAACATCAACTTTGGCGGCTTTGTCGGCAATATTGCGGCCGACTTGGATCAATTCGCGGCGCGTCGCCAGATCGTAGATCATTTGCGCATAGTCACGCGCGGCAAAGGCCGAAATAGCAGCACCGGCAAGGCGGGCAAGATAGGCAGGACCGCCAAGTTCCTTGAGACCCTCGTCATCCTCAAGAAACGTTTTAAGTGTCACGGGCGAGGCAAGCGCGTTTTTAGCGATGCGGGTTGCCGCGGTCTCGAAAATACGGGCGTGCACGGGATCATAAAAGTGCTTGGGCCCAACAATAGAGGCAATGCGGTCGAAAATGTCGTTATTGGTCAGGATCGCGCCCAGCAATTGCTGCTCGGCCTCGATAGAATGGGGCATGGTATCGATACTGGCTTCGGCAACGCCTGTCGCATTGAATGCTGCAATCTCGTTCATTTTGACCTTGTGCCCTAACCATTTCTTTTGTGTTCACATACAAACACTGCGCGCGTGGCGCAAATTGTATGTTTCTGTGGATAAGCCGAAGCCTAGCACATTTAGTGGGGCATGCACAGAAAACCGCGAGATGAAGCGATTTTTGGCGTGAATAAGTTTTAAGCTTTTAGGGTCGCAGACCAGCCTCCGGGATCGCGAAGATAAGATTCGACCGCGTCCAGTGTCTGGGTGTCGTAAGAGCCGCGCGCTTTGGCTTCTGCCAATACATCCCACCACGTGCACAGGTGCAACAGTTGCACGCCGTGGTCACCAAGCGTCTTTTCCACACCTTCAAAGATGCCGTAATAAAAGATCACGGCTGTCGCACTGCAAGTCGCACCAGTTTCACGTATCGCATCCACAAATGAGAGTTTTGATCCGCCATCGGTGGTCAAATCTTCGACGAGCAAAACGCGCTGCCCTTCGGTCATCACCCCCTCGATACGCGCATTTTTTCCGTAGCCTTTTGGTTTCTTTCGCACGTAAGTCATTGGCAACGCAAGGCGTTCTGCCACCAGTGCCCCGAACGGGATGCCTGCGGTCTCGCCACCTGCAATATTGTCAAAGGCTTCAAAACCCGCTTCGCGCATAATCGTGACCGAAAGGAAGTCCATCAAGGTGGACCTTATCCGCGGATAAGAAATCAGCTTGCGGCAATCTACGTAGGTCGGGGCCTGTTTCCCCGATGCATGGGTAAATGGGTCGCGGGCGTTAAATGTGATTGCCTCGATTTCCAGCAGCATACCTGCGGTCAGGCGTGCGATTTCGTCTTTTGCGGGGAAGGAAGATGGGATCATATTCAAGCGCTCTCGATTGGGTTTAGGTGTACGGACCAATGAAGGTCAAAGCCTGGGTCAAAGACCGTCACGGGACCATCGGCAGTGTCAATTTTAGGTGGGTAATGCACAGGGTCGCCTTTGGTCAGCGTCATCGTGCGTTCGTTGGGTGCAAGCCCGTAATAGCGCGGGCCGTTCAGGGAGGTGAAGGCCTCAAGCTTGCTCAATGCGCCGGCTGCGTCAAAAACCTCTGCGAGACATGACATAGTGTTGGGCGCTGTAAAGCAACCAGCACACCCGCATGCCTGCAGTTTGGCTGGATCGGTGTGCGGCGCGCTATCGGTGCCAAGAAAGAACCGTTTGTCGCCCGAGATTGCCGCTTGTACCAAAGCGATACGGTGCGCCTCGCGTTTGGCCACGGGCAGGCAGTAGTAATGCGGTTTGATCCCGCCCGCGAGAATATGATTGCGGTTGATGATCAAATGATGCGTGGTGATGGTTGCGGCCATGTTTTTCGAGCTGTCGCGCACGTAATCAACTGCGTCTTGTGTGGTCACATGTTCCATGACGATTTTCAGGTCGGGGGTCTTTTTACGAATTGGTTTCAATACCTTATCTATGAAGACAGCTTCGCGGTCAAAGATGTCGATATCGCTGTTTGTCACCTCGCCGTGCACGCATAGTGGCATCCCTATCTCGGCCATCTTTTCTAACACAGGTCGAACCGTGTTAAAATCGGATACGCCGGAAGCGGAGTTGGTGGTCGCACCAGCGGGGTATAGTTTGACGGCGGTGGCGATGCCTGCGCTATGCGCGGCGGCCACATCCTCGGGGACGGTATCTTCGGTCAGATATAGCGTCATTAATGGGTGAAAGTCAGAGCCTTGGGGTAGGGCGGCCATAATCCGGTTGCGGTAGGCCACGGCATCTGCGGCAGTTACAACGGGCGGTACAAGGTTCGGCATAATGATCGCGCGGCCAAAATGGCGGGTCGTCTGCGGGAGAACGGCGCGCAACATCGCGCCATCGCGCAGGTGCAAATGCCAATCGTCAGGTTGGCAGATCGTCAGGGAGGTGATGTTTTTATCAGTCATGATGCCCGATTACACTTTTGCGGCTGCGGTGGCTAGATGCGGATTCTTCACTCTTGTATACTGGCAAGGGTCCGCAGATACAGACGCAAGATGAATGCGATAACTTGGAGACAGATATGCTTGGATTTTTGGCCGCCGTTGTTGCGGGTTTTATAACGCCGCAACTTGAGGCCCCGATTGCCCGCCCGCTTGCGCGCAAAATGGAAAAATATACCACGTTGGCGGCGTCAGAGACGCGTCTCATTGCGTTTATTCTGGCCATGCTAGCCGCTGGTATCGCCAGTGCGTTGCTGGAATCGGGGTCCACGTTCTGGGTTATCCTAGGTGGTGCGCTCGGATACTTTGGCACGCGTCTTGTTGCTGCTGCTCGCGAGATGATGGACGCGCGCAAGCAAAAATAAGTGCCATGCAAAATGTGCAATGCTGCGATGCGGAATATAGCCTACTGCGTCGCGGCATAATCCCTATTTCTAGGTCCAAGAGACAAGATAATCTATTGGAGCATGAAAATGGCCGCTATTACACATACCCGTATCGCACCCGCAACCACTTCGATTTTCGCCAAGGTTAAATCGGCAATCGCACGTTACATCGAAGCCGTCATTGTCGCCCGCAGCCGAAGCGAAGAAATGGCGCGGTTTCAAAACATGTCGGACCGTCAACTTGCGGATATCGGGATTGCACGCCACGATATCGTAAAAATCGTCTTTCGCGATAAACTTCACGTCTAATCCCGGTTAGACTTTAAAATGCCGCACAAGTGATAATCTTGGCGCGGCATTTTCGTATTTTGAGGTTGTTGGCGTTAGGCCACTTTGACTTCTAGGGGAGTGCTGGGCCTATGCCCGTCGTCGGTCAAATCTTGTAGTTTTTTGGCAAAGAACGGGTCGTCACCTTGGCGTAACACATAGGCGCAGACATTAGCGGCCAACTTTGGGTGACCGGTCTGAATCATGCGCATATACAAGGTACGCAGATATGGCCCGTAGGCCCGACGATCGTGCATCGCGTCATGAAAGTCGTGTTCTGTCAATGTCTTGTTCATTGCGCCGACAATCAGATCATGGTGCACGCCCATCGCGTCAAGCGCAACATCGGGGCGGTTTCCAAGACCAGTGCAGCGCAACGCCGTCATGTTTTCGCGGGTAAAGAGGGCTGCATGGATTGCATCAAACCTTTGTAGAGGGTCAAAGGCGATAAACGCGTGGTTGGCCGCGTCGATCATATCAGGTGCATAGCCGTAGCGGTCGGTGAAACTGTTGCGGCGCTGATCGGTATATCGGGTTTCCCAGCCTGCGACACGTGGATCTAGGGTCGCTTGAGGTCTAATTGCCAATACATTGCAGCCCGGTGCCGCGACGCTGTAGGCCGCAGCCGCATAACCGCCGCCATGTGCGCCATGAAACAGCACATTGTCAAAATCTTCAAAGAACCCGTCGTCGATCAGGCGGTCAAAGTAGCGATAGATGGCAGGATCGCGAAACCAGCTCTCTGCATGGCTGATGATGGCTAGATGCGACCAACCTTCGTGTTGTGCATAGTGAAACCCGCGCGGCGCGGCACCTGCATTGAACTTAAGGATGTATTCCGCGCTCTCGAAGGTCACCAAAAGGTTAGGGCCTGCATCAAGGAAGGCAGCGCAATGGGATTGCCCCAAGGGTTCGAAGTAGCCCAAATCATCGCTTAGGGTCTCAACGCGGTCAAACCAGTCGTCGATGTCTAGGCCAGCCAGATCTGCCTCGAAAGTCAGGCGCATATTTTTCATCACTACTCTCCGATCCGGATAAACTCCGGTTACAATTCCCTCTCTCCTGACAGGCCAATGTGTCAAAAATGGGTAAATGGCCTGCCAGCATTAAGGAATTCGCGCGTCAGAAGAATGCTTGCAGCCCTGTTTGTGCCCGCCCAAGGATCAGCGCATGCACGTCATGGGTGCCCTCATAGGTGTTCACAGTCTCTAGATTAACCATATGCCGCATGACTTGGAAGTCCTCGGAAATGCCATTGCCGCCATGCATGTCGCGGGCCATGCGCGCCACATCCAGCGCCTTGCCGCAATTGTTGCGTTTCATCAGACTGATCATTTCGGGGGCTGCTTTGCCCTGATCCATCAGACGACCAATGCGCAATGACCCTTGCAAACCCAGTGTGATCTCGGTCTGCATATCGGCCAGTTTTTTCTGGAAGAGCTGGGTTTGGGCCAGCGGTTTGTTAAACTGGTGGCGGTCCAGGCCGTATTGCCTTGCGGCGTGCCAGCAAGCCTCTGCCGCCCCCAACACCCCCCATGAGATGCCATAGCGCGCGCGGTTCAAGCAGCCAAATGGCCCTTTGAGGCCTTGCACGTTTGGCAAAAGGGCGTCTTCGCCGACTTCGACATCTTTCATTACGATCTCGCCGGTGATTGATGCGCGCAGCGATAGTTTTCCGCCGATTTTCGGGGCGGTCAGCCCTTTCATCCCTTTTTCCAAAATAAACCCGCGGATTTTGCCATCGTGCGCGTCAGATTTGGCCCAGATCACAAAGACATCTGCAATGGGCGCATTTGAAATCCACATCTTGGACCCCGATAACACATAGCCATTTGCGGTTTTGCGCGCCACGGTCTTCATGCCCGCAGGGTCGGACCCTGCGTCGGGTTCCGTAAGCCCGAAACATCCGATCAAAGACCCCGCCGCCAATCCGGGCAGATATTTGATGCGCTGCTCTTCTGACCCGTAGGCGTGGATCGGATACATCACCAGAGATGATTGCACAGACATCATCGACCGATACCCCGAATCGACCCGTTCAATCTCACGCGCCACAAGGCCGTAGGTCACATACGACGCGCCAAGCCCGCCGTATTCTTCTGGAATGGTCAGGCCCAGTAGACCCGCTTCGCCCATTTGCGCGAAAGTTTCGGGTGGGGTGATCTCGTCGCGGTAGGCGGCGGTGACACCTGGTTGCAGTTTGTCTTGTGCAAAGGCCTGCGCTGCATCGCGCAACATGCGCTCGTCTTCGTCGAGCTGGTCTTCGAGGCGAAAGGCATCGGCCCAGTCAAAAGGTCCAAGATCGGGGCCGAACCCTGCTGCATGCGTGGTGGGTGTCATTGTCGTGTCCTTTCAAGCTTTCCGGCACGTTAGGCCCAAGGGCGAGCAGGGGCAATGCGCAGATTGGTCACTTCGACCGACCGCGAGGCCGGCAATATGCCGCGTCAGGCGACAAGGGGTTTTCGCTTAGGCCCAACCCGCCTAAAGTCGAACGCAGGCCGCAGAATGTATAAGGCGTATCCCCCATGACCGACCTGACAGATATATACGCGCTATCACTTGCATGGCACGACGAGGGGCGCCGTATTGCCTTGGCCACGGTGATTGAAACTTGGGGATCAGCACCGCATGCGGTGGGCAGCCTGATGTTGGTGGATGCAGATGGCGACGTGGCTGGATCAGTATCGGGGGGCTGCGTTGAGGGGGCGGTAATCATCGAGGCTATCGCGGCGCTGGACGACGGGCAGGCGCGGGTATTGTCCTACGGGGTGAGTGATGACGACGCCTTTGCGGTGGGTCTGGCCTGTGGGGGGCGTATCCGTGTGATGGTGGAGCCTGTGGGGACGACGTTGCCTGTCGATATGCTGCGCACATTGGTGACGGCTAAGGCTGCCCGCAAGCCAATTGGTTACGTGGTGGACTTGCATGGACAGGGGCGCCGGATTGTCGACGGTTCGGATTACCCCGAACAATTCAGGCTTGGTCGCTCGGGTGTGCTGGCGGACGGCGTGACGTTTGTGTCGGTGCACAGTCCGCCAAAGCGTCTGGTGGTTGTCGGGGCGGTGCATATCGCCCAAGCGTTGGTGCCGGTGGCGCGCGCCTGTGGTTATGACGTTGTCGTCGTTGATCCGCGTAGTGCTTTTGCAACCAAGGCGCGTTTCCCCCAAGCAGAGTTGATGGTGGATTGGCCGGACGCCGCACTTGCCCAGATCGGGTTGGACAGCCGCACAGCGGTTGTCACACTTAGCCATGATCCTAAGCTGGATGATCCTGCACTTATGGTGGCGTTGAGCAAAGATGTGTTCTATCTGGGCGCGCTGGGTTCTACCCGCACCCATGCCAAGCGGATGGAGCGCTTGACCCTAGCAGGGATCGCCCCTGACCAGATCACGCGCATTCATGCCCCCGTGGGGTTAAATCTGGGCGGGAGTGACCCTGCCGAGATTGCGGTGAGTATCATAGCGCAAATGACCCAAGTGCTTAGACAAATGTGATGGATTTGTTCAGCGGTAGTGTGCGTATCCGCTGGCCGGTTGTTGCGAAGATTGCATTCGCCAGCGCAGGGGCGGCAGGGGGCACGCCCGGCTCACCTATACCGCGTATGCTGCTGCCGTTGCTTAATGCTTTCACCGTGACCTGTGGGGTCTGGTAGAGCCGCAGTGAAGGGTAGCCGTCAAAGTTGGTTTGCTCGGGTTGATAGTCCGCATAGCTCAATTCGGCGGACATTGCATGGCCTAGACCGAATAAGACACCGCCAAAGACCTGTGCTTCAAGATTGACCGGATCAAGCACATGCCCAACGTCAACGGCCGCATAAACGCGGTCGATCTTAATGCCGCGGTTTGTATTGGTAACTTCGACTACTTGTGCGCATGGCACCCCGAAAGACATGCAAAACGCAACGCCACGCCCGCGATCCGGACCCATTGGCGCACCCCAGTTTGCCATTTCGCCCACGGCCTCTAGTACTTTGCGCGAGGTGTCGTGGATGCAAAGCCTGATACGTTCGGCCAAAGGATCGGCCCCCGCCGCATGGATCAGCTCGTCAAGGAAACTGTCGTGGAAAAATCCGTTGCCCGACGCGCCAACCGACCGCCATGACGATACCGGCACCATGTCAGGCGCGCGGTATCCCGTCACGCGGTAATTGGGGATACCAAACGGTTGATCCCAAGCGCCTTTTGTCAGGGTCGCATCTGGACCCGGAACGGTCACGCCGGTCATTCGCCTGATCCATGGCGCGGCCAAACCCGATTGCCCAACCGACAGATCAAAGCTATTAATCTTGCCCGCCAAAACCGTGCCACGCGCCATCGCGACGGCGGCAGGGCGCGGGTAGTCATGGGTCATGTCTTCTTCGCGGCTCCATGTCATTTTGACAGCGGTGCCCTGCATTGCCATCGCGATCTGAACGGCCTGTTCGACATGGGTCATTTCCAAGCGGTGTCCAAAGCTGCCACCCATGGTCTGCGCGTAGACAAAGACCTGTGCCCGATCCAGCCCCGTCAAAGCGGCGGCCCGATTGCGCACAAACAGCGGAATTTGTGTACCGGTCCAGATTTCGCAAGCGTCATCTGTGATACGTACAGTGGCATTCATCGGCTCTAGCGGGGCGTGTGCCAGATAAGGGATCTGGTAGCGCGCGGACACGACGGTTTCATTTTGCAACGCGCGATCCACATCGCCGTCATCACGTGGCCGTTGATCCAAAGCATCGGGGTTACCGACGGCTGCGGTCAGGGCCGCGTAGATTTGTGCGGATTCTTTTGGGAAGTCGGATTTTTCCCATGTGATGTCAATTGTTTGGGCGGCTTGAAACGCGGTCCATGTGTTATTGGCCACAACCGCGATGCCATACTGGACCGGCAGCACCTGCAACACGCCTGTCATCGCTTGGGCCGCCGAGGTGTCGATATCCGCGATATCATTGCCGAGGGCTGGATTGGCCCGCACGGTCGCATGGACCATGCCGTCGATTTGCACGTCGATCCCGTAGTTTTGGGTGCCTGTGCTTTTGGCGACCATATCGAGGCGTGGCGTGGATTTGCCCAGCCGCGTCCATTTGGATGCAGGGCGCAGGGTAACGTCGGTCACGGGATCGGTCATCGCAGCTTGTGCTGCAAGGTCGGTATAGGCGACTTTGGTCCCGTCAGGTGCAAGCACATGGCCGTCGATGGTTGTCAAATCGCTGCGGTCAATCCCGATGCGCTGGGCTGCGGCCTGTTTGAGGGTTTCACGCGCCACGGCGCCGGCCATGCGCAGTTTTTCAAAGCCATCGGGAACCGTGGAGGACCCGCCGGTGACTTGCACCTCTAGAACTTTTGCGGGGATCGCCATAAGGCGCAGCAGGGTTTCGGGAATAGCGCGTTCGTCGTAGGCGGGGTAGGGGCTGTATTCGCCGATGATTGCCTCATTGTAGTAGGCGGGTCCGGGCATCCCGGGGGTGATGGTCGCGGTCGCGGGATCAATGTCGAGTTCCTCGGCGATCAGATTGGCTTGGATGCTATAGGCCCCTTGGCCCATGTCCGCGCGTGGAGTGATCAGGGTTATGCCATCAGATGTGATCTTCACGTAGGGGGTGATGGCGGCTTGCCCGTCTTTCAGGTCGGCAAGAAGCGGGTTCTGCACCTGCTTTTTCGCCAAATAGGTGCCGAAAGCCACGCCGCCTGCAATGGACGCAGAGCCGATCAGAAAACTGCGACGGGTGATCTTGCGCAGTTTACTCATCGTGAGACCGCCATTTTGTCAGCAGCGGCACGAATGGCCTGTTTGATACGGGGGTAGCTGCCACAGCGACATAAGTTCCCCGACATCACATCATCGATATCGTCATCCGTGGGGTTCGGAATATCCGCCAGTAACGACGCGGCCTGCATGATCTGGCCCGACTGGCAGTACCCGCATTGGGCGACTTGTCCGTCAATCCATGCCTGTTGCACGGGGTGCGGGGCATCCGGGGTGCCAAGCCCTTCTATTGTGGTGACTTGGGCGCCTTCCAGATCGCGAGCCTGCACTTGGCAAGATCGCGCAGCAATGCCGTCCAGATGAACCGTGCAAGCCCCGCATTGCGCGATTCCACAGCCGTACTTGGTGCCCATCAAGCCTAATTCGTCTCGGATAATCCATAACAAGGGCATTTCGTCAGGAACATCTATGTTATGCGGTTCGCCGTTAAGTGTGAAATTGGTATGCATAATGCCCCCGCGTGTCATGTTCATCGTGACAATTGATACCGCGATGGGCCGCGTATCCAACGGGAATATGCCCGCAAAGGTGGACGCCGTAGCGTCAACTGCGATGCGCGTTGGGGTGCGCGGTGTGAAAACGGGGGGCAGGCGCTTTAGCGGTTCTCAAGTGCAGCAGTGCGTGTTTAAATCGAGCATGGTCAATATCGGAGCGGGCAATGACGCAGGTCGTAATCAACATCAATGGCAGGGACTTTGCGCAAGACGTCGCGCCAAGGCGGCTACTGGTCGAGTTTCTTCGCGAAGATTCGGGTCTAACGGGAACCCACGTGGGCTGTGACACCAGCCAATGCGGCGCTTGTGTGGTTCATGTGGACGGGCTCGCGGTTAAGGCCTGCACGATGTTGGCAATCGAAGCCGACGGGACTGATGTGGTGACCATCGAAGGCGTGGTGCAGGCCGATGGCACGCTGAATACGGTTCAACAGGCATTCAAGGATTATCACGGGCTGCAATGCGGGTTTTGCACGCCAGGTATGGTGATGTCGGCGATGGCGCTGCTAAAAGAAAACCCCAAACCCAATGAAGGCGAGGTCCGCAATTATCTTGAGGGTAATTTTTGTCGCTGCACAGGCTATCATAACATCGTAAAGGCGGTCATGGCGGCATCTGGACAAGATGTATCACGGATTGAACCCGTGTAAGGTGTTTGGCGCAGTTTTACCGGAACCAGACCCGCACCCCGAGGTATTTGAAATCACAACAAGAGCAACGGCATGTATGATTTTAAGTTCGTGACACCAAAAACTGTGGCAGAGGCGGTGACAGCGTTGAGCACCGAAGACGCCCTTGCGCTGGGCGGGGGGCAAACTTTGATCCCGACACTGAAGCAACGTCTGGCGATGCCAGAGGTTTTGGTACAATTGGCGAAATTGCCGGAAATGCTGGGGATTTGCCAAAACGAGATGGGCCAAGTGTGTATTGGCGGTGCTACGACACATGCGGCTGTGGCTAATGGGGCGGAGGGATATCCAGCATTGGCCGCACTTGCGGGGCATATCGGGGACCCAGCAGTGCGCAATCGTGGCACGATTGGCGGGTCTTTGGCCAATAACGACCCCTCGGCCTGCTATCCCGCTGCTGTGCTTGCCAGTTGTGCGCTGATTAAAACTAACCTGCGCGAAATTGTGGCGGACGATTTTTTCCACGGCATGTTTGAGACTGCGCTGGGCGAAGGAGAAATTATCACCGAGGTCAGATTTCCGGTCCCACACCGCGCCAATTACCAAAAATTTGTGCAGCCCGCATCGCGGTTTGCGCTTGTGGGGGTGTTTGTCGCGCAGTTTGACGCGGAGGTGCGCGTAGCGGTAACAGGCGCATCAGAGACGGGTGTATTTCGGTGGGCGCAGGCGGAAGCTGTGCTCAGCTCGGACTTTACCAGCCAAGCGCTCGCAGGGCTTGCCTTGCCTGATAAGCCGATGATTGCGGATGTGCACGGTTCTGCCGATTATCGCGCGCATTTGGTTGGGGTTATGACCGCGCGTGCGGTGACGGCGGCCACCGTGTGAAAAAAAGCGTGTGAAAATACAGGATATTGAGAAAAACCGCCGCATCCGATGGGATACGACGGTTTGAAATACGCGGGTTTGCTGGGCCAATATCTGCGAAATGCCCTGCCGCCTCGCTGTTATTTCGGCATTGGGCCGATCAGCATAACCATCTGACGACCCTCCATTTTCGGAAAGTTCTCGACGCGGCCCGCTTCTTTGGTGTCTTCGGCGACACGCTCTAGCAGGTTGCGACCCAGCTCTTGGTGGGCCATCTCACGACCACGGAAACGTAGGGTGATTTTCACCTTATCGCCGTTTTCCAAAAACTTGAACACGTTGCGCATTTTGACATCATAGTCGTTGTTATCCGTGTTCGGACGGAATTTCACTTCTTTGATCTCGATGATCTTTTGTTTCTTACGTGCCTCAGCTTCTTTCTTCTGAGTCTCGTATTTAAACTTGCCGTAGTCCATAATTTTACAGACGGGCGGGGATGCATTTGGCGAAATCTCGACGAGGTCGAGGCCCGCTTCATCTGCCATCTCCATGGCGCGTTCTGGCGTGACGACGCCGACGTTTTCGCCTTCCGCCCCGATCAGGCGGATATCGGACCCGCGAATGCGGTCGTTAATACGGGGGCCGGTTTCGCGCTGTGGTGGCGCGTTGTGGGGTCTGCGTCCTATGATCTTTATCCTTTAATCGTTAGTAGGTGCGAAGAGTAACCTAGACCTCGCGCAGCGTCTCTTCAACCCGCAAAAAAGCGCCTACAGGCGTGAAATTCCCCCTAAAGAGGTGCTTTTACTTCTCTTTGCAATCTGGCATATCTCGCGCAAGGCTCAACTGGGGGCCATCATGAGACAAAACTAGAGGGACATGACCAATGAGAGCGATCATTATTCTTATCGTTGCGGCGATTCTCGGCTTTTTCGGCTACCAATATGCGGCAAACGGCTACGGTCCAGGAGCAGCTGTCGGTGTTCTGACTGGCGAAACTGCTAAAATGGAAAGAGAAGCAATTGTGGCTGCAGAAGCTGCTGCTGAAATCGAAAAAATGGCAGCAGAGGAAGCCGCTGCTGCGCTTGCGATTGCGGAGCAAGAGGCTGTTGAAGCGAAAATGGCTGCCGAGGCTGAAGCGAAAGCTGCCGAAGAAGCTGCTGCGGCAATTGCAGCTGCTGAAGAAGCTGCCGTTATAGAGGCCGAAGCTGCTGCCGCGGCTATGGCCGCTGAAGAAACCGCTGCCGAAGCTGCCGCCGCCGTTGAAGCCGACGCCGCGGTCGAAGCTGACGCCGCCGTGGAACCCGAGGTTGCTGCCGAAGTAGAAGCAGATGCAGAAGTGACTACTGGCGTTGCGACGTTTCTGACACCTGAAGGCTTTGATGCTGATAAAGTTGCTGAAATGATCAACAACTCTGACTTGTCCGCAGTGCAGAAAACTGTGCTTAACGGCGCAGTTGAGAGTGTGAAGAATAACCCCGCATTGCTGGAAGCCACACTGACACGTCTTAAAGAAGCATTGGGCATGTAAGCCCCAAGCTATGAGCCATAAAAAAGGGCCGCGCCAGTGATGACGCGGCCCTTTTTCTTTGTCTTACTAATTGCTTAGCCTACAAAAGCTTTTTCGATGACAAACTGGCCAGGTTCGGAATTTGCGCCCTCATTCAGGCCTGCCTTTTCCAGCAGCGCCTTGATGTCGAGGTTAAAGGCAAGGCTGCCGCAGACCATCGCGCGGTCGGTGTCAGCGTTCAAGGCGGGCACGCCGAGATCGGTGAATAAGTCACCGTTCTCAATCAATGTTGTGATGCGGCCCATTTTGGGTGACTGTTCGCGCGTCGTGGTCGGGTAATAGCGGATCTTGGCGAGGTTTTGCGCCCCGAGAAGTTCGATCATCATTTCGTCGGACTTCAGGCCCGCGATCAGGTCACGACCATAGATCAATTCATCGACACCACGGCAAGTGTGCGTAATGATCACCTCGTCGTATTTCTCGTAGGTATCAGGCTCGCGCAGCAAAGACGCAAATGGCGCAAAACCGGTGCCCGTCGCAAAGAAATACAACCGCTTGCCGGGCAAAAGTGCGTCATGCACAAGTGTGCCAACGGGCTTGGGCTTGAGGATAATCTCGTCGCCCACTTTGATGTGTTGCAGTTTGGATGTCAGCGGTCCATCGGGCACTTTGATCGAATAAAACTCCAGCTCTTCATCCCATGAGGGCGAGGCAATGGAATAGGCGCGCAGCAGCGGCTTTTGTTTGCCTGTCTCGGGATGCGGGTCGCCCATCAGTCCGATCATCACAAACTCACCCGACCGGAATCGCAGGGATGCGGGACGTGTGACCCGAAAGCTGAACAGGTAGTCGGTGTAATGCGTGACGGCGGTGACGGTCTGCGCATCAGGTAGCGCGGGCACTTTTGTGGCGGTTTGGGTGTTCACTGGATTTTGCTCTGTCATAATTCAATCAGCGACCCTGTGTTAGGGGCCGCCCTCCGTTTAGTCTTTGATGTGGATCAGGGAAAGGCTTAGCCGCGAAGTCGTGACTGATAGTTGTGCGATTGCCAGTCTACGCGGGCCAGCCATTGCGGCTCGGGCTGGCGGGCGGCAAGGGCATGGTTGATTTCGACCTCGTCAAAACCGGCACGACGGGCCATTGCGTATTGATCGGCCAAAATATGGCCGCGCGCGCGCAGGCGTCCGGTGAACCCCGCACGACGCAGCATCGCCGCAAGCGTAAAGCCGCGTCCATCTGCCGAAGTCGGAAAATCGATCCGGATCATCGGCGCATTGGCAAAGCGCGCAACTGTGTGCGGCGCTGTGTCAGAGGGCAGGTCTAGCGCGCTAGCGCAGTCGTTCGCGGTTTCGCCTGTGCGGAAACCGTGGGGCCAGTCGTCGGCAGCAAAGCCTGTATCGGTCACGATGACACTCATGCTGCCACCCCCGATTTGACGGATTTTCCGTCTTCAAAATGGATACCACATTCGGTCTTGGGGGCATCACGCCAGCGGCCAGCGCGCGGGTCTTCATGGCTACCTACGCGCGTTGTGCAGGGCTTGCAGCCGATAGACGGGTAACCTTGTGCGACCAGCGGGTGACGGGGCAATGCGTGGCGGGTCATATAGGCAGCAAGGTCGTCACGGGTCCAGTTGGCCAATGGGTTCACCTTGATCTTACGTGCATCTTTTTCGAAATGCGCGATCGCAGCCCGACTGCCTGACTGGAACCGCTTGCGGCCCGAAATCCAACCACCAAATTCTGACAACGCGTCTGCGAGCGGCTGCACCTTGCGCAGATGGCAGCATGCATCGCTATCCGCTTGATGTAGCAAGCCGTCCACGTCTTTGACCAGTACATCGTTGCGGTTGGGGGTGATCACGCGGATGTCGGTGAGACCTAGGCTTTGAGCCACATCCTTTTGATACAGCAACGTTTCTGCAAAAAGCATTTCAGTGTCGAGGAAGATAATTGGCGTGGCAGCATTGATCTGGGAAACCATATGCAACAGCACAATACTTTCCGCGCCAAAGCTGGAGACCACGGCTGTTTTACCAATTTGTATGTCGTCCATTGCATGGCGCAGGATCGTTTGTGCGTCGGATTTGCGGTGCAGAATATTGCGGCGCTCGGCCAGTTCTTTAAGCGGCATTGCGGTCTGCCTTTTCTGGATAGAGGATGGATTTGAACGGTGCCGCACCAAGGCGACGATAGGTTTGAAGGAACGTTTCATCGTCCGACATTCGCAGGTCAAGATAGCCCAAAACGAGGCGTTCAATGGCAGGCACGATGTCGTCGGCGCCAAAGCCGGGGCCTGCGCGTTCCCCGATTGTTGTGGTTTCGGTGCCATCGCCGCCCAATGTGATCTGATAGTTTTCGACGCCTGCGCGGTCCAGCCCTAAGATGCCGATGTGACCGACGTGGTGGTGTCCGCAGGCGTTGATGCAGCCCGAGATTTTGATCTTCAGCGGGCCAACCTCATGTTCGAGTTTTAGCGCGTCAAAACGGGTGGCAATCTCTTGGGCTACGGGGATGGAGCGGGCGGTGGCCAGCGCGCAGTAATCCATGCCGGGGCAGGCGATGATATCGCTGATCAGGCCGATGTTTGCGGTGGCCAGATCGGCAGTGCGCAGGGCGGCGTAAACCGCAGGCAGGTCGGATTTGTGAACATGCGGTAGAATGACGTTTTGCTCGTGGCTAATGCGCAATTCGTCGTGGCCGTATTTGGCCGCGAGGTCAGCCATGACGCGCATTTGGTCAGCGGTAGCATCGCCGGGCGTGGCGCCGTGTTTTTTGATAGAGATCGAAACGATTGCGTAGCCGTCGGCTTTGTGGTCCGACAGGTTGGTGTCGCTCCAAGAGCGGAATGCGGGGTTTGCGAGGCGTGCCGCGTCAAAGCCGTCAGTGGATTTAATGACAAACGCAGGTGCAGCAAAAAAATGTTCGATTTCTGCAAGTAATTGCTGATCAACCCCCGCAAAGAGGGGTGATATTTGTGCGAAACGTGACTCTACGAGGTCTTGGATTTTCTCCAATCCATTCTCGTGCAGGGTGATTTTGATGCGCGCCTTATACTTATTATCGCGACGACCCAGCAGATTGTAGACGCTGACGATGGCTTCGCAATAGGGGAGTAGGTCGGATTTTGGCAGGAAGCTGCGCAGGACTTTGCCGACCATTGGAGTGCGGCCAAGGCCACCACCGACGATGACTTCGTAGCCGAGCTCATCCGCATCATTGCGGACAATTCGCAGGCCGATGTCATGAGCGCGGATTACGGCGCGGTCGGCGGCGGCGCCTGTGACGGCGATTTTGAATTTGCGTGGTAGGCCTTGAAATTCAGGGTGATCTGTTGACCATTGGCGCAAGAGTTCCGCCGTCGGACGCGGGTCTTCAATTTCATCCTTTGCGGCCCCTGCAAAATGGTCGGCAGTTACATTTCTTATTGTGTTTCCAGAGGTTTGGATGGCGTGCATGCCTACGTCTGCCAGCGCGTCGAGCATGTCAGGTACATCGCGTAAAGCGGGCCAGTTATACTGGATGTTTTGCCGTGTGGTGAAGTGGCCGTAGCCTTTGTCCCAACGGTCAGCAAGGTAGGCAAGTTGCGTCATTTGTGCGGCGTTCAGCGTGCCGTATGGAACGGCGACGCGCAGCATATAGGCATGCAGTTGCAGATAAAGACCGTTCATCAAGCGCAGTGGTTTGAATTCGTCCTCGGTCAGAGATCCGTCGATGCGGCGTTCCACCTGTCCGCGAAATTGAGCCACGCGGTTGCGCACAAAATCGGTGTCAAAGTCGTTGTAAACATACATGATTTATAGTTCCTGCTTGCCGTGAGCATAGTTCGATGGGCCGCGTGTGCGGAAGGTTTCGCGGAAATGAACCGGTTGTGGTCCCTGTTCAGAACCCTGCGCGTCAGCGAAATAAACACCCGCAACGGAGGCTTGGTCGGCCTGCGCGTCAAGCAGGCAGATTTCTGCGTGGGCCTCGTCGGTGAAAAGCTCGGCCTCGGCCATGTCGCGTGTCCACGTGCCCTGCGCGGTATACCAGATGGCATCGCCTTCAAGCAGCGCATTCGCGGTAATGACTTTGGAGAACGAGTGGGTCATGAGAGGGCCTGTAACTGGTTGTATGACTTGCGTATGATCGGCGTATGACTTGCGTATGCCGCCGCGCGCGGGGCCAGACCGAGAAATGTGAGTGCAGGACCTGTCAGATGGGCGTTCGACATTGTGGGTTCCAGAGCGCCCAATGTGGTCGCAATAATGCGTTGGTTAGTCCGGCTGACGTTTTCGATGATCGTGACAGGGGTCGCGGGGTTGGCGCCGTGCATCAACAGCCGTCCTTGAATGAAGCGGGCCGATTTTTTACCCATATAGATGGCGGCGACTTGGCCTTCACCTGCGAGCGTTTTCCAGTCGTGGTCTGCAAAGCCTTGGGTGTCGTGGCCAGTGATAAAGCGCACTGAACCGTTGCGGCCGCGTTTGGTCAGTGACTGTCCTATATTTGCGACCGCGGCAGAGGCGGCGGTGATGCCGGGAATGATCTGGTAGGAAATGCCTGCCGCGGTGAGCGCGTCGAGTTCTTCGTCGAGCCTGCCAAAGACTGTTGGATCGCCTGCTTTCAAGCGCACAACGTGATTGCCGTTCGCAGCATGTTCAACAATCAGCGCGTCGATGTCGGATTGCGCGGTCGAACTGCCAAAGCCTTCTTTGCCCGCGTCGATCACAATCGCTTCGCGGCGGGCGAGTTCAAGGATTTCGGGGGTCACAAGGCGGTCGTGGATGATGACATCGGCTTTGTCGATGGCTTTGCGCGCTTTGAGTGTTAGCAAATCAGGGTCGCCCGGGCCTGCGCCGACGAGGTCAACGTGACCTGCCTTTTGTGCGCCCATCACATGGGTATCCAGCAGGGCCTCAAGGGTCGGAAGAACACCCCCATCGCCCTGCTGTTCCATCGCAGTTGGACCTGCGTTGAAATAGTAATCGGACCAGAAGTTGCGGCGTTTGGACCCGAAAGGTAGCGCATCTGCCGCATGCCGGAATGTTTTGCCGATACGTGCGAGCGTGCCCAGAGTGCTGGGAAGTTTTTCTTCAAGATCAGCTTTTATCGCGCGGGCAAGGACGGGTGCCGCCCCTTCGGTGCCGACGGCCACCACAACGGGGTCACGGTCGACGATGGCGGGGGTGATAAATTGGCTGTCGGCGAGGTTATCGACGATATTGACCAGCGCACCCTCGGCAGTGGCGATAGCGGCGGTGCGGGCGTCCTCGATTGCGTCCTCGTTTGCGGCGTAAAACAGGGCGGCACCGCTTATATCACCGTGGTCCAGCGCACGATTGATCAGGGACAGTTTGCCCGCAACCGCAAGCCTGTGGATATCAGCGCTGGCATTGTCGGCGAAAACCGAAATGCGGCCTTCGGTTTTCAGCAAGAGCCGCAGCTTGGCCAGCGCCGCCTCGCCGCCACCAGAGACGACAATGCGTTTGCCTGCGACGGCGAGAAAGATTGGGAAGTGCTTCATTGCGCGTATCCTGTAAAAACTTACAACCAATATAGAATATTATTCTGGTTATTGGATAGTGCGCGTAGTAGTTAAGAACATATGTTCCAACTTGAGCCAAAGGCGGAGCGGTTGTCCTGTCAGAGCGGAGAAAGCAGAATGTCAGTGCGGATTGATGAGATGGACCGGAAAATTTTGCGCGCGTTGCAGGCCGATGCAGCGCAGTCACTGGATGAAATTGCCAAAGTTGTAGGGTCGTCGAAGACCCCTGTCTGGAACCGGATTCGTAAGTTGCGTGAGGCGGGCGTGATTGGTCAGCAGACCGTAATGCTTGACGCCGAGGCGCTGGGTTTTGAGGCGTGTTTTTTCGTATTGATCCGCACATCCGAGCATGAAAAAGACTGGCAGGAGCGGTTTTTGAAGGCGCTGATGGCCAGAGACGAGGTGCAGGAGGCGCACCGTTTGGCCGGCGATATTGACTATATTTTGAAAGTTCGTGTGCAGAACGCCCGCGCATATGACGTGTTTTATCAGGCGTTGATTGCGGAAGTGCGTGTATTTAATGTGACCGCATTATTGTCGATGGAAGAGATCAAATCGACGGTGGCGCTGCCACTATAGAGCCGAGGATCTAGACCTGCACCATGAGTGTTTCCAGCCCGTGGAAGTGGAACGCATCGGCGTATTTGGGTGGCTGTGAGAGCCGCAAGTTTGGGCAGCGTTCAAAGAGTACTTCGAGGGCGATTTGCAGTTCCAGCCGCGCCAGTGGTGCGCCGACGCAAAAGTGGATGCCGCCGCCGAAGCTGGTGTTTTTCGGCCCGTTGCGGTCAGGGTCAAACCGAGCCGGATCGGTGTAGGCGGCGGGGTCTCTATTCGAGGCCCCTAGAAGGCAGCCCACTTGGTCTCCCCGTTTCAAGTTGGTTCCGTAAAATTCCATATCTTCATATACATAGCGGGTGAACATGTGCAGCGGCGGGTCGTGTCGGATGATTTCTTCGACCAAGGCTGGCGTGATAGTGCGGTGTCCGGTTTCAAGCAAGGTTTTGGTGCCGTTTCCAAGGGTGTGAACGGTGGCTTCGTGCCCTGCGTTTAGCAGCAAGATGCAGGTGGTGATCAGTTCATCATCGCTAAGCTTGTCACCGGCCTCGTTGGCGGCAATCAGTGTCGAGATCAGGTCGTTTGCGGGGTGTTTGCGTTTGATGGCGATGTGGTCGCGGATGAAGCCGCTGAAGGCCTGCGTTGCGGTGATGGCGTCGATCTCTATTTGGGTGCTGCGATTGGCTTGATACATGGCGACCATGGCGTTGGACCAGCGCAGCAGGTTGTCACTTTGATCGCTGGGGACGCCAAGTAGTTTTGCGATGATCCGCACTGGTACGGGTTGCGCGTAGGCGGTGAGCAGATCGAAGGGGGTGGTGGGGAAGGCGTCGATCAGCCGGTGGCACAGGGCGTGGATGTCAGGGGTCAGCGCGG
>TARA_R110002051_G_scaffold105833_4_pt1 | contig 30170 bp, 23 predicted proteins | sample TARA_R110002051 | Tara Oceans TARA_R110002051 (sample SAMEA4397023) | marine metagenome | biome: Polar Biome; feature: [MES] marine water layer (ENVO:01000295) within the mesopelagic zone...; material: water (ENVO:00002006), including particulate matter (ENVO:01000060) such... | reverse complement strand
CTTAACTATCGATTTTTCAAATGAAGGTAGGTTACATCATACTGGATATCGGGTATCAAAATATCAATTTAGTCATACATCTCCAGATGGAAATAATTATAGTAGTGTGGATATCGTTTTACTGCGATATGCTGAAATTTTTATGATGCGTGCAGAAGCTAAATTAAGAAAAGGAGATAATGCAGGGGCTTTAGCCGATGTCAATAAAGTTAGAACGTCTAGAACTGCTCGTGCACCATTTGTTCCGGCGCTTACCACTTTAGATCTAGATATCTTATATAGAGAGCTTGGTTTTGAATTTTATTGGGAAGGTTTGAGACGTGTGAATCAAATTCGCTTTGGGCATTATGAAGATACCTGGACTGAAAAATCAGATACGGATGTAAACCACAGATTGTTTCCAATTCCTCAAGTAGCTATTGATGGTGCTTCTAACACGCCAGGGTATTTAGAGCAAAATAACGGATATTAAAACACGTATAACACTAGTATAAAAGGCAAGAACTATTTTTCTTGCCTTTTTTCATAAATAAAATCACGTCTTAAACCCATGAAAATAGTATTAAAAAGAAGTGTACTCGTTTGTATTTCTTTAGCCTATTTGGCCTGTGCAAAAAAGAAATCAGAAGAACAGAAAAGTAAGCATGAACCCTTAAGTATCATTTTTATGATTGGCGATGGTATGGGACTACCTCAAATATCAACCGCTTTTTATTTTGGGGAAAGCACCCCTAATTTTGAGCAATTTGAAACTATTGGTTTGATAAAAACATCCAGTACAAGTCATAAAATTACCGACTCAGCTGCTGGCGCTACGGCTTTTGCAACAGGCGAAAAAACCTATAAAAGAGCCATTGGAGTTTCAAAAGATACTTTGCCATTGCCTAGTATTTTAGAAACCTTACAACAAAAGGGATACCAAACAGGTTTGGTAAGTTTAACATCAATAACGCATGCAACTCCTGCAAGTTTTTATGCTCATGTAAATGATCGTGATTTAGAAGATGCGATAGCCTTGCAATTGGTGGATGCCAATGTTGATTTTTTTGCTGGCGGAGGACTTAAACATTTTATCCATAGAGAAGATCAAAAGAATCTTTATGATGCTATGCTCGCTAAAAATTATAAATTAGATTCCATAAACTTATCGGATTTTGAGGTACATAAAAAGAATGGATATTTGTTAGCAGAAGAAGGCTTACCTTCAAAAATAGAAGGAAGAACAAGTTTTTTACAAGATGCTACACAATTAGGTTTGGCGTATTTTACCCAAAAAAAAGCGCCTTTCTTTTTTATGATTGAGGGATCTTATATTGATTGGGGAGGTCATGCCATGAATGATGATATGTTGATTCAAGAAGCCTTGGATTTTGATAAAACAGTAGGGCTTGTTCTGGATTATATTAAAGAGCATCCAAATACACTTTTGGTAGTGACAGCCGATCATGAAACAGGAGGTGCTAGCATTGGTAAATACTATGAGATGAATACAGCAACTGGAGAAAAAGAGGAGGTGCCAGAGAAAGTAGCTGTTTACTTTAATTACGATCAGCATAGTGGAGATTTAATTCCAGTATTTGCCAAAGGAGCCGAAGCAGAACTGTTTCATGGGATTTATGAAAACAATGAAATTTATCATAAAATGATGAAAGCTATAACGAATCATAATTAATTAAATGATAGTACATGTGCCGAATTTTTAAAGTTGGAATTCTTATTTTAAATTTTTTTTTGTTGGGGTGTTCCCCAAAAAAGGAAACGTCTCCTAATACATCATTACAAATTGCTTTTATGGCTGATGTACATTTACAAGATATCTATGCCAATTTTTCTGATACTGATTATCGTGGTATACTAAATCCATCAACAGGAAAATACAATACCATCCGTACGATGAGTTCGCAGTTGCACTCAACACGACTTTTTAATGAAAACTACTTTGCTTTTTTAGAAGCGTTAGATGATGTGGTTAAAAGAGGTGTTAAAATAGTTGCTTTACCAGGTGATTTTAGTGATAATGGCCAACCTGTGAATGTTAAAGCCTTACGCAAGCTATTAGATTTGTATACTAATAAATATGGAATCGTTTTTTTAATAACAACAGGAAATCATGATCCAGTACGACCCTTTAAACAAGAGGCTGGAAAAACGGATTTTTTAGGTGAAAATGGAAAAAATCAAAGCATAATTAGCTCGATAGAGTTAATAAATCCTACTACAAATGATGATTTGCTTCCTATAATTACAGCCGATATTAAGGAGTGGGGTTATAAGGGTATTTTAAATGAATTAAAGGATTTTGGTTTTTTTCCTAAAGCAAATTACCGCTATTGGGCGACTCCCTTTTCTACCTATACATATGAAAACTATAAGCTTAAAAAGGCAGAACAAGAAGCTAAAATTCAAAAACGAAATTACCCAATCGACATTCAAGGTGTTGAATTACCCGATGCCAGTTATCTGGTAGAGCCTATAGATGGGATTTGGCTATTGGCTATTGATGCTAACGTATATGTTCCTAAAACAGTATTGTCTGATGTAGGGGAAGATCCCAAAAATTTTGGTGGGGCAAGTCTAGGCTATGTCAATGTGCTTACCCAAAAAAAACACCTGATTGATTGGGTGAAAAAAGTGGCGACAGAAGCCAGGAAAAGAAATAAAAGGCTAATCGCATTTAGTCATTATCCGATGATCGAATTCAATGATGGTGCTTCAGAAGAGTTACGACTTTTATTCGGAAAAAATAAAATGCAACTAGAAAGAGTTCCCACTGAAGAAGTTGCTCAAGCATTTGCCGATGCGGGACTACAGTTGCATTTTGGGGGACATATGCATTTGAATGATACAGGAAAATATACGACCGCAAAAGGAAATACACTTGTGAATATACAAACACCTTCATTGGCAGGGTATATTCCCGCCTATAAGATACTGACCCTAACTTCAAAAGATGCGGTTGAGGTAACCACGGTTATTTTAGATACCGTGCCCCGATTCGATGAACTCTTTTCATTATACGAAATGGAATATGCACAGGAAAAAAAAGGCAATGAGGTAGCGACATGGCATAAAGAAATTCTTAAATCAAAAACCTATTTAGAATTTACGGAGAACTATTTAAATGAATTAATCCGCTTGCGATTCCTACCCGAAGATTGGCCGGTAGCATTTAAAGAAAAACTTTCAAAAATGACAGGGAAGGAATTGTTACTCTTATCTAAAAACACCAATACAGCTTCTTTTCAAGAACAATTAAAATCTAATGAATGGGTTATAGAAGATTTTGAAACCTGGACAGGAGCGGCAATGATTGCGGATTATTACCGAATAAAATTGGCAGATGAATTGGTTTTTGATGCCATAGGTTCTAAACGATTACGGCAATATCGCATGGTAAGCGATAATTTGAAGCTTTCAGGCGATCCAGTATTTGAATTGTGGGGAGCTATTTTTAGGAAAAATATGGGTGGAGCGCCTTCAGCGCATTTTCGTATTGATCTTAAGAATGATACTATAACCCGTTTGTAGGCTGATCACGTACTTGGAACCATTTTGAATTTCAATAAAAATTGCTCAATTCGTGAAACGGTTTTTGTTTTCTGTACCCCAATGTCAGTTCGAGTGCTGAATGTGGAATGAAATGAAACCTCCAGTGTATCGAGAACTCTTGGAGCCACAAACATTTCTCGATACATATTTGCTGCACGACGTTTCGCAAATCGAAGTGACTTTCCAGCCCTGCATGACCGATTATTTCGCCTTTCTATAGAGCTTTATTAAGAAGAACGGTCACATCGAATTTTTCAAAATGCATTTTATTTAACCCTAAGTATTTTTAAACATCACTATCTTTAGCTAACTAAAAGTGGTCATTGAAGTTAAATAGAAACGTATCCTTTTGTTTCTTTACACCATTAAACGAGTAAGCATTTTAAGAAAAAGAATGAATAAAAATACAGCAGAATATAAAAGGCTTGAAGAAAATTATGCCAATCAAAAAGATTGGTTGAAATGGGGTCCTTATTTAAGTGAACGGCAATGGGGAACTGTTCGAGAAGATTATAGTGCTAATGGTGATGCATGGAATTATTTTCCGCATGAACATGCACGAAGTAGAACCTATCGATGGGGTGAAGATGGCCTTGCAGGAATTTCTGATCGCTATTGCAATGTTTGTTTTGGGATTAGTTTATGGAACGGAAAAGATGAAATACTTAAGGAACGTTTATTCGGACTTACGGGACCACAAGGAAATCATGGGGAAGATGTTAAAGAGCTGTATTATTATTTAGAATGTACCCCTTCACATTCCTATATGAAGCATTTGTACAAGTACCCTCAAAATCAATTCCCTTATGCTGCCTTATATGAAGAGAATAAAAAAAGAGGAAGAGATGAGCTTGAATATGAACTCTTGGATACAGGTATTTTTGATACCAATGCTTATTTTGACGTGGTTACCGAATATGCTAAAGCAGATAATGAAGATATCCTTATAAAAATAAGTATCAGTAATAGAGGTGAAAATGCAGCGCCTATCCATCTACTACCCACCTTATGGATCCGTAATTATTGGAGCTTTATGGAAATGCCGCAAAAGCCAAAAATTCAAAAAAAGCTAAAAAATGGAAAACCCTATGTAGCGATTGAGCACGAGTACGTGGGGAACTATAATTTGTACTTTGATACCGCATCTCAATTACTTTTCACCCAAAATGAAACCAATATGGAGGCAGTATTTAACACAAAAAATGAGCACCCGTATAAGAAAGATTTATTTCATAAAGCGGTTACGACTAACAATTATAAATTGGCTACTACCCTAGAAAGTGGCACCAAATTCGCCCCTTTGTATCATCTAAACTTGGCTGCTGGAGCAACTGAAACGATAAGGTTAAGATTGACCAAAGAGACGCTTGATGAATCATTTACGGCCGATTTTGATGCTGTTTTTAAAACCCGAGAAGAAGAGTGTCAAGAATTTTATAAAAATGCTAAAAACAACGAAGAACAGCAGCAGATTCAAAAACAGGCTTTTGCCAGTTTATTATGGTCAAAGCAATATTATAATTATGATGTTGAGCAGTGGCTCAATGGAGATTCTAAGGCTTCAATACCTCCTGCAGAAAGACTTTCAGGACGAAATAATAACTGGAAAACACTCCGAAATCACGATATAATGGCGATGCCAGATGCTTGGGAATATCCTTGGTATGCGGCTTGGGATTCCGCATTTCATTGTATCACACTAGCCTTAGTAGACCCCAATTTTGCCAAACAGCAACTGTTGTTATTCACTAAAGAATGGTATATGGCTCCAAACGGTCAAATACCAGCCTATGAATGGAACTTTAGTGATGTAAATCCGCCTGTTCAAGCTTGGGCAACCCTTCAGGTGTATCAATTAGAAAAGGCAAGCACCGGAAAAGGAGATATTCAGTTTTTGAAGCGAATGTTTAACAAACTAGCGCTGAATTTTACGTGGTGGGTGAATCGTATTGATGGAAGTCAAAATAATGTTTTTGAAGGGGGCTTTTTGGGGCTAGATAATATTGGAGTTTTTGATCGAAGCCATGGGGTGCCTGGTAATGGTATTTTAGAGCAGGTTGATGGTACGGCTTGGATGGCGCTGTATTGTTTGAATATGCTAGAAATCAGCTTAGAACTTGGCCTAGAAGATGAATCTTATGATGATATGGCCACTAAATATTTTGGGCATTTTGTTTTTATCGCGGAGGCCTTAAATAAAATTAGTATTGAAAATGAAGGTATTTGGGATGAAAAGCAAGGTTTTTTCTATGATAAATTAATACTTCCAGACGGACAATCTACCTCCATAAAAGTACGCTCCATTGCAGGAATGTTGTCTTTGGCCGCAGTGTTATGCATCAAGAAAGAAACCTTAGAACAACTACCCAAATTTAGCAAGAGTGTTCAATGGTTCAAAAAACATAGAATGGATACCTTAAAATATCCGGTTGTGCAAGAATTTGCGGATGGTGACGATTTGTTATTGTCGTTGGTTCCCGAAGATCGGATGCAAATTTTGATGAAGGTATTGCTAGACGAAAATGAATTTTTAAGTCCCTTTGGCATTCGATCGCTTTCAAAAATCCACGAAACACCCTATAATATTGGAATTAATGGGGAAAACTATAGTATAAATTACGAACCAGGAGAATCTTCAACATCACTTTTTGGAGGAAATTCGAATTGGAGAGGCCCTGTATGGTTCCCCATGAACTATTTGTTTATTCAAGCCATCAAAGAGTATTATGCCTATTGTGGTGATGATTTAAAATTTGAATATCCTACGGGGAGTAAAAACCTAATATCATTAAAGGAAATTAGCAGCGCATTAAGCAAACGACTGATTTCCATCTTTGAAAAAGATAAGAACGGAAATAGAGTCGTTCATGCTTTGCATAAAGAAACGTATCTAAAAGAGCATTTCAAAGAGCTTGTTTTATTCTATGAGTATTTTCACGCCGATAATGGGCGTGGTGTTGGTGCATCACATCAAACAGGCTGGACAGCATTAGTGGCTAATTTGATTGAGGAAATAAACAGTTCTAAATAGATTTTTGGTATGCCGTATTACAAATTGCTACTATTGGCAATACCTATAGGATTGCTGCTATTTTTATTTTGGAGGATTTGGGTATGGAGAAAGAAGCCCAAACTTGTTGATTTTTCTGAGACTTGGAAAGCTATTTTATATCAAGAAGTAGCCTTTTATGGAGGATTAGATGCCGCTGAAAAAGTTCGCTTTGAAAATGAAATATTGTATTTTTTAAATCATGTTACCATCACTGGGGTTGAGATTAGCATTGATGACGTCGATCGTCTACTCGTGGCCTCTAGTGCTGTAATTCCTTTATTTGGATTTCCGGAATTACGCTATCGGAATATCAATGAAGTCTTACTGTACAAGGATTCTTTTAATGAAGAGCACCAAACAGAGGGAAAGGAGAGAAATATACTCGGCAAAGTAGGCTCTGGGGGGATGCATCGATTAATGATACTGTCTTTACCCGCCTTAAAATCGGGTTTTGAAGTAAAAAACAGTAAAAATAATGTTGGGATTCATGAGTTTGTACATTTAATAGATAAAGCAGATGGAGCGGTTGACGGACTTCCAGAAGCCTTATTGGAAAAGCAATATGTATTACCATGGCTGCAATTAATGCACCAAGAAATTCTAAAAATTAAAGCGCATGACTCTGATATCAATCCGTATGGTGCAACAAGTCAGGTAGAATTTTTAAGTGTTGTAAGCGAATATTTTTTTAATCAACCCCAACGATTTAAAGAAAAGCATCCCGATTTGTATGCTTTAATGGAAAAGATGTACCGTCAAAAACTTTAAAAACTATGGTTTTGAAATGAGTGCTATTTTTTGAATTTTAGCGGCAAGTAATTATGCTCATACATGAAATCGGTTATGATATCAGTAAATCCATACCCTAGTTTTCCCCATTCATGCCCCCATTAAAAAATAAAATTATCTTCTGTTTATTTTTTAGAAAACTCGAGTTAAAAAAAAGACTAAGCCAATTTTGCTTTATTTGCTTTTGTTGTGAAATCTAATTCTTTCTTAATTCTTGAATTCTTGAATTTGTATAAACGAGCAGTTGATGAATTGTAATTTGAAAAAGTAACGATAGTCAATTTAGTGGTTACTACTTTAGTTTCTTTTTTAGAGTCTTGCGCTTGAGCTGATATTCCGGTTAAGATAAAAAAGATAGTAATTAAAATAGTTTTCATAACTTGCGTTTTGTTACTATTATAACTCCCACAAGTGTATTTTGATAGGTTGCAATTCGTCTAAGAACCCTTATTTTCGATGTGCCGTCTGTTTTAGGTTAAAGTGTAAAACAACTTCGACAAACGTAGTAGACGCTAAATTCCACTTACCGATATAATGTGTTTTTCAGCCGCGGATTTATTTTTTTAGAACGAGTTTTTTAAAGAAAATTTCCCCTATCTAATTTTTAAGCCTTCGGATTTGGATAATTATCAGATTGGTCCTCATTAGTTTCATCCATGCAAACAAAGTCTTTTTCTACTAAAATAAAAAGTGTTATTCCTGTTGAGGTCTTGTAGGTGTTTTCGAAACCTACTTTTGAGCTATTGGCCCAATCCTTTTTTTCTGAGTCAGGAAAATAAATGGTTATTGTATTGTTTTCATAATCTGCCTCAAGATCAGTAATTGCTTGTTTTGCTTTTAGTTGATAAGTGAAAATAGCGGTGCCAAATTCCGTGTGTTCTGCAAAATAGCCTGTTTTAGCAAAAGTTGCTACCTCTGTTTTCGTAAGCCTAAATCGTATGGTATTTTCTTTTATTCTTATTTTCATAAGGTGTATTTTGAATGAAAGTTTTTGTATTACGTCAGCTTATAAATTTAGAATATTTTCCGCTTCGGTAGTTTTATAATTAATAGTAACTCTAGTGCCTTCTCCAGGTTGTGAGTTAATAAATAAGCGACCATTAATATAGCTAATACGTTCTTTCATATAAAAAAGCCCCATCCCACCTTCACTATTATTTTTAGGTGTTTTTTCTAAAATAGCACTATCAAAACCTTTACCATCATCATCAATCATAACGCTTAAAATACCATCAGTATAACTAATAATTAAAAGAATATAATTTGCATTTGCATATTTGATTGCATTGTTTATGGCCTCTTGCGCCACTCTATAAATATTTGTTTCAGCTAAAGAATCAAAACGAATATTTTTATCTGTCTTATTTTCAAAAAGGATGTTTTTCCCAGTTAATTTAGATAATTCGATCGTCATTTTATGTAGGGCAGGAAAAATACCATGATCAGCCAGTTCTGGAGGAGTAAGGTTAAAAGTTGCCGTACGTACTCCTTTTATCAAATCCGAACACAGTATTTTTAAATAAGTTATTTTTTCAGCTGTTTTTGCGGTATTTTCTAAATTGATAGATTCTATGTTGAACTTTAGTGCGGTTAGCATTTGTCCAATTCCGTCGTGAATGTCTTTAGCAATTCGTTTACGTTCTTCTTCTTGTCCCTCAACAATTTGGCTAGCTTGCAATTTTTTTTGAAGCATTTTATCTTCAAAATTTTGCTTAGTAAGCAATGTTACTTTTTCTTGATTTTCTTTACGTTCCGTAATATCAGAGCATAAAATTAAAATACTCTGTAACTTACTCGGTTGGTGTAATGGAATTATAGACATGTCTAGCCAAAAATCGATGCCTTTTTTTGTGGTTATTTTTATTTCTTCTGATCGTAAACTTTTTCGGTTACTTTTTAAAACCTCTTTAAGGTATTGTTGCTGCCCTTCATTTGTGGTTAGTATTTCTGATAATGGTTTTGTTAAATCTTGTGTATTGCAACCCAAAAGAGCTTGAAATTTTTTACTGATAAAAACCACACTCCCATCATTTTTAGCACTTGCAAATAGCGCAGCATTATCAATAACAAAATTTAATTCTTGTAGTTCTTGTAATGATTTTTCTTTCTCTTGAAAAAGCTGTTGTATTTTTTCGGTATGGATGTCAGATTCTAATTGACTTTTTATCAATTTAGAAATAGTTTTTTTAATCTGAAAAGAGAGCGGTCTAAAAACAAAAAGAATTTCTAAGACCAAAATTAATAATGAAAATGTGAATAAAAAGTATTCTTTATATTTAAGTTTCTGTAATTGTATTTTGCTTCTTTGGTCGTATTCGTTGACAATATTGTCCATTAATTTTAAAAACACACGTTCATTTTCTAAAAGAATTTGCACATCTGCCGTATCATTAATTACTGAGTTGCTATCTTTGTTTTGTTGCAGCATAATATCTTCAGCAGCGTTAATCATTGCGGTATGATAAGGGGTGATTTTTTTAAATAGCTCCAAAATATCTGAATGATTTTCTATTTCAATCCCCATAGAGTCGTTGCCAAATTGAAGTGCTTCATGTGATGTGCTCCAAATAGCAATTGTTTTTTCTATTTCAGATAAAATTCGCTGTTTTTCTTGAACATTTAGAGTTGGCCTAAGTAGTAGTACTTCTTTCACTAATTTTTGACTATAGGCACGTTGTCGCCCAGCAACATTTATAACTCTTGAATCGTCTAATTGGGTGTTGAGGTGTAGTTGTATTAAAATTTGAGCTATGATTATAGTAATTGCAATACCTGCTAGTGCAAATAAATACCATTTTTGAATTCTCAAAAATGTAGCAGTATCTAAAGGACGCTCGAACTTTTTTTCACTCATAAATTAATTTTGAAAGCCGATGTTGCATTTAATAAAAGAGATATTATCCTTTTAGTGCTTTTCCAACAAGTAATAATGATTCTTCAGATAATGGAAGTTTGAAGGCCGCTTGCTGTCCTTCTTCTGACATTTTACGCCATGTTTTTTGAAGAATATCAATTAATTTTTCTTCTGAATATTTCTTCGCAAAAGGTTCAAAATAAAACTCCAAAAACACCAAGCAAATTACATCTTCTAAAGTTTGGGTAGCCTCATTTTTTTTCAACTGTTTTTTCTCTAATAAAAAAGCAACTGTATTTATTGTTTTTTGGTCGTACCCAATTGAAGTTAAAATTTCTCCTGCTTTTTTTGCATGAAACCTTTTAAGGTCTTGCCTCCATGTTAAGTATCCTGTCCTATTCATTTCATAAGATTCTCTTGGAATTTCCCATCTACAAATATGTTGACAACGTGCAGTAAGTTGTAAAGCTTCAGAGGCAGCAGGGGCAAAAGCATTTAATTTAGTGGTCATTCGAATGGCATATAAAACTTCTTTTGCATAAATTTTCCCTTGATATTCTTCTTTATTTGGGTCTTGGGCATTTGCTTTATCAAAAAGTTCAAAAGCTTTTTCTAATTTATTCGATGTTGGCATAGTGTGTTTGGGTTTACTCCAAAGCTATTCAGAAAAACCAATATACACAAAACCATTTTCTATTTTTACAGGATAGGTAGCAATTGGTTCTAACGAACCATTTAAGTTCTCCCCATTTTTTAATGAAAATGTATTTTTGTGCAAAGGACAAGCAATTTTAGGTATGCCCATATCTTCTCCAATCATTCCCCGAGATAATACCATTTCCATTTTATGTGGGCATAAATTTTGGCAGGCATACCATTCTCCTAGTCGGGTAAAATTAAAAACGGCAATTTGTTTCTCATTGTATTTCACGCAGACACCGCCGTTTTTTGGAAATTTTGAAACCGGTGCGGCTTTAAACCAAATGGCTACATTTTCTAAGGAAGTTGCTTCATATTTTTTTAAAATTGAATCTATCATTTTTGAATGTTTTTTTAGTTTAACATATATAATCTAAACCCAAGGGGTTGGCATTTTTTGATTTCTTAAAGAAACAAATTCTATGTTTTCATCTTCTTCATCAGAGTTTACAAAATGGGTGTATTTAGCGCGTATTTCTGGGTTTTCAACAGCTTCTTTCCACTCACATTTGTAGGTGTCTACCATAAATTGCATTTCTTTATCTAATTGAGTAACAATTCCTAAACAGTCATTAATAACAACATCTTTTACATAATCAATGCCGCCTTCTAATTTATCTAACCAAGCAGCAGTTCGCATTAAGGGTTGTGCTGTTTGTATGTAAAACATTAAAAAGCGATCTACATATTTAATAGCCGTTTCCTTATCTAATTTTTCGGCCAATAATACAGCGTGTTTAGGGTTGGCGCCACCATTCCCGCAGATATATACATTCCATCCACCCTCAACAGCAATAAATCCAAAATCTTTACCTCTGGCCTCTGCACATTCTCGAATGCAACCCGAAACTCCACCTTTAAATTTATGAGGAGAACGGATACCTTTATATCTGTTCTCTATTTCGATGGCAAAACTCACGCTTTCATCCATACCGTAACGACACCATGTAGAACCTACACAACTTTTAACAGTACGTAATGATTTTCCGTAGGCTTGTCCCGTTTCAAAGCCTTCTGCAATAAGTTCTTCCCAAATAAGCGGTAATTCATGTAACTTGGCACCAAACATATCGATACGTTGTCCGCCAGTTATTTTGGTGTATAAATCATATTTTTGGGCTATTCTACCCATGGCAATCATTTGCTTTGGCGATATTTCTCCTGCTGCAACACGAGGCACAACAGAGTATGTTCCATTACGTTGAATATTGGCCAAATACCGATCATTAGAATCTTGTATGGTGTCTTGCTTATTGGCTGTTTCATTATAGATGCTTGCAAATATAGATGCTGCTACAGGTTTACAAATTTCACAACCATTGCCTTTACCATGGGTATCTAATAAGTCATCATAATCCTGAATATTTTTCATTTTTACGATATCATATAGTTCTTGACGCGAATAGTCAAAATGCTCACAGACCACTTCTTTTACAATTTTCCCTAAAGATTTAAGGGTTTCATTTATTAAATCGGTTACCATAGGTTTACAGCCGCCACAACCTGTAGTCGCTTTGGTCGCTTTGGCAATTGCTTTTACAGTTTCATTACCCTCGTCTTTTACGGAGCAGCACACTTGCCCTTTTGTCACAGCTTCACAAGAACAAATAACAGCTCCATCAGGTAAATCCATAACGCTCCCGAAAGATGCACCGCCTTCGCTAACGGGTAATATTAGTTTAGATGCATCAGTCGGAATTGCCATTCCGTTCAAATAAATTTGATGCAGCATGCTATAATCGGCTGCATCACCAACTAAAATCCCTCCCAGTAATGATTTACCATCAAGACTCACATTTATCCTTTTATATAAATATTGTGTTTTATTTTCAAAAATAATGGAGTGTCCTTTTGATGCTGGCATAAATGGTTCTCCAAAACTGGCCACATCAACCCCTATTAATTTTAATTTGGTAGACATGTCTATTTCTGCAGCCATAACCGTTTCTGTAAAACCAAGAATTTGATCGGCAGCAACATTTGCCATTTCATAACCAGGAGCAACCAAACCATAAATCATTTGATTGTATAGTGCAATCTCACCGATGGCATAAATATTCTCATCAGACGTTCGCATCTTGTTATCCACTATAATTCCTCCGCGAACGCCCATTTTTAGATCACAAGTTTTTCCTAACTCATCTCTAGGGCGTATACCTGCAGAAATCACTAACATTTCTACATCAAGTACATCATCTTCTCCAAACTCCAAACCTACAATAGCGTTATTCCCTAAAATTTGGTTGGTGGCTTTGCTTAAATGAATATTCAATCCAATCGATTCTAATTTTAATTGCAGCACTTGGCTACTTCTAGAATCTAACTGTCTTGGCATTAATTTAGGGGCAAACTCTACAATATGTGGTTCTAATCCCATATCCATAACTGCTTTACCCGCCTCTAAACCTAATAAGCCCCCCCCAAGAACAGCTGCTCTTGCATTCGGATTTCTCGCTTTAAGTTTTGCTGCATACGCAAGCATACCTTCTAAATCTTCAATAGTTCTATAAACAAAAACCCCTTCTTTTTCTACTCCTTTAATAGACGGGACAAAAGCAGAAGAACCTGTAGCGAGCACTAAATAGTCATAGGAGAACTCCCGATCTTTAGCGGTCGTAATTTTTTTGGTGGATCTATGAATTTCTGAAACGCGTTCGTCAATAACTAATTCGATGTGGTGTTCTGCGTACCATTCTAGTGGAGCCATTTCTAATGCTTTTGCATTTTGGTTTTCAAAAAACGCACTTAAATGTACACGATCATAGGCTGGTCTTGGTTCTTCTCCAAAAACGATAAGTTTAAATTTTTCGCTTCCTGCTTTCGCCACAAATTTTTCGCAAAATTTATATCCCACCATACCATTTCCAACAATTATAATAGTTTTCATACGTACTTGTTTAAGTATTACAAATACAAAATTACGTATAATTACGTATATTTTAACTAATTTTATAAAAATAAATACGTAGTTTTGTTGTCATATTAATAATTGTTTGCCATAAAAATTGGAAATCATGATGAATCACAATGTTCCAAAGGTTACTTTAGTCGGTGCATGTCCTGGTAGTAGTGACCTAATCACACGTAGAGGGTTTAACACATTACGTACGGCAGATATTATTTTATATGATGCGTTAATTAGCGAAGAATTGCTTCATGAAATTGATGTAACTATTCCAAGGATATACGTAGGTAAACGTTGTAGATCGCATTCTTTTACGCAAGAAGATATAAATAAGTTAATTACTGAAAAAGCTTACACACATGGCCATGTAGTTCGGTTAAAAGGAGGTAATCCTTTTGTATTTGGCAGAGCTAGTGAGGAAATAGAATATATAGCATCTTTTGGGATTCCAGTTAGTGTGGTGCCTAGTGTTTCTATTGCAATTGGGGTGCCTGCATGTCAAGAATTCCAGCTTCCCGAAAAGACATTAGCAGTAGTTTTTGGGTCATGACGGCCACAATGAAAGATGGTTCTTTTTCTGAAGATTTAGTATTAGCGACAAAATCTTCGGTAACAATGATACAATACTTTACTATATAGACACTGCGCAACCAGGTATTATTATATAGGAGATGTTATTGTCGAACACCCTTCTTTTTTTGAATAAGAGGTACAACGTGTTTTAAATACAAACTTATAATTTACGAACGGAACTTTTATTCTTAGAAAGCCGATTTGGTCAGTACCATGGTTTTGTATTGACCCATAAATCACTGAAATAGTTCATTATTAGTAAGTTGAAACTTAAAATATCTTTCTTAATAATAGCAAATCCCATAAAAATAGATTCATTTTTTAAAGTATTGTAAATATTAGCTACAAAATTCTATGAGGATTATAAAAATACGTATTAATAAGTAATTTTTAATTATTTAATAAGTATAAATACGTATTTATACGTAATATTGAAATATCTTAAGTAAGTAGCTAATCTTAATTAAATCAATTAATATGAAAAATTTCACCTCGAACAAAGCCACAAAATTAAATTTTAAAGACTTTAAGAGTGTTCCCATGCGGACATTTTGGATTACCTCCTTAGCTTTTTTCTTATGCTTTTTTGCATGGTTCGGAATAGTCCCTTTTATGCCTGATGTGGTAAAAGATTTAGGCTTGAGTCCTTCACAAAAATGGAACTCTATTATTCTTGCCGTTTCAGGTACGGTATTTGCCCGACTCATTATTGGTAAGTTGTGTGACAAATACGGACCACGGTTGTGTTATACTTATTTATTGGTTTTTGGTGCAATTCCGGTTATTCTTTTAGGATTTGTACAAACACCTTTACAATTTTTAATCTGCAGATTGTTTATTGGCTTTATTGGTGCCTCATTTGTAATCACGCAATTTCATACTTCTATCATGTTTGCTCCTACTATTGTAGGTACTGCAAATGCTACCTCTGCTGGTTGGGGAAACCTAGGTGGTGGTGCTAATAGGTTGGGAATGCCGTTAATTGCTGCTGCTGTTGTTAGTTTTGGCGTGGCAAATGAAATCGCATGGCGCTATTCTATGGTAATTGCAGGTGTTTTATGTATGACTATGGGATTTGTTTATTATTTTTTTACGAAAGATTCTCCAGATGGCAACTTTAAAGCGTTAAAAGCGAAAGGGCAAATGCCTGTTTTTAAAAAAGACGAAGTATCTTTTTTAAGTACATTAAAAGATTATAGAGTTTGGATCCTTTTCTTAGTCTATGCGGCATGTTTCGGAATTGAACTAACGGTATATGGAACCATGGACGATTACCTTCAAAACAGATTTGGGTTAGATCGAACTTTTGCAGGTAATTTAGTTTTATCTTTTGCCTTGATGAACATTTTCGCGAGAACTTTAGGGGGTTACTTTGGTGATTTATTTGGAAATAAAAACGGATTAAGAGGGCGAGTAATTTTCTTAGCGGTAATCTTAGCTGTTGAAGGGTTAATGTTATCCATTTTTTCTGTGACGACAAGCTTAGTTTTTGGAATGCTATTTTTGATCGCTTTTAGTTTAACCGTGCAAATGGCCGAAGGTGCAACATTTTCTGTAGTGCCCTTTATCAATAAAAAAGCGATTGGATCGATCTCTGGTATTGTTGGAGCTGGGGGTAATGTAGGCGCATTTTTAGCTGCATTATTGCTAAAATCTAAATCGGCGGTTGCTGAGAGTGCCGCAATTTCTGCAAATAGAGAATTAGGTGCAACTGCGGTCAAAACAGCTCAAACAGTTGCGTCTGCATCAGCAGTTTCAAGTGGTTATTTATTAATCGGTGGTTTTATTGTTATAGCAGCATTACTGTCATTAGCCATCAAATTTGCTACTGCTGATGAAACCATTGGAGCAGAAAACATAGCCATGCAATTAGCCGATAAATAATAAAACGGACACTTACCTTCCGTAAAAAAACGATTGATCACATTTTAATATCCTGAAATACGTCAGTACATAAAGTGGAAGCCACCTGAATGTTGATGAACGAATTACAGCATCCAATAAAAAACAAATGAAAAAGCAACACCTACTTTTGGGATTACTATTCCTATCTATTCAATTTATTAGTGCACAATTTACCATAGACGGAGAATTTAGACCACGAACAGAATACCGTCATGGGTTTGGTGGTATTATTGCAGATGATGCCGATGCAGGATTTGGAATCTCGACAAGAGCGCGATTAAATTTCGGCTATTCAGAAGAATTGTATACTATTTTTATGAGTTTACAAGATGTAATTACTTGGGGGGAAAACAGACAGTTATTACCCATAGATGCAAATAACTCTTTTGCATTATTTGAAGCTTGGGGAGAGTTAAAATTAGGGGAAGGTTTTTCTACTAAAATTGGTCGACAAACTATAGATTATGATGATCAGCGAATATTTGGTTCTGTGGGTTGGGTACAACAAGCACGAAATCATGATGCCGCTCTTTTAAAGTATAAAAAAGATAACTTTATGTTAGATGTTGGTTTAGCATTTAATCAAGATCAATCGGATCTATCTGGTTTTTCCTCTGTCGGAACAGCCTATTCAACTACGGGTTTTTTCTCCTATAAAGCGATGCAATACCTCTATCTAAAACAAAGTCGGGAGGCATTCTCCGGAAGTTTAATGGCGTTAAATAATGATTTTCAAGCCTATGAAACTGATGGTACTACCCCTGATGGCACCAATAGTTTACAAACTTTTGGCACCCATTTAGGATATAAACAAGGGAAATTAGGACTGGAGAGTAATTTGTTTATACAAACGGGAGAAAGACAAGGTGGAATTAAAGTAAAAGGTGCTTATTTAGTGAGCTTAGATGCTATGCTACAAACCTCTGATAAAATTACCTTGGGTGCCGGAGTTGAAGTGATTAGTGGTAATGATGCTAGTGCTGGTGAAACAGGAGCTTTCTTTCCTTTGTACGGCACTAATCATAAATTTAACGGATTTATGGATTACTTCTACGTAGGAAACCATGCAAGTTCTGTTGGTTTATTGGATGTGCATATCAGCGCAAATCTTAAATTAAATGAAACGTCGGGCCTATTGCTCAAAGCACTAAATTTTAGTGGGGAACAAGAGTTAGCCAGTGGAGAAAAATCGTTAGGAACAGAAGTAGATCTTGTGTTTTCTAAGAAATTTAAAGGGTATGGCTTAGCATTAGGTTATTCACAACTATTTGCGAATGAGGGCATGTATGAATTAAAAGGAACTACAAAAGATGCTGCGGCCAGCAGTCAAAATTGGGCTTGGGCTATGGTCACTATTAAGCCTAAATTTTTAAATGCAGCAAAAAAATAAAAATAACTACTATTTCTATACGCTACCATAAGTGTTAAAATGAATACTTATGGTAGCTTTTTTGTTTGTGCCTATGGCTAGGTATGCAACTACGTATTTTTAAATTATATTTGCAGAAATAGTTTATTAAATGAGGCAAAATATACGTATTGTATTAGCCGATGACCATTCATTAGTTAGAGATGGTATTCGTGCATTACTTGAAGAAGAAGAAGATTTAGTGGTTGTTGCTGAAGTTTCTAATGGTCAAGATGCTATTGAAGTGGTCAATGAAAAAAATCCAGATCTTCTAATAATTGACATTCGTATGCCAGTTATGAATGGGATTGATGCCGTAGATGTTTTAAATAAACAAGGCACTTCTACAAAGGCAATAATATTATCTATGCATGATTCTGAAGAGTATATATTAAAATCGGTAAGTGCTGGTGCTAGTGGTTATTTATTAAAAGATACGGGTAAAACGGAGTTTATAAAAGCCATCCATACCGTTCAGCAAGGGGGAAAATATTTTAGTGGTGACATATCTAATGTTTTAGTAAACAACCTTTTAAATGGAGGAAACTCTTCAGCGGAAAAACCAAATCACGTAAAAACAGAAGGCAACCCCTTTGATTTAACGAGTAAAGAACTTCAAATTTTAGGCTTGGTACTTTCGGGTTTAACCAATAAAGAGATTTCTGAAAAACTAGAAAATAGCAAGCGTACTGTTGAGACCCATCGTTTTAATTTAATGCGTAAAATGGATGTGAAAAACTTAATCGATTTATCCAAAAAAGCACAGCAGTTTAATTTGATATAAAGTTTAATCTTCTTGCAAGTGAGAAATAATTTCGCCTATATTCTTCTCTTCAAATTTAGCAATTGCCTTTAAGAGGTAAGCGATAATTTTTGATTGGGGGTTTTTATAAATTCAGTGACTTTTAAAGTAAAAGGCCATCTTTTTAATAGCTTTAGGTTGTTTTGTTTTGTCTAGAGCCCATAATAAATTTGTACTATTCCAAACTTACTTGCCTGGGCTTTTCGCATGCTAAAATCAATGACTTTTTCATTGGTGTTTTTACCAAGCGCATCCAACAAAAACAAAAGCGGAGAAATGCAACTTAGTCGGTCTTGCATTTCATTGGTGATTGTAAAAGAATGGTATTCACTTTATTAAAATCTTTCTCAATAACCCTAATAATTTTCCGTTCATAGTGGCACTAGTGGCAATACTAAGGTCTAAGCTAATTGGGCGTTTATTCCCAACATGATAGTCCGTATGTGCCTCTAAATAAAGCGTAGCAAAAGCAACACCCATATGTTGCAATTGTTCATTATTTTCAAAATGACCAAGTTCTACTTCTTTTAAAATTTCGGCCGTAGTTCTTCTATAGAGGTATGCAAATAACCCTAAACGATTGTTGGTCACAATGGCATTTTCGATGATGATATCAAAAGCGGCCAAAACCTGTTTGATGGTGGTTGGTTTATTCATGGAGTATCTTTAAAGATAATTCTTTCAGGCAGATTAGGTGTAAAAACGGTCTAATAAAAGAGAAATTAAATGTTTTTAATCGTGTTTTATTATCAATACTATAAAACCGCTGCGGAACAATTACGAAATAAACACTACGTATTAATACGTAATTTTATATCTTTCCACTATTAAATATGATGCTCAGCATCTAGATCTAAGATCATGCAAAAGAATACAACACATAAAACAATTTGCTCTTATTGCGGTGTAGGGTGCGGAATAGTAGTAGATAAAGATGCTAAAGGTGTTATTAATGTAGAGGGAGATCCTGATTACCCTGTAAATACAGGCATGTTGTGTTCTAAAGGTAAGAACCTTAATTATGTAGCGCAAGATGTTAGCGATCGTATTTTATATCCAGAAATGAGGTGGAGTAGAAATCACCCGATGCAACGCATTACTTGGGATACCGCGTTTGAAAGGGCAGCAGGCGTTTTTAAAAGTATTATAGCAAAACATGGTCCAAATAGTGTTGGTTTTTATGTGTCTGGACAATGTTTAACAGAAGAATATTACCTAGCCAATAAAATCATTAAAGGCTTTATAGGGAGTAATAATATTGATACCAACTCACGTTTGTGTATGAGTTCTGCGGTAGTAGGCTATAAAAAAACGGTTGGCGAAGATTCGGTGCCTATTTCGTATGCTGATATCGAATTGGCAGATTGCTTTTTAATTGCGGGTGCGAACCCTGCTTGGTGTCACCCCATTCTGTTCAGACGATTAGAGAAGCATAAAGAAGAGCACCCAAATGTTAAAATAATCGTTGTAGACCCCAGAAAAACACAAACCTGTGCTTCGGCAGATTTACACTTGCAAATTTTACCAGGTACCGATGTTATTCTCTTTAATGCCATTGCTCGTTTACTGATTGAAAAGAAAAAAATAGATAAGAATTTTATAAAAAAGCACACCGTAAATTTTGAGGAATGTAAAGAGAGTGCCTTTCAATTATCGGTGCGTCAAGCAGCAGAAAAATGTGGAATTGCTGCAGATGATATTCGCAAAGCAGCCCAATATATTGGGAATGCAAAAGGCTTTATCAGTATGTGGACTATGGGTTTAAACCAAAGTGTCATTGGCGTTTCTAAGAATGTGGCTTTGATGAATTTATCTTTACTTACAGGGCATATTGGCAAACCAGGTTCTGGTCTGTTTTCACTAACAGGGCAACCCAATGCCATGGGCGGTAGAGAAGTGGGGGGAATGGCGAATTTATTAGCGGCACATAAAGATTTAGCGAATCCAGTGCACCGAAAAGAAGTCGCTGATTTTTGGGGAGGAAAACCCATTCAGGAGAAACCAGGCTACACCGCAACCGAAATGTTCGATGCCCTTGATGAAGGAAAATTAAAAGCTATTTGGATTATTTGTACCAATCCGGCGGTGAGTATGCCCAATGTAAATAAGGTAGAGCGTGCATTGAAGAAAGCTAGTTTTGTGGTTGTACAAGATATTTCCCATAATTCAGAGACTACAAAATTTGCCGATCTTGTATTGCCTGCCGCAGGTTGGTTAGAGAAAGAAGGTACCATGACGAATTCTGAACGTCGAATTAGTTACCTCCCTAAAGTAATTGATGCTCCAGGAGAAGCCATACCCGATGTAGAAATTTTATGGCGTTTTGCACAAGCGATGGGCTATGAAGGCTTTAATTATAAAAGTGCAAGTGAGGTGTATGATGAGCACTGCTTACTCACCAAAGGAACCAGTATTGATATTTCGGGCTTATCTTACACGAGATTAAAAAATGAAGGCAGTTTTCAATGGCCGGTACCACATGATACACACCCTGGAACACCTCGACTTTTCACCGATTTGGTCTTTGATACTCCAGACACAAAAGCACATTTTAATGCCCCAAAGGAACTATATAATAAGTCTGAAGAAACCAATACCGAGTATCCATTAGTTTTAAATACTGGTAGAGTTCGTGACCAATGGCATACCCGAACCAAAACAGGAAAAGTAAAGCGATTGTTAACCCATATTCCAGATCCTTATTTAGAAATGAATAAGGTAGATGCTTACCTCAGAAGGTTAAAAGAAGGTGATATTGCCGTAATTAAAAGTAGGCGTGGGCAAGTGCAAGTAAAAGTAACCATCAATTATGATATTCGGGAGCAGGTCGTTTTTTTACCGATGCATTGGGGTAAAGTGTTGAATAACGATTTTGGTAGAGCGAATAATTTAACCAATGATTTGGTAGATCCTATTTCTAAAGAACCCGATTTTAAATACTGTGCCGTTCAGGTAGAAAAGTATGTAAAACCCAAACAAAAAATTGTTATTATTGGCGCTGGTGCGGCTGCTTATCGTTTTATACAATCGTTCCGGGAAAAGAATGATATAGATGAGCTGCATGTTTTTTCAAAAGAGAAAGATCCTTTTTATAATCGGGTATTATTACCCGAATATGTTAGTGATGAACTTTCATGGAGTGCATTAGAAAAACTTAAAAAAGGAGAACTTCAAAAACTAGATGTTTCCTTGCATTCGGGCATAGGAATTTCAGAAATAAATGACGAAGCCAAAACCGTTACCGATGAGAATGGTGTACTACATTCGTTTGATTTATTAATCATAGCAACCGGTAGCCGAGCTTTTGTGCCTAGCGATATTCAAATAAACCTACCGGGTCGTTTTACCATGCGTGAGCGTGGTGATGCGGATAAATTAAAGAAGTATTTACAAGAAACGGGACTTCCGAATGAGGAGCAACATGTGGTCATTGTTGGGGGTGGTCTTTTAGGCTTAGAACTTGCTGCAGCACTAAAAAAGATTAATGTAAACATTAGTATTATTCAGCGGGCACCAAGATTAATGGAGCGGCAGCTAGATAATGTCGCCAGTAGGTTACTGGGGCAAGATGTGCTAGAACGCGGTATTAACCTCTATTTTGATAACGAAGTAAGTACTGTTTTTGAAGAAAAAGAAAGTAGACATACACTATTAGTCAATTTAAAAACAGGAAGAACTATAAAGTGCAATGCTATAGTTTATGCTATTGGAACCCGACCTAATATAGAACTAGCGAAACAGACGAAGCTAGAAACTAGGCGAGGTGTTATCGTTAATTCGTATTTACAAACCAGCAATCCGTCCATTTTTGCTTTGGGTGAAATAGCAGAATATAACAACTCGTTATTTGGAATTACTTCCGCAGCCGAACAGCAAGCAGATATCGCCGCGAATTATATTTTGGGAGACTTCAGTAGTATTTATAATGGCTCGGTATTAATGAATATTTTAAAGTTCGAAAATTTAGACCTGTGTAGTATTGGAATGGTGAATTCACCCTCAGGAGATAATAGTTATGAAGAAATCATTTTAATGGATGTCAGTAAGCGCTTTTATAAAAAATGTATTGTCAAAAATGATACCTTAAAAGGGGCGATTTTAATGGGCGATAAAAATGAATTTGCAGAGTTTAAAAGACTTATCGAAGAAGAAATAGAACTTTCTGAAAAACGGAATGAATTACTCCGTGGAGCATCAACTACGGCACCAATGAAAGGTAAATTGGTCTGTTCGTGTAGTCAAGTAGGCGAAGATAATGTGATTGATGCTATCCGAGAAGGGTGTTCCGATTTTACCAAATTATGTTCACAAACAGGTGCGGGACTAGGTTGTGGTAGTTGCAAACCAGAAATCAAAGAGATTTTCAAAAATCAACTTCAGTTCACCAATTAATAGCAGAATTATGAACGAAGATTTACATAGAATTTTATTAAAAGGAGGCGTTACTTCGCCTGGGGAATTAAAAGATGTCATTACCATGCTTGAAGCAGCAGGGCTTACCGAAGTTTATTTTGGTTCTCGTCAAGATTTGCTTTTCCCATTACAAAACACCAAAGAAAAGCTGCTCGAAAGCATTTCAAAATTTAATACCAATATTCTTGGTGAACGATCCTATCAAAATATCGTATCATCTTATGTATGTGCTGATATTTTTGAAATGACATATTGGTTAAAAGGCTCTACTTATTTATATATTTTGGAAGGCTTTGATTATTTACCCAAGCTCAAAATTAATATAACTGATTCCAAACAACGATTGGTACCTAATTTTAGTGGCAACCTTAATTTTATAGCCTCCGAAAGTGAAGATTATTGGTATTTGAATGTAAAATTACCGCATTGGAAAACGGCGGCGTATTACCCCGTATTGATCTACAGTTGGGATATTAATAGTATTTCGAAAGCTATTGAGGCCATTTATGAAGAGATTCAAGATGTAGATGAACTGTTTTTTGTTCTAAATAAAAACTTGAATACCAATAATAAAACGATGGAAAAGGAGCTTGAAGTACCGTACCTCACCTTTCCTTATTATGAGGGTATGAACCGGATGGGCTTAGACCAATATTGGTTGGGTTTGTATTGGAGAAATAACCGATACGATTTAAGTTTTTTAAAAGAGTTTTGTGGTTTTTGTTTGGATAATGGTGTAGGTAAAATTTGTATTACCCCTTGGAAATCGCTTATTGTAAAGGGTATAAAAAGCCAGAGTAGACCTTATTTAGAAAAGTTTTTAGGACAATGGGGAATCAACATTCGCCATTCGCAGTTAGAAATGAACTGGCATTTGCCAGTAGATGATTTAGAGGCGTTAGAGTTAAAAAAGTTTCTAGTTTTGAGTTTTGATCAAAATGATATTAGCACTTATGGCCTTACCTTTGGCTTGAGTAATGATTCTGGTAAACGGTCGCATTTTACCTCAGTTATTATTGAGAAAAATACCTATCCCACCATTGTGAAAGACTTTACCATTCGGCCGACCTACAATGTGCTACATTTTAAAAATTTTGACCCAAATACCCAAATTTATGAAGCTTATGCACATGATGTAGATAAAATTGAACTCCCAGGTTTATTGATGGAACTGAGTAAAAAATATTTTAAACAGTTAGGTCATATTGAAATTAAAAGTGAGGAAGTAAAAAAAGTAACCGACCAATTGGTACGAGAAGTGTACCAATGTAGCTCTTGTTTTACAGTGTATGATGAGGTGTATGGTGATGCTAAATTTGATGTGGCTGTAGGCACTCTTTTTAGTGCATTACCAAACAATTATACATGCTCAGTTTGTGAGGCTCCAAAGGTCAATTTTGAGAAAAAAGAACTACAATTTTCTTAGTAAACAAAAGAGCCAAAGACTTAAAAACTGTTAAAATATAGGTTGTACTTTTATTTTACAATAAGTACCTTGGGCTATTAATTTTTTGAGTAGAAAAAAGGCATACAGTAAGTAAATGACAAATACCATAAAATCAATTTCTCTCGAACAAGCGAAAAGGCTTGTTTTATCAGCACAGCACTTACAGGCAACGAAACCAAAAAGAAGAGCTATTGACAACACCTTAGAAGCCATAGAAAAGATAGGCTATATTCAGATAGATACCATATCGGTCATTGAACGTGCCCATCACCATACCCTTTGGAATAGAAACCCAAGCTATAAAACCTCGCACTTAGATGATTTGATAGCCCAAAAAAAAGTATTTGAATACTGGTCTCATGCTGCTGCCTATTTACCCATGTGCAATTATCGGTTTACCTTACCCAGAAAGCAAGCCATAGCCACTGGTACTCAAAATCACTGGTACCAACGTAATGAAAAGTTGATGCAATTTGTGCTGCAACGAATTACAGATGAAGGACCTTTGATGGCTAAAAATTTTCCGCACAAAGGAGAGAGGCTAATCGAATGGCAATCAAAACCCACCAAACAGGCGTTGGAGTATTTATTTATGCAGGGCAACTTGATGATTTCTTCTCGCCAGAATTTTCATAAAGTGTACGACCTCACCGAACGAGTGTTGCCAGCAACAATCAATACCAAAATACCTTCTACCGATGAATATGCTCGTTTTTTAATCACCCAATACCTGCAAGCAAACGGATTGGGGCAAGCGAGTGAAATAGGATATTTATTAAAAGGGGTAAAAAAAGAATTATTAAAAACCCTGAAAGAGATGATCGAGGATGGCGTATTGGTGCAAATTACGGTGAATAATATTTTGTACTACGCCTTGCCGCTTACACTTGAAATGCTCGGGAAAACACGTAAAAATAAGGCAGTCAAAATACTTTCGCCTTTTGACAATTTGGTGATACAACGCAAGCGAACGCAGGCCTTATTCAACTTCGATTACTTGCTTGAATGCTATGTGCCTGCTGCGAAACGAAAATATGGTTATTTTACCTTACCCATTTTATGGAATGAGAATTTAGTAGCGCGAGTAGACTGCAAAGTGGATCGGAAAAAAGCACTATTGCATATCCATCATTTTGCATTAGAACCAATACTTACAGACACCGATCGTTTTACAAAAGATGTAAGCAATGAGCTCGATGCATTTATGCAATTTAACGGGTGTACAGCGATTGAGGTACATAAAACCACACCAGCAGTATTTAAATCTGAATTACAAAGAGCTATTCGTTATGGAGCGTAAAACGAAACATATGGGATTTGAGAATAAGAAAAGAAGCTTTCTTGACCTTAATTAGGGTTTGCAAAATTTTGTAGTTATTACATCAACTTAACTATCTTTAAGGTATTAAACTAAAGTGGATAACGGTTATGGTAGTTCTTAAATGGGCAATCTTATTATCCATTAATACACGTATTGGATGATGAATTTTAGTAGAAAAAAACTTGCCTTAGTACTAGGGCCCTTATCTTTTATTTTATTCTATTTTTTTCCATCTCCAACGGGGATGCCTGAAAATGCATATTTAATGTTAGGGATCACTATTTGGATTGCTATTTGGTGGATTTCAGAGGCAATACCCATTGCAGTAACCTCATTATTGCCTATAGTTTTATTTCCTATTTCTGGAGTTTTAGATATTGGCGCTACTACTTCTGCTTTTGGGGACAAGTATGTTTTTTTGTATTTAGGAGGATTTATTTTAGCGATAGCTATTGAAAAATGGAATTTGCATAAACGCATAGCGCTAAACATTATACGCCTTATAGGTACAAATATTTATCGCATTATTTTAGGTTTTATGGTGGCGACCGCTTTTCTATCGATGTGGATTTCCAATACAGCAACGGCTGTGATGATGTTACCTATGGGAATGTCTATTGTATCTGTTTTAAAAGACAACCCTACCACCTTAGAAAATGAGAATAGTATCTTTGGAAAAACACTAATGTTGAGTATTGCTTATGCTGCTTCTATTGGGGGTATAGCTACTTTAATTGGGACACCGCCTAATTTAGTTTTTGCTGGTTTTGTACAAAAAACATACGGTATTGAAATTTCTTTTGGGCAATGGATACAATTTGGATTACCAATTTCAATTGTTTTATTAATTATCGCTTGGTACTATTTAACTCGAATAGCCTATAAATTTAAGCAAGTTGAATTCCCTGGCGGGAAAGAAGAAATTAATCGTCTTTTGGTTCAAATAGGACCTATAAAAAAAGAAGAAAAGGCAGTGCTTTTTGTTTTTACCCTTACAGCATTTTGTTGGATTACACGCTCTTTTATATTACAAAACTTTATTCCAGGAATTGATGATACTGCCATTGCAATTTGTTCAGCTATTGTATTATTTATAATTCCGTCAAGTAAAAAAGGCGATGCATTAGTTGTTTGGGAAGATGCTGTAAAAATCCCTTGGGGTATTATCTTGTTATTTGGAGGAGGAATGGCTTTGGCAGCGGGTTTTCAAACCACAGGATTGGCATTGTGGTTGGGGAATCAAATGAGTTTGTTGGAGGGTATTTCGTTATTTTTATTAGTGCTTATTGTTGTTGCCGCAGTAAATTTCTTAACAGAGGTAACGTCTAACCTTGCGACAACAGCAATGCTCATGCCTATATTGGCTCCAATAGCATTGAATTTAGAGATTAATCCATTTATTTTAATGGTGGCGACAACAGTTGCTGCCTCGTGTGCATTTATGCTTCCAGTGGCAACACCTCCAAATGCAGTGGTTTTTGGGTCGGGTTACCTTAAAATTTCAGACATGATCAAATCAGGCTTTTGGCTAAATGTCATTTCTATTATACTTTTAACCTTGATGGTGTATTTTGTATTACCCTTATTATGGGATTTGGAGAAACTCGCTTTATAAATCTTTTTTATCGGATTAAAATTAAAAGGGCTCCAATAGCCGTTAGCACTAAAATCATTTTACGATAAATATCATCTTTTATGAGTTTAACTAATCGCACACCAAGAAAAAGACCAATTAAAATTCCAGGAACTAATTTTAGATTGATAAGTAAAGTTTCGGGGGTAATCGTATGCCAAACAAAAATGTGAAAGGGTAACTTAAAAACATTTACAATAAAAAAGAGCCAAGCAGCCGTACCTATAAATTCGTTTTTAGGTAAGCGCATTGCTAAAAAAAAGATGTTTGAAAAGGCGCCTGCTAAATTTCCAATCATGGTCGTGATTCCGGCTAAAATTCCTATAGACCCTGCAAACACCCAATGAGTTGGCACCTTTTTAGACTTTCGCCTGTCCCACCAATACATCATAAGAACACTTCCTAAAATAATAAATGCCATTCCGAATTTGAAGGTCGCTTCATTTAAATCTTTACCGATAACAACGCCAATAAGAACGCCACATATCATCCATGGTAAAAAACGAATTATATAGCTCCATTGGGCATGTCGGTTGTAATAAATAACGGCAAAAATGTCTCCGACAACTAACAGTGGAACTAGGAGTCCTGTTGATTCTTTTGCTCCAAAAGCAAGGGCCATTAGGGTGACAATGATAATGGCGATTCCTTTAATGCCTGATTTTGAAATCCCTAAAATTAGTGCTGCAAAAAAGGCTAATATCCAAGATGAAATGGGAATAGATGATGTAAGTATTAAAAACACAACTTTACTTTACTGGGTTACTGCAAAAGTATTGTAAAATAGTTAACTTTAAAGACCAACATTTTTTGAATATGAGTATTCAAATAGTTAAAACAAACCAATGAAAGAAAGAATAGAAGCGGTAGACATTTTTAGAGGAATGACTATCGTGTTAATGATTTTAGTCAATAATCCAGGAACGTGGTCAAGTATTTATCCTCCTTTTATGCATGCGGAGTGGCACGGGTATACGCCTACAGATTTGGTTTTTCCTTTCTTTTTATTTATCGTGGGAACCTCCATAGTATTTTCTTACCAAAATAAAGCAGTAAATATAGGCACCTATAAAAAGATTACGATTAGGAGTTTAAAGCTGATAGGACTTGGTCTTTTTTTGGGAGCCTTCACCTTAAGTTTTCCTTTTTTTAAAGATTTTTCTGTTATTCGCTTTCCGGGTGTTTTACAGCGTATAGGAGTTGTGTTTTTTATTGCCTCTATTCTATTTATTAATCTTAATTGGAAAACATTAATTGGGGTAGCTATATTTATTTTAGTAGGGTACTGGCTAGCAATGGGTTTTATTCCTGTTAATGATATCGCATCTACTTTTGATAGAGCACCTAATAATCTTGCCAATTATATCGATCTGAACGTTCTTGGCACACATATGTGGAAAAAAGATTATGATCCAGAAGGAATTTTAAGTACGTTACCAGCAATAGTGAGTTGTATTTTAGGAATTTTTACAGGTTTAATTTTAATGTCAAAACAGCAAAAGAAAGTAACTATTTTAATTGGACTTGGAGGATTGTTTTTGATTTTAGGCCATGTATGGGATCTTTTTTTTCCGATAAACAAAGCTTTATGGTCAAGTAGTTTTGTTTTAGTAACAGCAGGTTGGGCAAACTTAGTTTTAGCTTTAATTTATTATGTAACTGATATTAAAAAAATACAATTTGGAAGTATATTTAAGTATGCTGGAGCCAATGCAATTACGGTATTTTTTCTGTCTAGTTTTATAGCAAAACTATTCGGATTAATTAAGGTTGACGAAAATAACTCGGTACACTCTTGGCTTTTCAATACCATTTATGTGCATGATTTTTTGACAATGCAAATGTCTTCATTATTCTATGCACTAACAGTAGTGAGTTTTTACATTTTACTTGCTTATGTATTATATAAAAGACAAATTTTTATTAAAGTTTAGCACTTGGGGATAAATTGCTTTTTATTTCAATTATCTTTAAAATATAAATTGATATGATGAGTGATTTAAATAAGTATACTAAAATATATAGCGGAAATCAAGTATCTGTAATTCTTCTAAAAGGATTATTAGAAGAAGCTGAAATTGCATTTATTGAAAAAAATGAGCAGACTTCAGGAGTTATTGCTGGCTTTGTAGGTGGTACAGAATCAACAATTTCTTTATCAGTACAAGAATTTGATAAGGTAAAAGCAGAAGAAATAGTACAAGAATTTAATAAAGGAGTTGAGTAGCAAAATAATATTATGGCTCTCTTTTCTGAATTAGTTTAGCTACATATTTACCGATAACATCAAACTCAAGATTTACGACTGTACCCACTTTGTAGGAGTTAAAACGTGTATGTTCATAAGTATAGGGAATGATAGCAACACTAAAAGTGTTTGTCCCTGAATTTACAACAGTTAAACTTGTACCATCAATAGTTATAGACCCTTTTTCAATAGTAGGGTTATTTAATGTTGAATCGTATTCAAAAGAAAAAACCCAGCTTCCATCTTTTTCTTCAATAGCAGTGCATTTTCCTGTTTGATCGACATGTCCCTGTACAATATGCCCATCTAACCTTGATCCTAAAATCATGGCACGTTCTAAATTTATAAAGTTTCCAACCTTTAATTGATCCAAATTTGTTTTCTGTAAAGTTTCATCAATAGCCGTTACTGTATAATTAGAATCATCAATAGCAACAACAGTTAAACAAACACCATTATGAGAAACACTTTGATCTATTTTAAGTTCATGGGTAATTTCCGATTTTACAGTTATATGAAGATTGGAGTCTTCTTTTTGTAATGCTTTTACTTCTCCTAAAGTTTCGATAATT